>Ga0210059_1013900_pt1 | contig 11967 bp, 6 predicted proteins | sample Ectturendosymbi2_FD_188042 | JGI IMG/M metagenome (GOLD analysis project Ga0210059, IMG submission 188042) | Ecteinascidia turbinata endosymbiont from Florida, USA - Sample 2 (SPAdes) (version 2) | ecosystem: Host-associated > Tunicates > Ascidians > Unclassified | place: Key West, Florida... | reverse complement strand
CTGCAATAACACCACAGGCATTGCCCAACGAATGCATCGCAAGCAGAGTTCCGGCAGCTTCACAGTCGCTGCATCCACCGCAAGAGGCACTGTTGTGCCGCGACCGGCTTTCGTAGTCAGATCCGTCGCTGCGATGACAAGTATGCACAAAGGATTCGACCGCTTGGGTGCCTTGAAATTGATTCTGAAAATACATTTTAATTCGTAATTACCACATAAGCAAATGGTGTGGCATGGCGCAAGAGCCTGACTTGACCTTTTACCCACATCGATGAGCGGACAGCCGAAGAGCCGGCCGTCACTGCCGGCGTTGACAAGCGGTGGTCACACCCGAAAATAACCAACCTATCACATAACGCGCAACGCAGAGGGCGGTCACTTGGGGCAACACGCGAATTGCTCAGCGCGATCATGCTCGAGGCACGCGTTGGATGCGTGATCGGCTTGCCACAGAAACAACGCAATACAGCTGACCGCCCACAAAAGAAAGCAATGGATACGTCGTACGAGGAGGCGTAAGCAAATAACACCTAATTGCGCAACTGGCGACCATGGTCCATGCCATGAACATGAGCTTTGTAATGCTACTTGTACAAGGAAACACGCTTGGTTCGCTGTTGACTGAGAACATAATAACTTTGCCCACATTGAGTAACATCGCCTTCTTAACCGGTTTAGCTCCTGCGACGATTCCTAGCCTAGCTAGTCTTAGATAACTCGTACAAAAATTTACAAGTCTTTAGAAATCAATGAACTTTCGCAAATACGTGGACAATCGCGAGATTACTAACAACAGCTATTACCACACCATGAGCATGGACTACTGTTCATCCATCGCTCTACATGGTACAACAGACAGGTACTGTACACTATCGTGCACAACACAGACATTCATCCACTTGTAAAAGTTGAAAAATCAGTTGTTGTTACGATACCTGGACTGGGAAGCATGATTCAAGATGATAAAACAGACATCTTTTTAGAGATATTTACATTGCACCAGTACGCTAAATATAGCCTTACAGGAGTTCAGGCAACTTGCACAAAAAAAAGACTGCTTTTACATGTTAGAAGATGCCTACTGCATAGTGTAATTAGGTCAGCGCATTTAAGCTGCACCCTCAGTACTTCCCAAAGTCTGGATTAGCTTAAACATTAGATGTACTTCATACAGTAACTCTACTGCAGTTACTCATTACTGATTTTACCGCGCGACCGCATAGAACAAATCAGTTATCCGTACCTCATATTCCTCGGTGGGATCCGAAGGGGAATCTGGTAACGATCTCATGGCTGTGTGATGCAAATAAATCCACAAAAAATAAGAAATACTGCAACGTTATCTCCAAACGCTTTCGTTTACCTCCTTCCTTAAAGCAGCAGCAGTTTCATTTGGAGTGAGAAACTAAACGTCTCACAACAACAACTATCGTACATGGGCGGTTCGGCACGAGCAACCAATCACAAACGTGAATACACCTCAAAGACAATGATATCATGCGTCGAGTGCGTGATCAGCCGGCCTGTAACGCGTGCTCGGTAGCGTGGGCCATGCTGACCAAGGAGCGCAACGGCGTGACGACAACCTCGGATGAATGGCGAAATTACGCGAATTACGTAAATGCCCGTAGTTGCGACACAGTTCATATGAAAATCCTCAAAAGAGGTTGCCCCTTCTCAGTGTTTTTCCGTGAAACAACTCTTCATTTCATACAGCGTTCTGCAAAGAACAGTACCTCTGATCTTTTCCTCAGTGATTCTCAAATTTTATACTGTATATAGCGAAAATTTTGGCAGAAATGCCTGTCGAACTCAAAAGCACAAATTTGTATCTGAGTTGATGCTGAATGAGAAACAAAAAATAAAATAAATAATTTTTCCATCCATTATTGTTTTCAAAAAGTCTGAAACTTCTCATTTAACTATGCCTTACCGATAAGGATAAAGCCTTTTTATGACAAGTGAGAGAAATGCATGAATTTTAGCAAACCTTCTTCCTAAACTGTCACTTTCAGAAATCATTTCTGTTTCAGATTACAAAAATAATTAAGCCTAGCAGCTTGCAGAATCCTTTTGAAATTGTGCGGATTTATCCACCTTATTCAAAGAGTTTAGTATGACCTATTTGCGAAATATATAACTTTGGAATCTTGCACAGTAGTATAAGAAAGAATAACGCAATAACTAATATGTTATACAAAATCATACAGGACGTTTGGCAAAACAACCGTTTTCATAATCAGAAACTATTCAATGGATATTTTCCTTCGCACCCTGTTTTCAACCAAGCTTATTTTTTTAAGCTTAGCTCAGTTGAATTTATCCTTGATAATAATTAATCGAAAGATTGATTTGAAAATTGCAAGTTTTAAACATCATGGATATTATTATGGTTAGAAAAACCGGCCTGTAGGTACCTGCAGCAGTTTTATCAGCATTCTTGTTTTTGCAGAACCGAGCAATCACAATGTTTACATATTTTTCAATACTGCCACCGCCATGCAATCCACACACATTGAAAAGAATGCCATGATATAAGTAAGCACTGTAGGCTAGTCAGCGAGAACAATAAGGTCAGCAAAAATTGGGAAGGAACTGCGCGTTGGGTGGCATTCGAATTTGCTGAAGGGCTGTTGCTGGTGTAGTAGTAGGACTAGGAATGCAATTTTGCACATGAGTTTTAAGGGGATTTTGCTACTTAGAAACTAGTTACTCATGAAATTAGTAAAATATTTGAACTTCTCATGAAATTAGCAAAATCATGGCCAGTTAAAGTTGACTGCGCAAAACTTTGTGCTTTTTGAATAGTTCAGTAAAGATTCAAAGTATTTTGTTCATTGCTTCAACAACTTCTTTCCCAATTGCACCTCTCCTGCAGATGTTTTTCTTGCAAATGGACAAAACTATTTCACCACCTTCTCTTACATTGTGCCAAATTTCTTGTTTGAGTGGTCATGAAGCACCTTTGCAAGCCAGTCTGCTTTACTTTGTCCATTGACATTGCGGCAAACTGTTGATGACTTTTTTACATTGCGTTCATGTTTTCAAACAGCGTTGCGCAATAACGGAGTTTGCAAGTACGTATTCATCCAGCAAAAGCATCCATTTCTGCAACGCAGTATTTTTATTCAAGTCCAGCACCCTAAAACTGCGGCTTCAATGTAATTTATACTTTTACAATCAAGACCAAAATAAATCAAGTGCAGTTATCAGTACATCATTACTATGTTGGGCCGTTAATATGCATATGTTATGAAGACGTATTAGCGAGTAAATCAACTTACCTGTTCCTTCCGATTGTACCCAGTCAAATTTGTTTTTCACTCTTTCCAGAAACAGTAAAGGATTTTAAAATACTTTCAGCGTTGTCACCAATCGGGAGTCGGTGTACTTAGTTGCAACCGGTGTCCTCAATTGATGCTCAGTGTGACTGTGTAAATATTGCTGTTAGGGTAATCTTCGGTTTGTTTCTTGAGATCAGGCTAGCAATCAAATCTTGTGGTTGAATCGACAACAATGGGTTGGCCATCCGCCTAACATGGAAAAGAGGTTTGGGCAAAACACGGAAAAGAGGTTTCGCTACCCTCTCTTATTAAAACGATTGAGATTGCCCTTACAAAAACGCCCATCTGTGTTTTGTTTGTTTCCTCCAACCTGGCGAATATTCAAGTCATCCAACACTCTCTTTCATAAACGTCACTTTTATTTTTCTGAAATCACCCGAGGCCGAGCCAAACGTTCCCTCCCTGTCAATGCCAGGCTTATCTTAATATTTCTTGTGAAAGTATAACTCCCGTTTGCAGCAAGTGCACATCAAATTTCATGAAAAACGCCAAGAAAAACCTCCATTACATTGCACATTTCGATGAAACGATTTGACAAACATACAGACGTACCGCGTGGGCGCTGGGCAGGGTCACGGCCAGCTGGAAATTTCAGAGGAGCACAATCATTCTATATTTTATACCCTGTCAGCTAGTGTAAAGTTACTGGCAGGTGCAACGTGCCTTGCATACATTATTCTACACTTCGTTGTGTTCCCAGCGCATTAGGCATAGAATTTGCTACTCTTTCATTTTATTTCAAATACTTACACTGGAATCAAGCATCTAAAAACAGTCACATTTAAATCAGTTACATTCGGAACTAATCACCCCAAGTGCTGGGTTAAGAAATGCAAAACTGACGGTTTTATGTTGGTACAACGCACACGGTCATGCGTCATAGCTTCCCATTCGCCTAAACAAGAAAAAGAATCGTCTGGTTTCGTTCAACTCGAAACAATCTCATGCAGCCAACCCTACAGTTTTGGATAGTGTGTAGCAGGAAAATTTAGAAATGGTTAATCCTCAGACAAATTCATAGTCTCCATTACTTTTAGTGTTTTGCGTAAATTGCGCCATATTACTTTGCGTTCATATCATAACATCGAAATACGGTCCAAAAATGGGAATCATTGCGTTATAGTGGTAAATTGTTGCGGAATGACTCGGGCAGATTTTTAAACATCTTTATATGTAATGTTTTTAGGTTCTTTATACTTTACATTAAAAATAGAATGTCTTTTTTGAAACGTTACGCAAAAATTACAAAATGCTATCCTGGCTTGTGTGAACTCAATTTAACTACAAATTATACACTTCCCACCCAGTATACTTTTTAAAGTAACCCTTTGTATTACCTTATGATATGCCTGGAAATCTTTTTCAGGCCTTGTTAAAAGAGTCTAATTTTGATCAACAGCCAGTTCCCTGTCCAATGACAAACTTTATGTCTCATCGAAAAATAACAACGTATTGTCTGAACCGCGGTGTTGTCTGCTGTTAACTAATGAACAGTACCATAACAACCACCCCCAAACTGGAAAAGGTCGCACTGGATAGAGGTCCCACATCTTACAAGAACATCGTCCGAGCGGCATTGCAAATTTTAATTACGCTGCTGACTTCGCCAGAAATCCAACAGCTTTGATTTAATCTGTACGACACTTCCTCGAAAACTACGACCTCGTTATGATTTTCGGGCAGGATAGGTGGGCGCGTCGTTTCGGAACAGCCAGGATCTTTGGTCTGCATGACAGCAGATCTATTACTAGCGGCTTCTGCTTCTTGTTTGCATATCTTCTTATCACAGTGGTTCTTAGCTTTATTTCCTAATACGAATCCTAGGGGTTCGGTGAGTATGTCTCAGAGGTTCGCTGGAGCTCCGATGCCCAGGCATGTCCATGGGAATGCCATTCCTATGGGAATCCCATGGGAAACGCCCATGGAACGGGATGGGACAGGCATAAATTGCTATGGGATGGGAATGGGACAGATAAATATGTCCCATGGACAACTCTGCCGATGTCTAATTGATAAATAAATCTTATGAGACAAATTTTACAAGGCGGCACATTTTACATGGGTTCCCGGACTGGTATAGAATATTTTCAGAAAGTAGAGGTCGATTTCCATACTAAATCTGCATTTCTTGAAGCTCGAGTTCAATCGGTCAAAACCTGTTTTCCTAAAAATTGTCGCTTCCACCCAAACTTAATAATGGTAATTTCCTCTGAATGGAAATGCGGTATTTCATGAGATATGGAATAATTTTACGACGGTGCATTGCATTTAATTTATTCCAGGACTCTGGCATCTATCTTTTTTACTTTTCGTCCGACTTGCATCTTACCGACAGCATTTAAATAAAGTTTACAAGCAGCCCAGTGTGGCGCATGAACGTCTATATAGCCTGAAATGTTGGGTTACTTACTTCTCATGCGGAGGCCATGCTTGTGATCTGGAGCCCCTTTGGAGTTAAACCTGCATGCTAATATTGTAGAAGTTGAAGAACTGGCCAAGATCACCCCACATCGCTACAGAGCCTAGCAACTCAACACTTACTGACCACAGCATTTAGGTTATGCTTCGCTGGATTCAATTTGAGATTTCACTAATTTTAAGAAATTATTGTGCTGAACACAAGGGCGTATGCAAGAGGGGGTTGGAGTTAACCACCCCCCTTGAGCTTGATATTTTACAAAAACTTTATTACCCGCGCAAAGGAGATTAATTGTTTTCGCATACTTTTTGCTTGTTAATTTGTCGACTTAATGCAAATACCACGGAATAAATTTGCATGCAGATTTAAAGGAACATTGTAAATGGGTCAAAATGTAATAATTAGGTTTTGGTGGGAATCTGGGTTTTCGTCTGCGTCTAGAAACCATCTCACCACTTTTTGCAGATCTTTCGTCCACTACGCATGTTTAAGACTGTGTTCCGCGATAGTTCACTTTTTCCGAAACAATTGTCTTTATTTGACTGTTAAGGCTGATCAGCGCAAGCGCTGACCGCATTGGCCTCATTACCAATTTCAGTAGCATGATAGGAAAACGGAAAACTAAAAGTTTTCTGGACATCTCTTCACAACAAAAAATTGAAAGTTTTCTTGCGTACTTTATGCGCATTCCCGATTCTTGTGTGGTTTGGCAAGTTTCGATCTTGCAAACCGGGGTGGCACCAGCCAATCCAGCCGCACACCTTGCTTGCTCAACAGCTCGTATTCGACGAGACATTACCGCAGCCTCATTTTGCAGTTATAGATTGCTCTGACATAGTGATGAATTTGTTTTACTCGCCTGTTTTAACGCGCGGTCTGATATTTTTGCAGTTATGAACGGCTGTGTCGTAGCGTTGAGTGTATTTTCCTCCGATGTCCTAGCTTGGAGCGCTGAGTGTTTATATTCAGTGCGATGACATATAAAATAGAGTGGGTGCGCTAGAAGAATATGCATATTGTATCGACGAACTTCGCCAAAACGTTGAGTTGGAAACATTGATATGACGTCAACTTGTGACGTCACAAACAGCGCACACCAAATACAAATTACCAACATATGCCACTGAATGAAACCCCCACCATAAACATTTCTGCGTACACAGCTGGATGGTGTCAAACGGGCTACCTTGTTCACTTGCAGTTTAATTACATTGCTTAATCTCGATTCTTGAGTGTTCAATGTAATCAATAGTTCAATAATGAACAATTTCACAACAGTTGAAGAACTTTGAAGGACGCCGGAAAATATTCAAGTACAACAGGACATAACCAGTTTTGGAAACAAATTCAAGGAAGGTTCTTAGCGCTCAAGAACGTCTGGCAACCTTACTCTGGCCTGATGAACTTCCAAAAACAAATATTAAATTGCAATTATAGTTACGAGCATTTCAGGCTGAAAATAGAAACGCATGAAAATGTTTCCGTTTTTGCTTTTTGTTGAATAAAAAACAACAAAAGCGTTTATTATTACTTTTAATTTCGATACCTTCTGTCAGGCGAGCTTAAAATCTGTAAGCAATGCAACTTCTCAATGAGAAGTGCTATTTGGTCAATTTTTATGAGTATTTTCTTGAACTTCTGGTTTAGACTTAACACCTTTGTTGGCTTTTGCTGTCAATGCTGGGGAATGGAGATGTAGAATGCAAAAGCGCTTTTTTAATATTTGTTGTATTTATCATTTCGTTCCTGAGAAACCAAGCTGATTTTTGGCTGAACTACACACAACCTTCTCCACACATTAGAAGGATCGAAGGATAGTTAGTAGGCGTGTAAAGACTTTCCTGGTCAGAATTATACGTGTGACCACCTAGACCAGCGGTTCTCAACCTTGTTTATCCCATGCACCCCTTTAACCGCTGTTCACAGATAAAATCCCCCCTTAGAAATTTAGTTTGTATAGAACACTAAACTCTTCACAGTTGATAAGCTAAACTATAGTACATTTTAAACAAAATCCTAAATACAAAATTCCCCCCTGGTGGGGAATTCCCCACCGGTTGAGAACCCCTGACCCAGACTGTTTGTTACTTTTTATATTTTTTGTATCAAACGATAATGAAATGTTTTGTTAACCTACTCAGACAAAAGGGGAAAGTCATGATTAGTTTTTCGGCCATCATGTCCATCACACTGAAATCCAATATTTGCAACCCTATACAAATTTACACATTGCTTGCCACTGCAACGTGCTGTAAGTTAGCCAACAAAAAATGCACGCAGCACGATCATCACCTGATGTTGATGTCCTTGCTGCGTGATCACGAAACCTATTCTTAACAATGCGTGATTTTTCGGCAAACATTTTTTGCATTCAGTGGATTTCAACTTAAAACACCGCATCAGGTTTTGACGCAAGCACCAGCCCACCCAAATTCGCTTCCGTCTAATTTAAGGCATGGGTGTTGGAGCACTGGCGTTTCATGCACATCGCATTCACTTCTTTCCTTCGTTTTTGCAAATTATAGCACTCGTGTTCTGCTTATACTAGCGTTTTTAATGATGGCTCCTGGTTCAGGCGTTGTTTATTACTCCCGGTCTGAAAGCAACATCCTTCATTGTGTGGCTGATTTTACAACAACGACATGTCTGAGTGTGTAAAAAAATATTTTAGGCGAAAAAATAAATGAAAGTAAAAAATGACCGTGTGCCATGATAATGTCGCCCGACTGAGCACCGACGCCAGAGTCAGAGAGTTTCAACATCACTGATTTCAACATGGCCAGTTGAAAATACAAGTCCAAAGAGGAGTTGAAACGTCATTTGAAGCATTGTTATTTTCTTCGTTGTTTTTCAAACGACTTTACAAGATTTTTAAGTTTCATTCTTTTCCGAGCGCTATGACGCGTAGTAACAATAATCTGCACGTCACACGCTTGTATATTATGTTCAGACTGCATTAAGCAAATGATTGGTTGGATTAATGAGCAGCAAAGTGCTTTTATCTAGGTCGAAGTTCGTGGCCGACTGGGCGCGCGTAACACGTGGGCATCGAGAATGAAAGCAAACAAGATTACGCGTTTATATACATTCGTGGCCTCTGCTTGAGACAGAGGTGCATATTCGAAGCCATAAAATATCATTTCATAACGGTTCTGTTTGCTACAAATATGTCTACAGTTTTGTGTTTCATGGAGTTTAATGGGTTGCAAAAAGAGGTTCGCCTAAGAACAGCACGCATATAACCTAAAATATATTACAAAAGTGTAAATAAACGTATTTTTATTTAATTCATTTCAGATCTGACACTAACGATTTGATCATTGGTGGTATGCATTGTTTCTTTTGCCAAAAATGAATTTGATTTTTCATGAAGACTAACTTTGTGCAAAGAAATTCACGCTAGCACAAGCTCTTTACTTGGCATAACATGTGCTTCGGACATTCAGCTTCACCATCTGCTTCTTATAAAATTTTCTTAGAGGAATCCTGAACATTTATGTCACTTGTTGTTTTACTTAAACTTTATACCGTTTCCGCCATTACCAGCACACATCCAATGTTTTGGAGCGTTTGTGAATCACGTAAACGTGAACACAACCTCACTGTTAAATTTACGTGAAAGGGCTTTCAATCTAAAGCAACGTGAAAGAAGAAAGTTATACACCTGAAAAGAATGAAATTGCTCAACTTTGCGATGTAAAGAAACTTAGATTATCTTATCTCTACATTGCAACCGTATCTACTGCAAAGTAAGATTCACTGCTGATTAATTGAAGAACAATATTCAAAACCGAGAAAACTCTCGCTTTGAAGGAGCGATTTTCTGTGAAATGTTTTGTCTAAAATTAATGCGTTGCAGGTTTTTAATTACTCTGTCAAATATGCATCAGTAAAAAGCCATTTTGAAAACCACTCGAAACTGTGGAAACCGTTTCCAGCATATCAAGGTTGCAACATCAATTGTCAATTGTGTGAAAGTTATCGCTTTGGTAGAACCTCACTCACGTTCGCGTTTCTCCACGGTCTGTTTCTCTTTTCACCATGGGAGTTTGCAGTTGCCGCATGAGAAACTCGTTTTCACGTTGGTCTGAGCTGAATGCTGCAGACGCGCTGTGACGCTTTAACCGGAAGCTGTGTCAGCGTTGCAGCGGCGCAGCACAGCGCATGTGCAGAAGTTTCTCGAGATTGGTTGTATCGTTGTATCTAGCTAGTGCCGAGCACGCTGCCTCGGCGTGATCGAAGGCGTGCATCTCCTTCTTACACTGCGTGCCGCAGAAACCGCGGTCCTCAAAACTCGTCGCCTGTTTTTGCTAAAAACCTGCAGTGCCAGCAGAACTGTTTCACAGGGTTGCAAATTTTGTGAAAACAAGAGCAAGCCTGCATGCGAGTGTGTGCGAAGCTGTTTTCAGCGAAATCCAAACGTTCTCCGCCTAATTGCTCCGCTTCTCCTACCGTCTCATAGCCGCGAGCCAAGTTGTTGCGCTCTGTGCAAAACTTGCCGTTCACCATGGCTGGGTCGTACCGGATTTTAAGGGTTTTGAAACTCTTCTCCACAAAGCTTTGAGTAAGGAAAACTTACCCCATGCAAAACAGAAAATCATCAGATAACGGAACCATAGATTGCATCAAAAGTTAATAGAAGCATTGCTTTCTAGGAAAACTTACGTTTCCATCAATGACTGTTTTTCTTCGTGAAGGAAAAGGAAGCCAAGTCAATTCGCATGAGTATTCCGTACAGCAGGTATGTAGCCAGGTTTTAAAGTTTGGGGAGAAACATGCATTTTTAGGGGGATGAGATTTTTGTTTTTAGTATATTTAAAACCAATTTTTCTGACCACAACAAAATCTGGGGGCACTGACCCCGAATACCCTCCCATGGCTACGGGCCTGCCGTACAGTGTATCAGGGGTCGGCAACCTTTTACTAACTGTGTGCCGATTTATGGTTACAAATAATTCAAATGTGCCAACAACATACGTATTTTATACAAGTCAAGGTCAACACACCTAAGTGAATCATAACGAAATTGATATGTAAAACTTGGAGCTTCTGCGTGCCGTGGGAATTTGCTTGCCGCACCCAGTGTGTCACACGTGCCGTAGGTTGCCAACCCATAAACCATATCAACACCAGGTTGATTTGCTTGTCATCGCTCAGTGTTCCGAAAAATAAATTAATTTTTTTGCGGGTTCTGCGCAAAACACACTGAGCATCTGCAGGTATGGAGTCCTTCCCGGCATGGCATTTGGTCTTCTCGTAAATCCGAAAATCTTAAACAGTGAGGCTAAAAATTTCCTCTAAACTACGTTTCTTGGTCACCTTGTTTTGTCGCAAATGTTTGCAAGGGATTACCTAAAGTTTTCTGCAGAACTTTACGGTTTTTATTGTTAATCTCTCGACGATTTATCTGACGGCTTACGCTGCAGAGACAGTTCATCGGCATGTCAAATCTGTCTTGCGTTGAACGATTTGGTCAATGATTGATGCAGTGTTTTCTTAATTACGTGCAGTAAAACCTTTTTATTGTGACTTACCTAACTGATAGAACATTTTCTCGTTGCTTCATACAGTGGCATAGCTAGCCCAAAAATTGGGGGCCAAAAATTTGGGGGGGCCAAAATGTTTGATTTTAGGCGAATAGGACTATTTTGTTTGGAAAAACGCCCCTCAAAGCCTAAAATGACTATGTTTGTTAAAAATTTGGTGGGGCCATGGCCCCTCTGGCCTCCCTGGCTACGCCTATGCTTCGATGACTTATAAAGAGGTAGGTGACATAATCGATCTTCAGAAATGGTTGAAATTTATCATCAGGACTTCAAGGAACTTCATATATGCTCTTCGTCAATGGCAATGGCGCCAATTATTGTCAACAATTTCAATTAACTTTCGCTGAAATGCAACAGTGAAGCATGCCTTTCGTTGATTTATCTTTTTGTGTCGAACTTCGGTTGCTACAATTTTTACAGGACTTAAAAAATGAAACCTACATTTTGTTACCGGCTAAGTGTTATAGTTGCTTGAACAGGCACACCTAAAGCTTGCAGGCCCGGCTCGATTACCCTGGCGGGTCATACATAAGACTTGAAAAACGGTACTTACTGCCTGTCCACCCTCGTGCTTGGCGTTAGGCAAAGTTTCGCGCGATGCTGTCACTGACTTGTCATCAATGCAGCATTCACTGCGAATGTACTGTAATGGGGATGG
>Ga0210059_1013899_pt1 | contig 11967 bp, 9 predicted proteins | sample Ectturendosymbi2_FD_188042 | JGI IMG/M metagenome (GOLD analysis project Ga0210059, IMG submission 188042) | Ecteinascidia turbinata endosymbiont from Florida, USA - Sample 2 (SPAdes) (version 2) | ecosystem: Host-associated > Tunicates > Ascidians > Unclassified | place: Key West, Florida... | reverse complement strand
CTGTTACTCAGTGTTTACCTTTTTGTGTTGTCAGTTGTGAAACCAGGTGTCGTTCACAGCGACCGAGGATCTACGTTCATGTCATCACATTTGACGAATTTTTGGTATCAGGCAATGTAGCTACCAGCCAAACAAACGCCTATCACGCAAAAGGGAACTCAATTCGAGCGTCATAATTTCATTTTGTGGAAAATAGAAAAACTAATGTTGCGCAACAGAAACCTTTAGGAAGAAAATTAAGATCAATTCTTCCCGACGTTTTGCACGCAATAAAATCCTTACTCTACACTGCTACGAACCAAACTCTTCATGAACGTTTCCTTCCTTTCTTTCGAGGGCGTTCCATGCTTGGCAGGTCTTTACCATCGTGACCTAACGTGAAGACCGGTGTTTGCGAATAGATTAGTTTTCAACAAAAGTTTTGCTGAGTGCGAATCCCCATTTTGCCTACGTTCGTTATGCAGATGCTCGAGACACTTCCGTCTCAACGCAAGACTTCGCCCCACAACCTACTGTGAACGTGTGTCACGAAAATTGCTCCGACAACAGTCAGCTGTGATTAATACTGGCAAACATTTTACAGGTACTTTTTTTAAATGGGACTGAATCAGTCCAATTGTGCAGTTGCAGTTCCAGGTTTATCTGACGAACCTGAGCCTTGGCCTGCTGATAAATGGACAACATTATATTTGTAATATCTGCAGAGCAATGCCTTATTCCTTCCTTTTCATCCACAAAACTGTGAAAATCGCTTCCACATGTTATTGGTTTCGGGGCATTGTTTCTTATTTGAGTGCATTCAAGCTTTTCCTTCGTTGACCATCTGCTTTTTCCAACCAATCGCTCGCTGGCTGGAAACAAAACCGAGCAATCCTTCCATTTGCGGAACGCTAAGACACATAAGCTTGCAGCACAAATGTTGAAAAAAGTTTCAACTGCAATCTTGGGAAAAATTATCTGGGGGCGATTCCATTGTTGGAAAGGTAACGAAATGATCTGTCAAACAATGTATCGTCACGACGGGATAAATCTGATTCTGAATTAAGATTCATCAAGAACGAAACTGGCTTACTCAACAATAGGGAAGATATCCTTGGCAACAAACTTTCCAGATGGGGAACATTTCAAATTTTTTAAAACTGAGGAACATCACACAACAAAAACACAAGAGTTAGATTTGGAGAAAGAAAATAGCAAACTGTACCATCTATCAAGCTGTCTAGCCAGCCGCCAAATCACAGAAGGCTGCAATGTTGCAATAAGATTCAATCAAAAATACAAGGGAGAAATTCCTTTGACTAAATGAGTATGTGTCGTTTGGACAGGCGATGTGGAAAGGCCCGATGGATTTACAACTTGGGGTGATTAATCCCATAGACAAGAGAAACAAGAAGAAACATGCTATGACAAAAACGGCATTTTCCCTTTTCAAACACAATAAGATGACCATGTCTTGGTGAAAATTCCGGAAAGTTTTTATATATTATTGAACTACAATTATTGAACCAAAAATGGATCATATCCAAAGCGGTTATCAACAATTCTTGAACGAAACATGGATGACACCCATAGCAGTTTTCGTCCTGGCCGTACCACCACCGGCCAAAATTTACCTCTATAGCAAATTTACGAGAAATCTTGCAATTATCACAATGTCATCTGCTTGTTTTATTGACCTCGAAACAGCATCACAGGGCTCCTCGAGAAACGTTTTGATAAATGTTTCGGCAATATGGTGCTTATAGCCACGTGTAACTCGCCGTCAAGTCATTGCATTCCTGCTAAGAAGTATGTACTCATGTTGGTGGTATTGAATTGCAACAGTTAATCGTGGGTGTTGGAGTGACTTAGTATGTACTCATGTTGGTGGTATATGTACTCATGTTGGTGGTAAGAAGTATGTACTCATGTTGGTGGTATTGAATTGCAACAGTTAATCGTGGGTGTTGGAGTGACTTAGTATGTACTCATGTTGGTGTTATATGTACTCATGTTGGTGGTAAGAAGTATGTACTCATGTTGGTGGTATTGAATTGCAACAGTTAATCGTGGGTGTTGGAGTGACTTAGTATGTACTCATGTTGGTGGTAAGAAGTATGTACTCATGTTGGTGGTATTGAATTGCAACAGTTAATCGTGGGTGTTGGAGTGTTGGAGGAGAAAGGTTGGGAACCCCTGGACTAGAACAATGAAAATGTTAGTGGCGTTATTGTGGAATTGTCCAGTTGTCTTTCAGATACTAGTAATTTGTAAGTTTTTTTTCGAAAACAATTAGCACTGCGTATTTCGGCATTATAAACACCGCAGTCTGGAGGTACTGATTTTTGTCAGATTATGTTACAACACCACCATAACTCAAAGTGACTAAATTGTAACCGAATGTTGATGTTTGTCAAAGAACTCTTCTTAACATCATATCTATTCCGAATTTTGATATATCTCTGCAAAGATATGCCTTCATCCTCATGGGAAATATTGTTCCATTTAAGGAGCAATGGCAAAAAAAGGTTAAGGAACCCCAGCTTTTGCGGACTCGCTGCTTGTCTGTTTGTGCCGATGGTGCTTCGGCCATGATGAGAGCCAAAAATGTTTATGAGTTTATGGAAAAGGAAAACAAAAATGTTCAGGTAGTTATTGCCTCCTTCACTGAGAGAAATTCTGGGGGCGGAAGATATTTAAGATTTAACATTATAGTTTCAAAATATATTTCATCCACTGTCTATGACAGAGGTTCCCAACCTGGGGTACATGTACCACTAGGGGTACATTTGCCTATCAGAAGGGGTACATCTGATGTTAGCAATAGAAGAGAAATATGTATTTACGTATCTTTTATTTCCAAATATTTATACATATATCAGTGAATATTATTTTCCAAATCCGTTATATGCTTATATTTAAATATATCTATGATTAATTATGATAAAATATTTTCTCATAAGAAATTTTAGGGGTACATGTTCATCTGTCGAAATGCAGAAGGGGTACATGCTTATCTTTCGGAATGCTGAAAGGGTGCATCATCATCTGTTGGAATGCTGAAGGGGTACATGGTCAAAAAGAGGTTGGGAACACCTGCTCTATCACATCAAATGCCGTCACTGACGCATTCGTTGATTTGATGCTTTGTGTGACGAGATGCGGCAGAACACAGTGAGCGTTTGTTTCTTTCGAACATCCGTTGGTTCATGACGAAAAATGCTGGAGAGAGTGGACCAGACAATGCCACCGGTGCGTTATTGAAAGAACAGAATCATAACTTTGCTGAACGATTCAACGACAGCAAGTGGATTGCCCAATAGCTATTCTTACGTGATTTTTTATACGTTTGAACCAGCTAAACATCTCCATGTACGGAAAAGGTAAAAATATTTTTAGATGTGTCGCAGGACATTGTTACATTTAAAGGCAAAATAAAGCTGCTGACCCAATGACTGGAAAGATAGCTGCTTTTCTGACATGAAACACATCTCCAGAGTAGAATTTCATTTGCGCTGCATTTCTAAAATCTTTTTTGAGTACCTCACTAAATCTCTCCGAGATGAACAACTATATCCTGTCTCACAATTAGCCTATACCAAGACTTTTAACTGGATGCGAACACCCTGTGAAGTGCCAGAGCTAAAGGTTTATTGTGAAATAGAATGCATTGTTGAATAGCTGACTGTGTTGCAAAGTCGACAGCTGTGGAGTCTCAAACGGAATGGATGTCCAGTCACTGAAACCAAATCTCTCTGATTTGCGTCGGCAGGAAACACAATTGCCTGTTTCAACTACATACCGTTGTGAAGCTGTTTTTTAACACTCTAAGTATTTGTAAAAACCAAGTGCCGAAACTACCTCAATCAGAAAACGACATCAGGTTGCGTTGACGACCACAGGTCCTTATTTCGACAAACTTGTGAAACGAACTCCTAGACATGATTCTCATTTAATTTTGTGAATGTGGGCGATAAATCAAATGCTTTAGTGTTTGCATTATTTTCAAAGTCTTAGTCTGTCTTGAGTCCGCGAAGATTTACACTGATGCGATATAGCCCGGGTCTTAAAAAGATTGGGAAACACTGCGTTATAAAATGTGAAAATCAGGAGCTTGAGTAATAAAATCATATAAATTCCCAAGTTATAACAACTCAGTAAACAGCAAAGGGAACTGTTGGCGGAGAAATATTACGCCCAGCCACACCTTGCAGTGTTTTTTTGGCCGATGAGCAGTGAATGGTTGCCAGCCCCTGATGTAGAACCATATCAGTGGCGCGTTTAGCCTGGCAAAAAAGGGTCAGTCATGAAAGAGAAGTTTTGAATGAAAACTACAAAACTACATTTTCTACAGGTGTTATAAAACCCAATAAAATTTGGCTATTAGGGTAGTGGAACTATCTGTTTACATAGTGTCGCTGGCAGAGCTCGACAGATTTTTGCATTTTTATAGCTGATAATCGATACCGACAGTTTTGCTTACTCAACCGGCAGTGGAAGGACGTTGCAGTGCATTATTTTCTTCAGTATGTCGAGTAAACAAATAAATAGAATGATTACACCTAACACAAGTTGCAAAAGAAAGAGCAAATTGTGATAAGTTGGGAACATATTACAAAAAAACAACAAAATATACAAATGACGCAAGCAGGAGAGCATAGAGTAATCATGAAGATAATATTGCAAAATGCATAACTCACTGCATTGATGAAAACCATTACTTCACTGTAATGAAAAACCACACAACACGAAATTGTGTGCAAACGCAGGCCAACCACCACAGCACACACCCTGATTTGTTGGTCAGGTGGTCATTTGCATTACCATGTAAAAACTGGAGAGTGAATGTTACATCATACAGAGATGTTTTGAGACGATCGCGCTGCAGCCATTACGTTAGCACTACTTGATGCAGTTGGAGGGCTGCACGCAAGGTTGCTAGATGGTTCGAAATTCGGCAAGTATTGGCAAAAACAACTGTTCTCAAACAATTTTTCCACTTTTGTTCAAAAATTGCCGTTTTTTCGAAATTGTTAATTGTTAGTATTGACAAAATTATCCATCTTGGATAATTCATTACATGAATACCCAAACTTCAGAGAGGAACTACAGTTCAACAATAATAGTTGTGAATTATTATTCTGATCACCTTCCAATTTTCACGAAGCAAAGTTACTGGTACTGTGCTTTACACTCTCAGGGGAAATTCAATTGTCAAACACGAAAAATTGAAACGAGTGGAAAAATTACGAATTGCAAAAACACTTTTAAGTAGTGAAAAATTAAAATTTCCAATAACATTGCCATTATGTTTGTTTTGCTAAAAATTGGCCACAAACTGGACGAACACTTGTTATATATTTTAGCAAAGATCTGAAACCTTGACTGCGCGTCATATGGAACATAACAGAGAATTTGCGCTGATCAATCAGACGCAAAGTAGCAACTGGGATTTCTGAACACTCTTCCAAAAACAATAGCGTAACAGTTTGTGGGCAAATATTCCCGATATACATCAGCGGAATTTTGCTGATATGATATTGTGACACGATTTGACTTGCGAGGCGACTCTAGTACGCTAGGCCTTTATTAACTAAAAATCGCAGTTACCATCTGCAGAAAAACAAAGAGCAGTGTCAAGAACAGGTAAGAGCGACAACAACAAGAAGGCTCGCTCAACACTCGCAGTGAAATACAAACGCCAACTGCCCCGAGCTGTCGTGGCAGCAATCACCGTTCCGCGATGAACAAATTAAGGCGGCGAGGCAACAGCACACCAATCTCCACTGATACATTACTATGGACATACCTCGGCATGGCGGTGCATTAGTTGAGCTCTTGGTACAGGTCGCATTATTGAAACACACAAGGTATGTGTGGGTTGTGACGCTTTTTCAGTCAATTTTAGGCAAATGTGTTCAAAATTGGACTTATTTAGTGGCATTTTGGGTTGATAAGGTGGGTTTTATATTACAAGAATAAATGATAATTCCTATCATACACTCAAGATGGCTGATTTTGGCCTGCCGCATTCTTTTTTTCTAACTAACAACAAATCAACATCCAAACAGTTTGGAGCAATTGACATATTTTTCTTCGAAAATTTGCTTTTCAACTTGGTTCAATACCAAAAAATGTTTGACGTGATGAAAATGTGACCAAAATGTAAAAAAAGCATAAGCGCTCGTACAACAGAAATGTGAACAATATAAATTAAGGTGCAAAAAACAATTTTTTCCAAAAACAACAAATCCTGAAAGGTTTACAAAATAATTATCTCAAGAAGCACATACAATCTTGGTAAATCTAAAAATTTTTGAGACCAAAATGAGCTTTGCAGCTTAAGTGTTTTTTAAAGTTAAGTCAATTTTATAAAATTTAACCTTTTTCTGACCCCTGTCAAGTGGTTGCACGGCCGTTGTTAGGGGAAACCTTATAAAAATCATGTTTGGGGCACTGGATGCAAGTTTTGCCCTAGGATACAGTCTAAAAGTGTGGTCCTAGCTTGACTGAATTTACATTATTTGTGTCTTTGAATGAGAATTCGAACTCTGTGGCTCACAGGCAGTGTGAAAGCATGATTCTTTTGAGTTGGTCCACCTAGGCGGGGGCCAGGATCCTGCAGCAGTGGCTGTCATTTTGTGCAGTGGAAGTGCTTTGATATGTGCCAACGCTTGGAAAGCAGGAAAGGATGTATTGCAAACGTTTATGTAGATATATTCAGGCATATTGATATAGTTTGATTGCTCAATGCTAGTGTTAACTGCTTTTATTGTCTCAAAAAAAACTTTAAATGACGTGAAACTTATGCCAAAATATTGACACCAGTAACCTTATGCATGTTGCAGTGATATGTAGCCTAAAAGGTTTTGGAAATGATTTGATAAGTTGGCAATCGATTAGTGTTAAAGCAACAAAACATGCGCCATGTTTACCGCTTTAGCCTACAGGTAGAAAACGTCTGACAGTATCCACTTTCTTGGATTTGAAATTCCTGCCAAAACCACTCAGCAACAGTGGATATCCCTGCAGGGAAACCACCCGGTAATGAAAGTGTTAACAGCGAGTTCATTTGATGATTTTGTGTGAGCTGAGAAGACCTCTTATGAGCTACTGACACGTTTTATTCATTCTGGATTCAAAGACAAAAAGTTTTCCTGAAACAGCAGAAGCAGTAACAATGGACTACTTACAATACACAGATACATTCACTGATGAAGAAACTGTGGATTTGAATAGGGAGGTTGCATTGCAATACGCCTTTTTCCCATTCCAACCACGCTGCAGTGTTCCTTGGGCGGATGAGTTCCCATTCTAACATCGAAAAGAAGAAGAAAATTTATTTTTAACTTTGATACCAACTTGATATTTACTAAACAAAAAAGAGTATTTTAGCGCTTTTGCTGCTGGTGTATGAAATATTGGTGCTTTGACCTCCCGCATTAGCAGCTATTTTTGCGATACTTTGCAACTCCATAACTCACCAGTCACTTGAGCTAGAGAGCTGTTCAAACCCTCAAAAGATATGGCAAGTCTTCTAGTTTGTTATTAAAAAAAATATGTTTAAGTTTGGATTCCAGTTTTTTTGTGGGTGCTGTCATAGATGGGGTAGGTTTTAGACCATTTTGGCTCAGGTTACCTGGCGCTGGGCCCTATTCGCTAGATGGAATTTTTAGACTCAAGTTTTTTATTGGAAGCTAGGCTAGAAGCCGAGTCTTTTGAACCTTTGATTAGCTTTCCAGTTTTTCTTGTTCAAAAGTTATGGTCCAAAAACAACGATATAATTCCCTAGGGGATTATTTAATCATTATGTTGTTGCGGCCTAAAAACAACAAAATAATTAATCAATTAATTAATTCACATGCAGACAATCGATTTTTTGTTTTTAGATCATAACGTCTGAACCATAAATGCTAGAAAGCCTATCAAATGTTCAAAAGATTTGGATTCTAGTCTAGTTTCCAATAAAAACTTAGTCAAAAAATTGAATCTAGCGATTGGTGCTCTGCGCTAGGTAACATGAGTCGATATGGACTAAAACCTACCCCACTCATGTCACCCACACTAGAAACGAAATCTAAAACTTTTCAATTTTTTTCATTGCAATCAAGAAGACTTGCCACATCTTTTGACTGCTGTGAGTGTTCGAACAGCTCTGAAGGACAATCGCCTCATGAGCTATGGAGCTGGAAAATGGTAGGAAAATAGTGCAAAAGCACGTGCTCCAAGCTGGATTTTATAAGTTCGAATATCTCATACAATGGCGCCGAAGGTGTTAAGTAATAAAGAAATTTCATCAGATTACTATAGTTTCTAAATTAATTCAAGCAAATCTGGAAAATTCAACATTTAGAATTGAAAGCAATCAACCACATCAAAATCACTGCAAGTTTTTAATCACAGGATTGGGCGGTTCACACAATATTTGCACCAGTTGGCTGGAATGCATTTTAATTGAATGAGCTTCTAGCAAGCAAGTCATAATCATGTTGACAATCAACAATGGTGACTCACAAAGTGCTCTGCAGAGGCAAGAAATCCATTCACCTCATGTGTGATGATGCATGTTGTGTATAATATTGCGTTTACAGCAACAGACATGGCTTTCAAAATCTGTAACTTTTCTAAAAGCAAATTACATGAAATATGAAGTACAGTAATGGCAAAATTATTTGATCAAGTAATAATGAAAGGTTAGAGTACCATAATTAATTAATTACTTGCTTGAAACCTAGCCCTGCATATAATCATTTGGCATATACGATTATTTTTTATGAGTCTTTGTTGTATGTGAATATGAAATGCTGCAAAACTTGTTAGAAATGTCGCCAGACCAAGAAATGCTAAGAAACTGTTTCAAACAAGAATACAGTAGGTATCGTTAGTTTGCAACATTTCCTGAACATTTTCCATGTTACATAGATAAACATAAATGGTCAACATAGTAAGCAATGCTGCAAGTGGCAATACTATTCGAAGTATTTGCTTTATCAGATTTTTCAGCCCTCTCTGGAAAAATATTTCGATTTTCACACAATCTCTCCAAACGCTTGTTTTTGAATTCCTTTTTTCATGGATGTTTTTTAGTTAAATGAAGGTCTGTGGTGATACCAGCAAACATAATGCTTCAGTTACTATTAATTCCATTACTAATTGTTTCATTGCAAAACTGCTGGAATCACAGTTGCTACCAATGCAACCAAATTCATAGCACACAAACAAAATCCTGAAGTATGACCAAAACTCAGATTCATTTCCTAGTAAACAAAACTTCAGAAATGCGTTCATGATATATGCAAAATGCAAATGAAGCAACATAGATATTTCAAAAATCCTATTTAGTTTGTTGCTTCACCTCAGAACAAAACAAAAGTTTACCAATTTTATTTTCTCTTCACCAACAAATATTTCATAGATCTTCACAAGTGGATAAGCATCTGTTGTCTCCACACAGTCAATAAAAAAACGACTATTTTCAGTGCCATTCAGACCTGTAGCATTCAATTGTATTGATGGTGCTGCAAAATAAGTCATCATTTTGTAGGAAATCAACAAAACTATGAACATAATTTGAGAAAATACTATATAACACCACTTTAAAGGAAATAATACATTACCAACACATTCATTATAAAAACTAACTGTAAAAAGGTTAAAATGCCTTCCCAGCAGATGAAACATATGTGCAGTAAACATCGCAGTGTCTGAATCACTGTTGTGGAAAGATTCCACAATTGATAGATGCTGGATAGGAAGTTACGTTATGGAATCCCTGCACTACAGACTAACTACCAAAATGATTGTGATAACTGGTAACTTGACTTTCGATTGATATAAAATTAAATCTAAAGATTCCAACTTAACCAAAATATAGAATATGCAGTAAACATTTCAACAAACCACTGTGCAAGCACACTTTACTAAGCTTGTGATACCACTTATCTTCACAGAAATCTAAAGAAAGGGAATTAGCTTCTTCAACAAAAGTAACGATGTAAACATAATGTATCGGTGGTTTATTGACGTTGCCATGGAACTCTGAAATGTGCTGCAACAAGGCCACTTTATCTTTGTTATTTTCATCAATTTCACAATTGGGTCGGCTCCAATTACTGCGGTGTGATGACCATCTCGTAGAAAATTTGTTTTTGATTTCCCGACATATGGTTTGTGGCAAATAACACAAGTCGCTACATAAATACCATGGTTCGCAAATGTCAATTTTTGGTTAAGTGGGAAGGTTATATTTCAGCCCATTATTTGTGAAACACATGGCACCATTGATTTGTTGTTTTCCTAAGTTACCACAAAGTGCTTACATAATTTTGAAATGTACAAGTAACCTTATCTTTTGTGCAGATAACATTAAATTAACTCACAGCAAAAGAACAACTTCATTTTCACCAGTCTTCAAACCATAAAGGTTTTTCCAGCAGGTTTTCTTGCTTGGGGATCACAACCACTACTGCCGTTTTTGAAATCCAGGAGATTGAGTTAGCGCATGCAGCAAGTGAAGAAATTGCATAACCAAGATTTGAGAGCTCATCCGGCATGGAGGATAAACTTTTGGAAATTGATGCTGATCCCAGATATTTACCTGGATCCAGGTGCTTGAAGGCTGCAGCAAATTTATCTGGCATTAAGGGCCAGAAAGATACAATCTCTCTTAGGTGTTGAGATGTTCCATAAATCAGACACATCCTTGTAGATGAGCCTTGTGGACTCACGTTCGGTGCGTGCCCTGTTCTTCCCAGGTTATTGAAGCGATCAAGTTTGTTGAAATGGGTCACATGTGAGTGAGTGGGGTGTCTGGACCTGCCAGCGAGTTCATTGAGGATGCTCCACGCCCTGTGGTTGGAGGCCCGATAAGACAATGGAATGACAGCTTCTTCCCACCACTCCCGCTTCGTCTGGCCGAGCCATGAAAGTACAGACGAATCGGTTTTGTCAGAGTCAGTTTACACTGGGGCTCAGAGGAAGGACTCTGTCCCAACATGGGACATAGTTCTTGTGACAGTTAGATGGGATGGATTGTTTAGCCACAAGTAACAGGCTCTCACACAGTTCTTGGTATGCCTCCTAGATGTTTGTTGTGTCCGGAAGTGGCGATCTATCAACAGAATCACCTGTGAGAAGGCAAAAGTACTTCCAATCAAGTTCAAATGCTTCAAGCAATGGTATTACGAAAAAGGATTGGTGTTGTGACACTGGGAATTTTTCAAGAAAATATCTGTCTAGCAGTCAGTTGTCATGGCCGACACTCACGAAAGCCACGTCCGGGTTGATGCTGACATTCCAGCGGTGGGAGAAAAACATGGCTAAGTACTTCATTTGTGTTGTGCAGCAGATCAAGGTTGTTGGCTGCCGCTCAGGAGCCCAGGCTCTCCCCATCAGAAGATGTGCTGTAACCCCAGTTGACGTTCTGGCAGGTGAAGTTGCCAACATACAGACTGGAGTGTAGAAATATCGACATGGCAATACGTGTGAGGCAAGAGGGTGGAGGTTTGTAGACATTAATGATCTCATATCCTGCAACGTCAACACACAACCACTCCGTTTCTGAATGCTCTGGAGACTGATTGACCAATGTCTACACCAACTGCTAGTGGACAAACGTGGCAACGCCGTGCTTTCTACTCAGGACCGACCTTCCCAGTGAAAAGTTGGGAATCACTAGCTTGTCTTTGGTAGTAGTGAGTCGTCTGAAGGATGATGGAATGTGCCTTGTTCTTGTAAGCGAGGTGCTCAATGACGCTTATCTTATTAGTTGTGCTCAGCTGCAGTTTGCTGGGTTTGGGGACATCTTTGACAACAGAGTGCAAATTGCCTAGCCTGCACACAACACATCCAATCCAGGTAGCTGTAGCAGACACTTATGGTCTGTACATATTCTTTATGAAATCTTGTACTTGCCGGGAATCAACAATGTAAAATAACCCTCTCTCACCTTGACAAGTCTTCCATTTGCTGGAAAAAACGAACAAGCAA
>Ga0210059_1013898_pt1 | contig 11967 bp, 4 predicted proteins | sample Ectturendosymbi2_FD_188042 | JGI IMG/M metagenome (GOLD analysis project Ga0210059, IMG submission 188042) | Ecteinascidia turbinata endosymbiont from Florida, USA - Sample 2 (SPAdes) (version 2) | ecosystem: Host-associated > Tunicates > Ascidians > Unclassified | place: Key West, Florida... | reverse complement strand
AGCTTCACACTGTGACAGCAGGGGCGGAGCTAGGGGGGTACCACTGCCCCCCAAAAATTTTGCCTGGCCCCCCAAAAATTTTCCACGTGACGTCATGCCACTGCATTGAAATTGTTTAAAGCTATAAGATTGCTACCCTTGTTGCAAAACTGGCCCCTCCAGTGGCCCCCCAAATGAAAATGTCTGGCTCCGCCCCTGTGTGACAGCGAACAACAATAGAGTTCACATGCCATGATCACTCTGTTAGTGCTTGTTCGTGGCGCATATATATATTGTTATTCTTCGCGCACATCCCGTTCGTGGTGAATCACGCATTTAATGCAACGCCAACGGAGATGTTGCAACAACATCCCCTCCTTGTTGCAACGAACCGCACCGATCGCACGTTCTTTATGTGAAGGTTTCACATAGCACGACCTTCACATCCTGGTCGCAGCACCATTTGTTGACGTGTCTCCGTCTGCAAACATAAGCTCAATCAGTGAATCTGATTCACTCTGTCCTAGGAGAGGGAGAAAGCATCATTCAGGCTCGCGGCTGCTTGAGACACGGGGCAGGAAGGGCTTGAGAGGTAACTCTGTATAATTTATTGCCCTCGAGTTCGGCGTCACGTTTAATCACGTACAACGGCAACAATTACCAACTACTGACACCAGCGGCGATTTGTCTTTACCACGGTAAAAGCACCTTCGTATCGCGGGAAATGGTCGATTAATTTGCCGGTTAACGGACACGCTCGCGGCACATTTCGAATAAAGGAAAAACGAAAAAAAGGCGCCTGCAAAACTCCGCGGTGTCGTAAATACGCACACAGAGAGGCGAACAGAAAAACGCATTCAGCACAATGCGTGATAGACCTTTCCTGCAGTTGTGTGCAATGAAGCAGATCGTTGAAAACATGCCCGTCTGGTGCTGTATCCGCTCACACTTAAATGCTTTGAAAAACGCGATAAATTGTTCAGCGGGTAGCGGAAGCAAAAGTGAAATCATGGAACAAACCTGAAAACTCAGAGGAAGGATCGCTACATTGAATCTAGACAAACCAGACACTCCCTTTAAGTAAACAGTGTGCCGCCTGTAGGCCTACTCTGTACAACATTTAGACGGCATGTAGGTAGCAACGGCAGAAGAACGCCATTTAAGTAGTCACACAATTTCGTTTGAGTAAATGCTGTACATAGTTAGTTAAGACAATACAGTAGTTGGGCTGAGTAACGTGGTTTGTTGACAGTAATACTGTAATTTCTACAGTAGTTCTCCTCACTTGTACTTTTATTAACTGTTGTATAAAATGGATATTGGATTGTTGGACAAGTTGAAATTGTTTGATAGCTATGCTGCAATGCATTCATTTGACGCTGGAGGTATATGTAACTGGAATGGAGCTTTATCACAAGCTCTCAACTGAGGTTATAAGTTTTTCATAGAGGAGTAGCCTATTTGAAGGAAATTTCAACCAAATAAGACGGCAGTGGCATGTTTTTATGCAAAGCACCGTGTTGCAGAAGCTAAACTTTATCTTTCTTTAGCCTATAGAAAGGTTGAGAAGCCGCATTACCTTGAAATTGAAATGGATGTTGTCACCAAAGCCATTTCTGCTGACTGTTCCTGTGTAATTGGGTAATATTTTTGTTCTCATTCACCAAGTTTTAATGTGTTGAGCATAGTATGCTTGCAAATGAAACCAGTATGTACCTACTGAAAGCAATATTTTTGTAATTGTGTAAGTATTCAAGTATGTCATCACTCATCATCATATCTCGTAGCCTAATAAATCAGCAATGTGTTCAGATTTTACAAGCCTTCTGATCATGAATGCTCAACAAGTACATTCAAACATGAATGTACTTTTGCTGAAACTATATTTGGCAGTGTTGGAGCAAATAGTCCTTTGAGTTATCAACTGAAAGACTTTGGAAGTTACAGTAAGTTCCCATTTGAATTTGTGTCAAACAACATAAAAAGCCATCCTTTCAATAACAATTGATGCAGCTGTAATGCCTCTATCTTTGCCGCTGACCCAAATGAATGTAGATTTTATAAATTTTCAAGCAGTCTATGTAAATTTTCAATTTTTCAAGCAGATTTTGTAAATTTTCAAGTGAAAAAGCAGTCTTAAAAACTTTGTTAAGCACATTAAAGCAGAGCTGAGCAGGGATGTTGATGTCTTTCCTCTTTGGGTTAATGTTGAATCCACGTATTAACATTCTTGGTGCATTTCCACATGGAAAAGTTGTTGACAAATATGAAAGAAATATATTTTGAATTAGTAGAAGTGAAGTGGCCTTGCAGATACAGAAGTGCAAACTTAAAATAAGCTCCTTTAAATAAATATTTTTATTTCCATTTTGAAAATGATGTTTTTAAATTGAAAAGTACCTGTTACTATTACTATCAAATTCAAGGACAGCTGACTTTGAGTGGACTGCAACGGTGTGATTTGTTGTGTTTACTTCAAAGTCTATGTTTCATTTTGACATCATGCTTTGGTTGTAAAACATGCTGCTTGCTCTTTCAACCTTTTATTTTTATTATGCACTCCATTCTTTGTTGAGATAAATAAACAATGTGGAAAGTAGCAAATAAACACATGAGTTATGAAATGTTATATTAGTGATTGTCAGTTTGATTTGATGATGTGTGACAGTTATTATTAAAGATTTCAGTGTTCTTTCTGTTCAAATCTAGTTTCTAACCTCTGCGTCTTGCCAGTATTCATAGCCATTTACATCTTAGGTCTAGAGCAGTGTTTCTCAATCTTTTTTTGGCTAGCGGCCCCTTTCCTGACAAACAAATTTTTATCGCCCCCCTACCAGTGGCGTGCAGAGGTCAGGTGATGCCCGGGGCGACTGCTTGATTGTATGCCCCCCTAACAAATGCTAGTGTTGAGCAGTGGCGTATGGTAGTCTTTGTTACTGGACACACACTGTTTGCAACGTCACAGCATGACGTCATTCCTGTTTGCAAACCAACGTTTTGGCAAAGTTTGCTGACCAATGCTCTCACGTTTAGAGATTTTGTCCCTAGATTGGAACTTTTGGCCCTTTTTGGGGATCTTCGGAAAAGTATGAAAATGTTTAAAATGAACTATTTCAGTTCATTTTGGAAATCATATTTGGTTCTATTTTTAACATTTATCACAGCACTCCAATTTTATGCTGCACGACTGGTGTAGGAGGCGGGGGTACGAACGAACATTTTACATTTGGTGAAAATCAGGGAAATAACCCCTGGAAATCTGAGCACAAATCTCAGAAAACCTTCACAGAATCTTTGAAAATCTTAGCAAATGCCTGAAAATATGAGCAAAAATGTCACCCAAAATAACATAAACTGTTTTTTGTAGGTAACTTTTTCTGGATTTTTTTGGGCAAGTTTGGGAGAATTCGGACAAAGATCATTCGCACCCCAAAGATTTTACCTGCACCTACTCCTATGTGCTGTACAATGTATTACTGTAATGAACATTAACAGTGCTTCAAGTTAGGAGGCTGGAGGAAAGTCAATTAAAATTAAAAATCAATTAAACGTCCATGATTATGTTTTCAACAGTGGCGTAACTAGAGGTTTGAGCCACGGGGGGGGCAAAACCTAACTCCAGGGGACCCACTAGCCAACATTCAGAACAAAAATTGAGAAATATTAGTGAATCTGGATGTCGTGGATGACTGTACTAGGTTAAAAAAACGAAAACATCCAGAAAAACCCCAAAACAACAGCAACCTACTGGAAACCACAGGAATACTAAATATGAAAATGTAAGCTAATGAGGGCCCGTTTTTTGCATTTGGCTTGCTAGGGGGGCAGCTTGCCCCCTGCCCGTCAGTTACGCCACATGTCTTTTAATCCTTTTGGGATTTTCCCTTCATTGCACTATCTGGAAAGAGTCATGTCACTATCAGTTTGATTGGGTGTGCGCCACACACCTAGAGTGTAGGCCCCTGGTATTAAAGAATGCAAGAAGTACTGGCATTCGAATACGTAAAAACTAGTGTTCACAACAAACAAGTCTCGAAAAATTAAATCTATGCAGCATGTACTAGTAGCATCACAATAGGAAAAATCATGTAGTCAACAGCATTTAAATTTTTGTGATTTCACTCTTTCGATGCCCCCTGCCTTGGATGCCAGGGGCCAGCGCCCTGTTTGCCCCCTTCCTGCAACCACTGCCCATACCATCCCTAGCACACATATCAACACAATTTTTTCATATTCTATATTTGGGATGTTTGAAAATGATTAAAACAAGAATGAGTGCAAAGGTGCATTTCTATAAAACTTAATGTAGTGAATTAACTCATCTAGCAGTTGGAAACTGTTAGAGTTAATGATTTGGAAACTGTTAAGAGTTCATGAAGGGCTCGACTTCATTTGAACAGCATTAAACTTGGACAAGAAGGTGAAGATTGCTGATTTGGCTTTAATGAGGTTAACACCATTTCCCTGCAATGGCAAATTAACTTCATTGAACTTCGTAAAGGTATCTGTGGACTGTGACAGCCAAAAGATACTGTATCTATGACATCCTCTGAGAGTCACCTTCTGTGTGCAGCAAAAGGCGTACAAACTCTCTTCTTCATTATCCGAGTGCACCACATTGCCTAAACTTAGCAGAACATTTTTAAACCCTTTGGTGTCCTTTGATAAATCAATCCATTAACACTCTGCCACATTATCAAATTTTCAGTTCGGAGCAGTGCAGGATTGAATTTAATCTGCATATTTTAAAAGTTTTTGAACTTAGCCATGACACTTGCAGTCATCCACTGGCTCTACCATCTCTCTCTCCCTGGATTTCCTTGGCACTGCTCAAGCTAAAGTGCGTTCTGAAACACACTTCTTTTTCCTGAATCTTTTCGATTCCCTTTAGGTAACTATTCTTGTTGGCACCTAACACTATCTGTCTTTCTACTTTCGGATTGAACTCGTACAAGGTTATTATTATATTTGTGATCATTAAACCACTCCATCCAAAATTAGCTCATGGTTTTGGTTAGAGGTTAAGTCTAAGTGCAAGCGTGCATTCTCAAACCTGACTGGTGATAGTCACTGTAATGAAATGGGCATTGTTAAGTAGCAGTTTACCCGTGCCAAGAAGTACAGCTGACGAAAATTCCAATCATAATAATTTCATTAAGAGGACAGTTTTACTCTGCAGCTTACCTTTAGTGATGGAAACTGCAGTTCATCAGTTGATCTCCCAGCATTTCACCTCTGTTTTGTTTCGAAAACACTAAGTTTTTGTTTACGAATTACATGCATACATGTTTGTTGATCATACTGTTTTTTATGACATTTGATCACTCAAAGTTAGTAAGACAACAGAAATGTAATTAATAACCTAGTCTCCTATTGCCTCCAACCGCCCATTTCTGCTTCACCCCCCCCAATTACCCATTTCTGCTTCACCGCCCCCCTACAGTTTCTCACTGCCCCCAGGGGGCGGTACCGCCCACTTTGGGAACCACTGGTCTAGAGTAATCCTACTCTTGTTCGTGAAGAGGTAATGCAGTGTTTCAGATTGGTTGCATTGGTAACATGATTAAGAGTTAAAGCTATAGCTTATTGAGGAAAGCATATCAAAAAATTTCTTTTGTCTATCTGTGCCAAGTTTGACATTTTATCACTGATTTGTCACGTACTCTCCAAATGAGCGTTCATTATAAATTGCTATTATGAATTTTACTGTTTTGTGATTGCAGTAAATTCAAATAACTCTTTCTAACTGAACGCATTTACTATAGTGGAGAGTTTTGTGAGGTCATTTACTTCTGATGTTGAAGCAGCTTTACTGAAACCAATCATATGAAGCCTACTTTAAAACAATGCTTGCTCATCTTGCAGCACTGATGGTGTTTATTTCAGTCACAAAATGCTAAAATTATTCGGTTCCTTTATCTTCATCTTATTTCAGAAGCTGATTTTGCTTTCATTTTAGTACCATTTTTAAGAGATACACAATTACGTTACTGGGGAAAAATCTGAACATTCTGTTATTCATATTGATGTCCACCGCCAATCAACATGAAAAATGTTACTTGCATCACATAATCAGAAGCCACCACTAAGAAGGTGCCTCTCTACCAGCCTTTGAAGAACTCTCATGACTCTGTTTTTCATTGTAGGAAATTGCTTTTCCCTGGCCATAATACATTCAGGCAATTTCCATAAATATTTCTGCTTGTGTCAAGCCTGTTGGTGTATATTGTAATAAACGAATTTCTGTTTGATCATCTGTCACCTTGACTTTAACCTCTATACACGCAAATAGTAACAAAGTTTCCAAAGCAATGTTTTACTGAACACTGTCTGGAATAATTGGATCGTGAATATTTGTGAGCATACAATGCACCAACCACAGTTCATTCAGGACACCAAGCACGCTTACAGGAATTTTTTTGTCAAAAATGTGATATTGTTTGATTTTTATAATGGTTCTTTTAACATGTATGCGATGATGGCATATTTTTCGAGTTGTCAATAGCCTGCATCATCTTTATATGACTTTCCGATATGTCGGTTTGCTGGAAGATGAAATTTTTTCTTAAACCACTGTTGGTTGTACAGCCACTGCAGCATTAGGCACAACCCTCAGTGACTGTCGTTTTCAATTCTGCTTGTTGCTCCAGTCAAACTGCGATGGAACAGCTCCATTCTTTAGCACCCATTTCGTTGGATGGCTAACAAAATCTTCATCAGTGAAATGCTTGTAACATATGCATGAATAAGACAAGAGTAAAATGTTTTCTTCTTGTCTGACTTGACCAAACCTACAATTGTAAACAAGTTGCATTATTAAAATAGGAAAGTCAGTTACATTTCACTACATTACACATTCATTCATTTAGATATAGGCACAAACATTTAAAGATGCATTTTGGTTGCATGATTTATTGATACTTAGCATACTGCACCCATAACAACCATATAGTAGTTGGGATATGCAACTGGCAATGGTGCCTTCTTGAAGTAACTTTTCAAAAACATAGATGTTAAAAAACATTTTTCTATTTAGGAAGATGGTGCCTCAGGTTGGAATCCCATAGGTAAAAATTATAGACTGTAAAATTTCTTACGTTTCCTTTATCCACAGGAGCCTACAGTATACAGCTAGAGAGTCTTAGGATAACAGCAGTGGAAAACATGACAGTGTGTGGCCTTTGCTGTACCGGGAAAAATCGTAATGTCTGCAAGGCAGGCGCGCAACCAGGCGGGGGGGGGGGAATTTCCTCCCCCTGGAATTTTCAAAACATTCCACAGAAATTTTGACATGTGCAGAAACTTTCAAAGAATACAGATGAAATTTTTGTATTGTCATCATTTTTAAGAAAAGTGTTATTTGAATTTTTCTTTGTCTTATTGGATCTCCTTACAAGATTTATCTTGAGACAGGCCATCTGAAGGAAAATTTTGTAAGTGATTGGTATTTAACCACAAATATGCTGGAATTGCCAAAACTTGGGAGATAGTTTAAAATGTTGGTATTTCTAAGGCATTTTTTGTACTTGCCACTTTTTTCTGAAACAGGCCTCATTTTGACCTGAAATAACATTACCGTTGAACAGTGCAAATTGCTGAAACTTTCAAAGTGATAAGAGAAATCTTGACATGTTGGTTGTTATTAAAAAAGTTTATAGCCACGTCAAGTCGCCTCTGTTTCTACAACAGTACTCTTCAATAGGGGTTCCGCAAAACATGTAGTGGGGTTAGTAGGGTTCCGTGAGGGTTTCTTATTTTTTAGGTAAATATTGATGCGTCATTTGAGATTTTTTAGATCACTGTGCCGCATTCAGATTCCAAGTAGGCCAGTCAGTTATACAGGAGGTTGAGTGCAGATAGCGGAACAAGAAATATTGGTAGTTTGTGCATCACTTGTTGTTCATAGTTGTGTGCCAATGTACAGTTCACAGAAGAGTAGACTGAGTAGAAAGTAGACCCAGCCTGTTTCTAGTAGAGAGTTGACCGAGTCACAGATTAAAGCTGCTGTTCAACCTTTGTGGGAATAAAGTAAAAACAACGTGAAACCCAACCTTTTGCTATTTAGTCAAGCCAGACAAAGCAAAATAGCATATTTTCATATGTGAAGTGAAATAATAACAGCAAGGTGTGGACGGTAATGAGCAGTGTAGTTCAAATGTAAAAGAGGCACCTGATCCGAAGCGGACCAAGTGTAACTCAACTGCCAAAATTAGACTATGGGACAACACATATTTCAGATACGGGTTCTTTTTGCCGGATGACCAAATTCTGAATGTAGCAGCTAAATTCCAAAAATGGAAGAACAAGTGAGTCATTAAATTTCTTGCTTTGTAAGTTCTGCAATAACGGTTTATTTGTTGAATTATCTTATAATGAAATACTTGATTTTCTTACAATTCGTGTCTTTTAATTTTTCTTAATGGGGTTCCATGACAAACGCTAAAGTATGTCAAGGGTTCCTCGATAACAAAAATATTGAAGAGCACTGTTCTACTACATTTGGATTATTTTTGTTAGGGGCAAAAAATGGCACACCATTATTAACGTAGTACATTTCTTAAAAAAATGTTGTATAGTTGCATTTTTGGTTCAAAACCTAATATTGTTTTCTAAATTTAGCGTGTGGACTGTTTCATGTTTTACTGTCTTCCTGGGTTGGTACCAGTACCTCGGCTTGGGGAAAAAAGGTTTAGTAAAGTGTCATATGAGTGCTAAGTAAGTGTTGAATGCACCTACCTATTACACCACTTTGGCTGCAAATGACGCTTTACCAGACCCTACCTTTGGCAGTCAGTACAAGCCCTAAAAGCCCATAGCCTTTCATAGGTGTAGGAGCAGGCAAATTTTTGGGGGTGTGAAGGATTTTGCACAAATTTCCCGAAACTTGCCCGAAAAAAACTCTAAAGAAAATGATCTCAAAAAATGACTGCATTTCATTCCATTTTGGGTGCATTTTTCTCAAATCAAAGCACTTCAAAACTTCCCCAAATTTCCCCTAACTTGCCTGAAAAAGAACTGAAGAAACATGACCTCCAAAAAAGAAACATCTGCACTTTGATTTCGGGCGCCATTTTTGTAAAATCAAAGCACATAAAGCGATTTTGCGAAGGTTTTCACACATTTTGCCCAAATTTACACAGATTTGCCCAGATTTTAAGGGAATTTTCCCGGATTTTCATCAAATGATAAATTTTGGGGGTGGGCTTCCACCCCTGCACCCCCGCCTCCTACACCACTGGCCTTAATCTTGCTTCTGAAAACTTTCACGCAACTCGTGTGGATGCCAGAAAAAGTCGTTTTGCCCCAAACACACCTAATCCATTTTGCCTTGAAATGTTAGGTTTTAAAGATCCCCCCACCCTTGACGAAGGCTATCCCTCAAACTTGGGATCTTACAGTAGTTTGCGATAGAAATTCCAACACATGCTAGAGGAATAGGGCTAGAACGAATTTACTAAAACAAGAAGAAAAGTTGGGCAGGTTTACTACGTAGTAGCCCATACGTCTGCCACACTAAAGTCATGATTGCACCAGTTGAGTACAGAATCAATTGTTTGTATTAGGCTACTAATTTTTTCTGTCCTGATCGTTCGGTCTGCTTCTTGATTAAAACTGAACAGTTCTCATTTTTGGAAATGTTGTGAAGAGAACTTTATCTGTGACTGTTGAAAGCTGTACCACTACTACGGTTGAATAAGCACGATTAAATTTCATGAAAATTGCCCCTCCCAAAATGAAGAGCTGGTTGCGCCCCTGGTCCAAGGCGTCTAAAGCAACACAAAAGAGAACTCAACCAAAGTATTAGAAAATCGCTTGTAATAGGTATACACACCTAACTGCTATTGCTAATTCATGCTATCAAATTAACTTACCTTTCTATGGTGCTAATCTTCTGAATATTGAAATAATCATACTCTATCACCATGTGCTGCAGAACAACCAAAACAGTATATTAACAAATTGCTTGCAATCTGTTCCTGCAAATGTTCACCTAAGGTTAACAAATCTGCAAGTAAAGCCCAGATTCTTTTATAAGCTGTATCCTGACATTGACAAGGTAGGCTAAATGTTGTAATTTATATAATTGTAAACATAGCAGTGGCTACTCTTTCAGCATACCTTTCACAACAGGCGTTGATTTAGCCAAAATTCTAAACACGTTGACGTAGCTCTCGACTCAACAACTCTTAAGGTTTTTAAAATTGGCTTTATGGCTGCTCGCTATGAAGGGGACTACATTCACTGAATCCTCTAAAGCTGGAATAGCGATGAAAGGAAAAAATCGCTGTAAACAGATTTCATACAAAGTGTTCCAAGTATTTTAGCTTGAAATGCAGGCGAAAAGGCAAGTACTGTTCATTCTAAACGACAACAAAACGTCCCGAACCCCCGTTCACCTATTAAGGCCCCTGCATGCCTACCGACCAGGGTTCCTACAAATGTTGCCTAGAAATTCCCCATAGATGAGTTCAAAATTCCCAAAATTTCACACAAATTCCCCAGATTTTGCACAAAGCAGTGTGTAATTCTCACCTAACTTTTAGCATTTCAAATACAGTATAAGCCAACAAGGACGCTGGAAAAGCGGGAAAATGACAGAGGCATTGACTAGCCTGGCCTTTGAAAAAGGGGGAAACGAGGGTGGAAGTGCATTTTTCATAACAGTATCAGGACAATTTCCTGATTTATCAAAATCGAATTGAATTAAGTTCATTGCAGCTATTTGCGCAACAAGAATATTCAGAATGGTTGTGGCGTGGTGATTATGCCACATTTTACGTTGAATTCGTATCAGTAACGGCAGAGTGAACCTAGTCAAGTGGGGTATCTCTATTGCTGGCATCCCGATGGTTGTCGGTTCGACTCTCTCTTTGGTCGGCTCAGGGCAATGCAGCATTGTGGCTGCAACAAATTCATGTTATTATTTTTGAGGTCGGCATTGTAGCTGAACAGAAATAAACATATTGGTCACAATTTGTTTGTTTTTATAATTTTCCATTGCCCTAATTTTTTATTGCTCCCCATGCTGCACCGCTGTCTCGGCATCCCTGTAAACCAGCTTTCTGGCTTATTGCATATGCACACTTCGTGTTACTCTGTTGACTAATGTGCTTAAAAATAGTTTTGGGATGAATCTTAAGGTGTTCTTTACTAAACAAGTGAAAATATTGGCTTGGCCAGAAAAAAAGCCTGAATGGCACGCTATGTTTTGTTATAAAACTAACTAACTGCATATTATTACCTGTTTCTGTGGTTTATTCGTGTGACTTAAGACAAGTGACTATTTTATTGTATACTGAACATCTTGGATTTCTGGTGCTTAGTAAAGGGCTGACCAACCAGTTTGCAATTCAGGCGAATGCAACTGCTGCTGTCGGAGAGCCCGAACAAACGAACAAAGCTCACAATATGGCAGCAAGCAACAATAGAAATCACACCCATGATCACTGTATTATTGCGTGTTCACACCACTTATAATATATATGGGTGCAATTCTTTGTCCACAACCCGTTCGTGGTGAACCATGCGTTCAACGTCACGCCAAAAGGTGACAAAAAAACAACATTCACTGCAAATTTTTTGCACAAACTGGATTTTTGCTGGAGAAGGTTCAACCAAAGGTGATGCCTCATTCGCAGCAATTATTTACATTACATTGGCATAGGCGATTTAGGCGTAATAATAATTACAGCACATACCAACATGCGCGTCAGATGGAATTTTCCAGGGGTTGGGGAAATAATGGATTTTTCCATGGAGTGGCCGAAAAAATTTTCCAGGGGGACAGCAGTGGTGAAATTTTATTTCACAAACTCAAAACTAAGAGAAAGGCATTTCTTAACTAGCAACTTAATAAACTGATATCAAATTACAACATACATGTGGCTAAGCCCCCAACCCCTTCTTTAATTCATGCATACCAGTACACTATAAAACCAAATAGATGATGTTGACTTTTAACATCAAGATATGTTCTGCCTTTGGGGA
>Ga0210059_1013897_pt1 | contig 11967 bp, 7 predicted proteins | sample Ectturendosymbi2_FD_188042 | JGI IMG/M metagenome (GOLD analysis project Ga0210059, IMG submission 188042) | Ecteinascidia turbinata endosymbiont from Florida, USA - Sample 2 (SPAdes) (version 2) | ecosystem: Host-associated > Tunicates > Ascidians > Unclassified | place: Key West, Florida... | reverse complement strand
AAACCGGAGCTGAATGCAAACATCCCGTCGATGCCTCTATGCATTTTTAACGTGTAGCAGGCCGTCATGCTTCTATCGTGACGTCACGTGCCATCACCATTGGCGCGTATCCAGCTGAGTCATGTGACTACGTATGCTTCGCGCCACTACGTCACTACCGAAACAGCCTTTTGCGTTTTTTCCTTTTTTACAGCGCTTTTCTCCTGATTAACCAATAAGAACCTGCAGCAAGATCACTGCAGTTCTATTGCTATGCACTGAAGATGATAACAGTTGTTATCGAAACGTTTGCAAGATGTCAGTTGTATCGTTTGCTTTGGCCGTGGTATTTATTATAAGGCTATTTAGCACTTCCGCTTTTCGTGTACCAGAGTTGCAATTGCTCTGATGACTTTACATCGTAATGTGAAAGTGACTTACTCGAAATCAATATAGGATAATTTGCGCAGAAAATATCGTCAGCTGCTCAATTCTAAAAAATCTATTTTTGAAATACAACGGTTGACTGATATTTTGTTCAGATATTGGGCCCACAATTTCTGAGGCTAGCTGTCATGCCTTTCATTATGAGAAATTCCTCATAAAAATATAGCTTCAGTTTAAATGAACCCGCATTACTTGGCATGATGCTCAGGAAGGCCTAAACTTATTTGATTTAGTGATAACCTAGTAGGTGTAAACAGCAGATAAATTTTAGGCCGAAACTGCAAAACAAAACGATCGTGATTGGACAGTGTGTCATTTTGCCTTGAAGCGAAATATTACAAAACAGCTCTGCGAGTACGTGGCAGTGTATGAGCTTCTGACAGCTTTGCTTGCATTGGAGCTAGCACTGCCAGAGGAGGAAATTCCGAAACACACGCGTTCGACGCAATATCAATTTAAAGTGTTCAAAGACGTGAATTGTTTCATGTCATTGCGCAGGCGCCATTTAGACAAGGCAGGGACATTGTTGTTTCATAACAGTACTATGTAAGGTTAGAAGGGAAATGAGGGCTGTTGCCTGTTCAAAACCACCCACATTAGAGACCTGGAGTGACATCGTTTGATATTTTGTCATCGGCTTTAATGCTAATTAGCCTACTTGCGGTACAAACGGGTCTGTCATGACAGCCAAACAGACCCCCTGGATGCGCCCCTAGTTTTGTGTGTAAAGGACATGCAGTATGTAGAAAACAGTTGACATTGCTTTCTTTTTATATTCCTGTGTATAACTAACTTGTCCTTGCATATATTAACAAAGGATTGTTTATTGATAAGACACTTGGCTAACAAAATCTAATAAAATAACATAGCAACAACTGCTTTATGCTGGCTTACTATTTTAGCCAGTGTTTTTCAACCTTTTTGCTGCAAGGGAGCCTTCTGCAAATGTTTGCGTTGCTCATGGAACCCTGTGCAACGATCCAAGTGTCTATCCTACTTTCTCTAATAAATCTTTGAAACAGCGGTATTGGTACAAGAACAGAACTGTGGATGCGAATATCATCCCAGGCAATTTCGGTCAGTTTCAGTGGAACCACTAGCAGCCACTCATGGAACCCCAGTTGAAAAACACTGATCTAAGCTATATTTGCACTACACATTTTAGTTTCCAGATGCAAGTTTTAAGCCAAATGCAAAATAAACAATAAAGCAAGCAACGAAGCAACAACACAATTACACCTGACCAGTCAGCAATAAAATTGATAGCAGGCGCAAGCTGACAAGAAGATTTACCAGCAACATGAAATTTACAGATTTGCTTTGTTTTTATTATAGATTTAGTAATTCAATTAGTTTTTCTAAAGGTTTAACAGAAACATGATAATTGCCTTTGTTTTCTTATGTTTTGTCCAAATGATTGCCTGGATCTGATGTTTCAAGAAAATGTAAACATTTTGTGAAGTACAGTATGTCTGTTTCAAATTTTTTTCAATTGCCTGCTTTTGCTCTTTCTTCATTTTTTGTTATTTTGTGACTTGTAAATCATCTTTGCTAATTTCAAATATTTCTTTCCTCAATCTTAACTGTTTTGCTTACAAGTGCTTGTGCTCTTCCATGTACTAAGCTTTAAATTCATGACTAATTGCTGCTTTATTTTCCTTTTTGCTTTTTTCCCTCTTTCTTTTAGCGCAACACTTAGCAACTTTCCCTTTTCTGCAAAAATTCGCTGAACACTATTAGTTAAAGTAATCACATGGCAAGTTTGGAATGCATGACCTGCCTAGTTGAGGTTTATGACATCTGTAACAGCTTAGTCTGATGAGCAAGTTTTGGCATAGTTTCAGTGGTGGCATGCTGTTAGTGGCTTCTTGTCTGCCCTGCGTAAGCTGTAGGCTAACCTTTGAACTGTAAACCTGAACTCTCTTTGCATATCATACTTGTCCTGTGACCACTTCCATCATCCATGTTCAACAAAAGGCAAAAAAACACACCCTTTGCCGCATGAGGAAAAAGAGACACTATCACAAACATGTATTCAGGAGGCAAGTGGTTTCTACAATAAAGAGTGGGCATTATTATTTTGCAAAAAGTCTTGTAAGAACAAAATCATTAGTTGGCACCACAAAAGTTGCAGTACGTCACTTACTCCAAATGACTAATCTTTACTGTGGAACAATTTCTGGGTTATATTGCTCACACTAAATATAGACTACCCTTCTTTTTTTACTTAAAGTCCATCTGTCATTTTCTAATTGAAAAAACTAATAAATCACTGCAATTATTTTTAGTATTGGCTTGCACATGCGGTGGAGTTGCAAGAATAACTACTCTGGTGTGACTCAGCTGCATCAGCTAAGGCCGGCCCTGGCTTTAGAAAGTGAAAACAGTTCACATGAAAGCGAAATGGTTCCAACCACGAATTCCATCATGACACAGAGACTAGTAGGCTGTTGATAGCCAACTAGTTTCGTCAAAATATTCTTACTACAAAGCACATAAAAATGAACCATCTTCCAACGGTTTGGTGACTACTGACTGATCCGTTTTTGTGGTAGTTCATGGACATTTTGTGATGTTTGTTTGGCCGGGTCATTTCTACAATTGCTTTTAGGTCATTATTCAGTTCGAATCGGTTATCAAAGAGAACAGAACTATACTGAAATAGTTCTCAAGCATGTTTTTCAAATCACACTTTTACATTTTGCGCAATAAGCCTGCTTGATAAAAGTTGCATGTGCAAAAGGAAAAAGTTGCAATATATTATTTCTGCAACCAGCTCATCGTACTACATAAATTATAAGTATTTCAGAAGCTGCAAAAATCTGGAAAAACTCACCTTCTAACTCATAACGCCTGAAGACAAGTCTAACAAGCAGCGAAATCAAGCTACTCATTCTTTTTCATGACAACCAAACCAAACTTTTCCACAGATCTGATCTTTTGCAGTCAACACATTTGAGTTGATAAAAAACACGTTACAGTTGTTACTAGGTGTGCGTTAACCGTTGTCTTATACATTTAGAAGTGCTGCTAGACTGAATTATTCCTCACCAAATTCGACATTAGCATTGGATTGGAAATAGTTCACTTGCCCACCACATGGCGAGAGTCTGAGCTAATGTTTTGCAACAATGGGCTGTTACATCATATTGTAGTAATTGTTGTAGGCCTACTGTCTTAAGCGCAATGCTGGCAAACAACTTCAGTACATTCACGTGTTTTGCGATGTTTGAGCTGATTAAGTTTGTGTGATTTGGCTCAACACTCAGTTACCCGTAAAAAGAATTTCTCAACCCACGCCTGCCCTACACCCGCACCAAGTGCAACCTGCCCCGTCCCTCAGCAAGATCAACCCGCACTGCTTTGCGTGCGGGTTCCTGCACCCACCCCACAAATGCGCGCACCTGCAACCTGCACGGGTTCACCTGCCAAGGGGGCATGGTCCCTTTGGTCTTCCATGGCTACACCTATGGCTCCAAATACAGTATAAGAGATGAAATCCATGAACTGCTTTTAAGTTGATGATCATAATCAAATGCTGAAAACCATCCTTAATTTAACCAACACAGAGTTTTACAACCTCCTCTTATTTGATAACTCTGACTTATCTAATTTTATAGAATCTTTCCCATGTGACTTATCAGCTCAAAATTTTCAAACTAAATACTCAACATTAAGTGAAACTGGTGAAATGAATCATGCAAGTAAGCAAAAAAATTATCATATTTTCACTTTAATGTACGTAGCCTGGGAAAAAATAAGTGCAAACTAGATGACTTCTTCCTAATGACAGAGGCAAATGCTACTTTCATAGCCATATCAGAAACCAAATTGAAGTCGAACTACATTTTAAATGTTGACATCCCTGGCTTCAATTTCATTCACAAACCAATTCAGGTGGAGTAGGTCTTTACATTAATTCCAACCCAACTTACCAACCAAGAAATGACATAAATCTCAACAATGTAGGTTGTGAAAGCCTGTTTATTGAAATCCCAACCTCATCTGGCAAACCTTTCATTATTGGCGTCATTTATCGCCACCTAACATATGCATCTCAACCATTCCAGGATGAATTTGTTAAGCTTGTCACCCACCTTCAAAACAACAATTATGACTATTTAATCGGTGGAGATTATAACATTAACTTAATTAAACATCAAGAAAATTCAAATGTGTTGTTGATTGTCTTGCCAGCTGTGGCTGTATTTCTCTTATCAACAAACCAACCAGATTCAGCAAAAATTCAAAACTATTTTTATTAGATCATATCTACACAAATATTTGTGATGAAAAAAGAATAATTAATTCTTGAATTACTATTTTTGATATTTCTGATCATTTACCAATTTTTGCAAACTTCAACCTTCACCATCCAACCCATCAAAATTCTACATCTAAATTTAGATGCATGAAACATCTTGACTCAACTATTTTTGTATCTGACCTCAGTCTCAAACTAAACAACCTTAACCCTGAAGCTGATGATGTAAACAGTCTCAGTGATTAATTTGTGAAAATTTTTAATGATAATCTTGATACGCATGCTCCATACTGCTATGCATCTAGAAAAGAACAACGCTCCTTTAACAAACCATGGTTTACCAAAGGCATTTTAACTTCTATTGCAAAAAAGAATATCCTCTACAGAAAGCAGTTGACTACAAACAACCCAAATATTATGAGAAAACATTAAACTTACAGAAATAGGCTTACTCACTTAAAAGAAATCTCAAAACAAAATTATTATAAACAAGCTTTCTAAAAATGCCATCATGATATAAAAAAAACATGGAAGCTTGTCAATGAAATAATAGCAATAAAAAACAAATCCCAACAAAATAATAGGCTTTTCGAAGACTCAGAATGCCAAAAACAATGTGAAGATTTGAACAATTTTTTCTCAGAAGTTGGAAAATCCCTTTCTACAAAAATAAAACCATCCCCTACTACTTACAGACATTTTATTAAACATATAAATTCAAAAAATTCATTATTTCTAGCTCCTACTGATGCATATGAAATCCAACTTCTCATCAAAAACCTTAAGTTAAAATGAAATCTAATAGTTCTCCCAATGACATTCCATCCAAATTTTTAAAAATGGCTAGTTGCATTGTGTCAGAATCGTTGTCCAAATTCTTCAACAAATGCATGACTACTGGTGAATTACCAGACTCCAGGAAAATTGCCCACATCACTCCAATTCCTAAAGTTCATAGTCCAAGTTCCTCATCTGAATATAGACCAATCTCTGTTCTTCCAGTATTGTCAAAGTCATTTGAAAAAGTTGTTTATCACAGAATATACTCTTATTTGACAGAACACAATCGAATTGATAAAAGACAATGTGACTTTAGAGAAAATCACTCAACAGAGCTAGCCTTTACAACTATTTATGATGAACTACTCAGAAACTTTGATAATAAACTAATAACATGTTCCCTATTTCGAGACCTATCAAAAGCATTAGACTGCTGTGACCATGATATTTTACTTGATAAACTTTACCACTATGGTATCAGAGGTGTTTCTCATAAACTATTCTCAAATTTTCTACACAATAGAATGCAGTGCACTAAAATAGGGGCATTTAAATCTTCATACAAAAGGATATCTTGTGGGGTCCCCCAAGGTAGTGTTATTTCACCCTTGCTTTTCCTTATTTACATTAACGATATCACAAAAGCATCCTTTTTCATACTACTTTATTTGCTGATGATATTAATATCCATATGTCAAATTCCTCTTTTAATGTTCTTCAGACAACTGTTAACCTCGAACTATGTAAAATTGACCACTGGCTGAGAGCCAACAAGCTTTCTCTTAACTACAAGACTAATTTTATGCTATTAACTTCTCGAAAACACAATCCTGCTTCATTTAAAGTTATCATAAATAACCACAACATTTCCCCTGAAGATAACCTAGGTGTCCTTCTTGACAATAAGTTAAGATGGAAACATCTTGTACAAAAGGTAAAAAATCAACTATTAAGAGCTTGTGCAATTCTATCCAAACTTAAACATTATACAACACCACGTGAATTGAAAGTCGTCTGTAACTCATTAATCCATCCCTACCTTAATTACTCAATCCTCAATTGGGGACGTGCTTCAAATGCAACCATTCAACCTCTCATTAAGCTCCAAAATGAAGCTATAAGAATAACAAATCCAACTAATATGGGATCACTAGAAGAACATTTCCAGCACTTGAACATCTAATGCCTTCCCAAACTATATAGCTTTTCAGTAGGCAAATTCACGCACTCTTATCATAACAAACTGCTTCCAAATCATTTTGATGAATATTTTGTTCCACTCAGCTCAATTCATTACCATTCTACAAGACTAGCAACCTCTAAAAACCTGTTTTTACCTAGATTTAACTCTTCCTCAGGAAAATGTTCTCTTAAATTCATTGGCCCAAAGGTATGGTCTTGAATACCAGACGATATTAAATTTTCAACCACTTTTACCTTCAAATGGAAACTTAAAAAACACTTGCTATGTGAAACAAATTCCCAATTATGAACTTTAGCAACATTTCCCTTGTCTAGAATCAAATACTGTGTATTCTAAAATTCTGTAACTGCTTCTTTTTTGTGTATATTTACTTTTTCGTATTTTCTTTGTGCACATTGTATGCTTTTCTGTATGAAAGTACACTTTTTTAGTTTTTTCTGTTTTGCTTTGTTTTCTTTGTACCTCACTAATTAGTTTTTGTAACTATTCTACTTTTTTATTACTATTTTCAATTTTTTTATATTGCTGAAAATATTCTAACCACACCATAATCCTTCACTTAAATGCGATCCACTCATCTGTGTACATATAACATAGGCATGCGGTTTCACCTGTACATTTTCTTCACCATGTTCTACTTCCATTCGTTTTTTGTTTTTCTTTTCATAATGCTTATTTGATGTCCAAATGTTGTTTCTCAACACTCGTCAAAAAGTGATAAACAGGGTTGGTTGACTAGATGACCGCCATGGTCTTTCGCCAATCCTATATGACACAGCACCCCTCTTTGTTTATACTGATCAGCTATTGTGCCATTGTGTTTTCATTTGCTCTAATGTTCGCTAATGGTTGGTTTACTGCATGCGATGGCTTTTATGGTGCTTCTGCTTGTTGGCTGAGTCACATTAAACAATAAACCATTACCATAACCTAACACCAACCCATAAAGGTAACACATAAGCCTGATAAAAAGTAAAGAAAAAAAAGTCGGCAAGGTGAGAGTCAAACTGAAAACCATCCATTGGCATAGCAGGCATAACGCAGATAACCCCTACGCTACGAGATCCTCACCGTTTGAATGACAAACTGACCCTTTCATTTGAATTGTGTCAGGCCAGGCGTATGCGTAGTCCCTTCCAAACCTAAAACCTAACTAACCACAGCCTTCACCCCAATGCTGACCTAAGGCTAATGCTACCCCCTAAAGATAAAGTTTGAAAAGTTTTGAAAAAAGAAAAGAAAAAGTGGTGTATGATTTTAAACTTGCAACCACCAAAATGAAAATCACCAAGGTGAGAGACAAACAGAAAACCGTTGGCATCCCAGACTTAAGACATAGCCGTTATCTTATGCTACTAGGATGACGCAGATCGAGCAACAAACTAACCGTTTTATGCGAGCCGTGTCATGCCAAGGGGTATTGCTGAATAAGATTTTAAGATCCATGGATGGTTCCATAGCCACTTCTTATAAAACTTACCAAAGTACAGTCATATTCTAGCTCTTATTTGCAATGATCAATCATCAATTCAATTGCTTTTTAGGGCGTGTAAATCAATAAACATTATACTGAAAACAGGACCAACCACAATGTTGGTCATTGTTTGTATTAAGAAAAATACCACATACCAAAATAACCTAACAAAACTTAATCTAAACGAAAATGTCTAAACTCAGAATACCAGCATAATAATTACGACGTTCTATATTCAGCATGCCATCTTAATTCACTACAGTAGCCAATACTACATACATAAACAAACTTACATTCAAATTAGTGGTAGAGTAGTGCTGTACTCCAGTCCGTACAGTAGAGAAGGCACGTCGCTTAGCTAAAAAACCTTCAAATCAATCTCTTTGCATCTTTACATGAGTAAATCCATGATACAGACTTAAATAATATGTTGGTATGTACTTCCATATGAAGGTTTTGCAGCACAATCAATGCGCATGTGAATACGCGCACCAAACACAATTCAAGGCAACCGCCAATAGCCTACCTAGTTTCTGGCAATTGTATTGTTAGCCAGCTGACCCTAAACTGGAATTCAGCCTGTAATACCAAACTCGTCCTCATTATCAAAAACACTAACAATGCAATTAGGCCCTGTTACGATTATTACATAAGTCTTCCCCACTTTGACTTTGGCATAGGATCAACAACAAAGTTAAAACTGCATCTCTGATCTAGTTGTAGTAGGCCTACTGTACTGTAGGCGGCGTATCCTGGGAGTGGGGTGTTGCAATCAGGGCTCTCACAAATGCAACTCCAAAAATCCCTAGAACAGGGCCAAGCAATCCCTAAATCTCAGGTGGTGCAGCATAAAATCGGAGTGCTAATGATACATGTTAAAAATAGAACCAAATATCATTTGCAAAATAAACTGAAATAATTCATTTCACACAGTTTCATACTTTTGCAAAAATCCCTAAATCCCTAAAAGGACTCAAAAGTTCCAATCTAGGGACAAAATCCCTAAAAGTGAGAGCACTGGTTGCAATTCCATCGTGGAAAGTACATACGGTACTTGAATCTTTTCTCATCAGTCAGAGGTGAGCAATGAGAATGGACAGCAGAGATGAGCGCTGATCAGGACTGGATCGAACTGGATCAGGACTGAAGCCAAGTTTGGCCGGACCAGGACTGGATCGGACTGCAATTTTTTTTGAAAATTGGCAGATCAGGACTGGATCGGACTGAGAAAATTTGTTGTTTTGATGTGATTATTCCAACCACATCAAACATGTTAGTTGTGCAGCAATGTGATTTTGCAGATTGCTAAATGTTAGTGTATATTTTGCCATCAGTGGCAAAAGCTCTACTGCAGGGGTGACGAACCTATTTGCTATCACGGGCCACTTTGTCAATTACCGCTGAGTAAGCGGGCCATACAACTTTTTAGTCATACTACGAAACCTGTTAAAAACGAAAAAAATGTTCATCAACAGAAACAAACAACAAACGAAAGTTATAAAAAGTTCAAGACTGCTGGTCTCGCCTGAATGCTTCGCGGGCCGCATGCAGGCCGCGGGCTGCATGTTCGTCACATCTGCTCTGCTGGGACGATTTTGCTATGCATCCAACTTTGTCCACACTCCACATATAGCGTTGAGTTCGCAACAAGGTGAACTTAGTGAAGGCGTTAGTGTCTATGCCTGCTGTGCATGTGTTCAGCAGTTCTGCTCTCACTGTTTGGAGGTGATTAGGATTGAGTTGAAGAAAGAGCAGAGTTAGAAAACTTGGAAGAATGAGCAGAATGTTGGTTTCGTCTGTTCTTTGTGTCAAGCAGTATGTTGTCAGCTAAAGTCACAAGATCTAATAAATCAGTGTCGCGGTGACCAGATAACTTCCAATGGAGTTGGTCAGGGACTGCAATCATGAACGCATTGTAAAGCTCGCGACGTTTGTACCAGTTAGTTTCCCAGTCATGACCTGCAATGTGTATGAGGCGGTCCATAAAAGAACAGGATTCACCATCCTGCAGACGCAAGTTGTGAATTTCGAAAAGGCGTTGGTGTGCACTATGAGCGCTAGCGTTTGATTAAAGCGTTCTTGACATGAGTATATGGTGAAGACGTAAGGGCGGCGTCATAAAGAAATTTCGCGCAGGTATTAGCTTGAGAGGAAGTTAAAGCTTCACGGAACAATTTGAACATGAAGCATTCATTAGCAACACCAGCATCTCGAAAAGATGTTTCGGTATTTGCGAACCACACCGGCAGTAGGTGTTTATCAGGACTGTTGAGTTTTAACGGCATGGAATTAGCAAAGTTGTAAATGCCACATCCTGTAAAAGGAGCAGGGCCCTGGCTACGCTGAGATGGGCCAGGTAGGTCTGAGATAGTCGGCAGGGTGCTGTGACCAGCTGGCGCACGTTAGGCCCTTGATTGGAGGCAGGTGAGGGTTGTTGCAACCATGCAGAAATGGCCTGTAATTGCTCAGACGTAAATTCTCCAACACCAGCGAATACATACACGTTGTGGAAAACTCGCAGACGGGGTCTTAGATGGCTCAAGAAAAGTGGCGTTCAGTGAAAGAGAAGTGGTGGACAACACACCAGCCAAGTTGGCTGGAGAGACATGAGTAGTCGAATGCTCTGAAGCAATGCCGTATGTGCTTGGAGGCAAAGTGAGGCCAGAAAAATGAGCACATCGTATGTAGGGGTGCCAGACACAGTAGGCAGAGCCGTGGGACAAGCATTAGTGCAAAGTACAGGTGAAACAAGAGTCTGGTCACGAGTGGACACAGAGGGTTCGCTGGAGGAAGTAAGAGTCGCAGAGGAGAGAAGACTACAGATCGAAGTAAGTGTGACGAAACGGCCTATCGATGCAAATTTCCAGCGAGTATATTTATTAGGCTTTAAAGAACAGAGTTTCAACATACCAGGAACCAGAAAATTGTCATGACGATAGTCGTACGGCTGAAGCAGCCAGTTCAAACGACGCAGAGAACATAACTGAATACGAGGCAGCAAGAACACTTCGGTCAGAGTGCAGTAATTACTCACGCCTCAATAAACGAAAGGCGCTCTACCGATAAGCAAGATGGCTCCGGGCAACAATCAATCAAACTACAAGCAACGACCATGCACGTGCGAACAGCAACCATCACAATCTCCCCAGCACGGATTGCAACACGCAGTCCACACTAACGCTGCTAAGTCGTCCAGTCACCGTATCGGTCCGGAGGTCTACGTTCTCGGTTGGAACGTCTCAGAGGCACCGAAGTTTCGCCACCGAAGTCACGGGGACCGTGCGTGACATCGTTCTTCTCACCAGCGTCTGTCGACTCTTCTGGTTCGTCTTGCAAACGTTCGTCCATTTCGGGAGTACGTGACGTGACGTCTGCAGAGCTGGTATCTTCAGTCGTTTCGGAAGTAGCATCATTCTCACTTCTCGGGTGCGGAGCTAGATCCGACGTGGAAACGGAGCTCTCACTTCCATCTTCATGACGTACGATCGCGTAATGCTGGTTTGCTTCCACCAAGTCGACGATATCGCAAAGAGGTTCACTTTTATTTCGGTCAAATCTGCGCAGCAGTACAGTTCCAGGAGAGAGCAGCCACGAAGGAAGAGCGGTTCCAAACATCGCTCTACGAGGGAAACGAAAGAAACGTTCCGTTGGTCGAGAAACAGACCAACGATTGAACCGCATGTAAAGCCTCAGGTAAGACGCCTTCCCACTGTCCTTCAGGCAGATTTTTGCCATGCAAAATAAGCTTGATAGTTCTCCAAATGGTCTGATTTGTACGTTCACATTGGCCGTTGCCTTGCGGGTGGTAGGGTGACGAGG
>Ga0210059_1013896_pt1 | contig 11968 bp, 4 predicted proteins | sample Ectturendosymbi2_FD_188042 | JGI IMG/M metagenome (GOLD analysis project Ga0210059, IMG submission 188042) | Ecteinascidia turbinata endosymbiont from Florida, USA - Sample 2 (SPAdes) (version 2) | ecosystem: Host-associated > Tunicates > Ascidians > Unclassified | place: Key West, Florida... | reverse complement strand
CAGCTATACGTCTAGACGACGACGAAAGGTCTGAAGCAACTTAAACAAAACACTCGAGACAGTTGAGTAATTTATCAAATGCACCATCGTACAAATCGAATGTAGAAGGAAGGCAGAAAATGCAACCGCGTTGATTGGACGAATGTAACTAAAGCAAAACAAATCGCGCCTCAGTAATTCAATACAGGGAAAGCTTAGCTGAATCTTAAATCGTATCACAAAGGTATGCAACGTGAAGGCAGAAGAGAAACGGGCCGAGGATCACGGAAAAAAAATTAGGATCTTTAACTGTTGCCAATCCTATGCGCACTGATGGTAGAGGTAAAGAATACAACGCACTAACAAGTCACAACGACCGTCCACGAGTCGTAACTTCTCAAAGGAATATCACAAACTCACGAACGGAGCCTAGTGACCTTTCGAATGCGCAGCAAAGGCAGAAACGCGCCGTGTAACGACAACAAAAGGGCAGTGGAAGAAAACATGCACAAAGGCGATAAATCACGACTGAGAAAAACAATGTATAACGCAGGCACATTGCCAGATTGAACGATAACGATATTCCAAAGATAGGCTGTACCACAAAAAAGCAAGAACACCTGCAAAAGATTCATAAAAAATAGTAAAAACACAATGTCTGAACTTAGGTGATCCGATACACTTGGGGCAAATAGTCAAGAGCGCCTAATCCGCATTTTCAAAACTGATGCCTAAAATAGCTATTTGGAAAAATGCGCATGCAAAAAATACCGTACTTCGAGCCAATAACAACGCGGACAAGCGAGCGTCATTTAATTAATACTTAACAATCACGAAAGTCAGGAACAGTGCCGTCCTCATCGGGGATCCGTGGTGCCGTCCCCCAATGCCTGTTCGAAATGGGAGCTAGCGTAATTTGTTTTGTAACCTTTTGCAGGCATAGTCCACCGTTTTGTTGGACTCCGTCTGAAAAACCTGACGACGCGCCTGGCGAGCAGCAAAAAGGGAAACTGAAACACCAGAAAAAAGCTTGTCGAACGCGTTGCAGTTTGATACAGTTTTATGAGGAAGTGGCGTACAGCAACGGCAGTGGCCGGTGCAAGGCAGTTACTGTGCCATCCACGAATCCAGCATTAAAATCCCTACAAGCGCGTGTACTGAGCGATCAAACAATTCCAATAAATATTGAACAAGATGCTACTAAATGAAGACCAAGCTGGCATTCCAATACTATTCGTTGTCTTGTAAGGTGCAGAGCACAAGTTGTCTTGTAAGGTGCCGAGCACAAGTTTTTGCGTAAGCGCTCTTGCCTGGTTGCATGCGTGAAAAACGCTACGTCTCCGACGTGAGCGTCACGTTAAGGTCAGACAAATTTATACGCATATACAGCAACTGAAAACAGGACATTTGGAGGACTTATTACGCACCTTGCAAAATGGTAGGTTTGTTATCTTCCAAAAATCTATCTTGAACTGAAATTCGTCTTTGCAAAAAACAGATTTGACTTTTTTTTTACATAAATATGAACAAAGTGTAGGTAAATATTTTAAACATTTAAGTTCAGAAGTTATGTGGAACCGCAATAGGATGTCAAAAAATTTTCAATCATCATCTAAACCCTAACAACTTCAGATTTTGGCCTCTGGCTTAATAGATTCGTTCGATTTCCTTTTTGACTTCCACGCAGCCTGTAAACCAGCTCTGAAAAGTTAAGTATGCTTATATAAATGTTTGGAAAGGCTGCTTTGAAACAGAAAAACTATCAAAGCAGGCTTGCTTCGGCGATTCAGCGTCGTGTTTGGCGCAAGCCTATAAGATAAAAAAATTGAAAACGAAAGTCCGGTATTGCCACGAGTCAAAGACCTTTAAATTTTTTAGCAGGCAGCGCGCCTTCTGTCGGCTTTGTCTCTTCCGTGGCAGCCATTTCCAACGTGCGTTTTTCGATCTCTTTACTGCCAAATTCGCCGCTCCCTTTATTTTCACCTGCGAGTAGGTGCTGGTATTCGTTTGAGTCAACTGACGTCAGCCTGCTGCCAGGTGCAGCGGGACTGTCGTCATTGTCAGTCGATATCTTGCGCGTTTCCGTTGAGCCCGAACTGACTTTTCTCTCGTCCATTTCACTTACTTGACGATCCGGATCTCTTTCCGGATACATTATTTCGCTCGCCTTACGCAGCATCGTTCGATCGTCAAGCCAGGTGTGGGCCATGGCCTGCGACGACGTCAAGCGCCTGCTCGGGTCTACCTGCATTAAGCTTTTCACGAGGCTTACGGCTTGCTTAGAAACTTTGAGCCAGTTGCCCGTGCGGAAGTTATAATTGCCTTTAACAATTTGCTCCTCAACGTCTTCAGTCGTGTCCGGTCTTTGTCGACTGAACGGGGGATAGGCGACCAAGCAAACATAAAGAACAACGCCAAGACTCCACAGGTCAACCAACTTCGTGTACCCAGCGGACTGGCGCCGGCTGTGCTGAATTATCTCAGGGGCCAAATAAGACGGGGTGCCGGCTATCGTCTGCATGAAGCTCTGCTCGCCAACGAGTCGCGACATTCCGAAGTCCGTAATTTTGATTCGACATTGATCAGCGGTTGACATCAAAAGAATGTTCTCAGGCTTCAAATCACGGTGAGTGATGTCATGTTCATGCAGATACATCACCGCGCATAGCATCTGATAAAAAAACAATTTAGCTGTCGCTTCCGCCAAAGCACCATTGTTCTGTAGCCTCAGAAACAGTTCACCGCCACCGGCATATTCGAGCACAATATATAGCTCTCTCGCAGTGTCAATTACATCATGGACAGCAATCACGCACGGATGACCAAGCTTGGTAAGGATCTCAGCTTCGGTCCGAATGTCACGATGCACCGATGACGGTTGCAAGGAATATGCTGTTAAGCGAGCCTTATTGATCACTTTGGCAGCAAACCTACCAGCGCTAAGCTTCCCCCACACTTCATGAACTTTTCCAGTTGCTCCAGTGCCAAGGAGTCTATGAACAACGTATTTCTTTCTAAAATCTTCGTGAAACTCCGCATCTTGATTTTCGCTGTCAATGAACAGAAAGACGTCGTTTGATGGATTGGACATAGCAATCTTATCACGCACTTTGATAGGCCATTTGCTTTTGGCAGGTATTTTTTCTCCATTTATGTAAGTGCCATTAATTCCACCGAAGTCCTCAACAAAAATTTGGTCCGTTGATCCATCGGTTTTCTTTGTACGATAAAGGCAAAAGTGTTCCTTGCTGTAGTTTTTGAAAAACTTGGTTTTTCGTATCGAAGGTACATCCAGACTGTAATCACACATACGGCCTCTCCCAAAAACATATTTGTCTTCAGTGAGGTTCAAATTATAGAATGCGGGCTGCAAGGCATGCATTACACCCCACACAGTCTCCTGAAACTGAACAGCATCATCCGAGTTTTCCTGCGTTCCCTGAGTAGCTGCAGTTTCAGGCACAGTGTCTCCACTTGATGGAGTGGTGCCCGTAAAAGCTGAAGACGATGTGTTGTTGGAACTTTTATTTCCACTGCTTCCAAATACTTCACTGGAGGACTGCACATGCAAGTTTTCCTGCTTGGTTGATCCGTCAGGAGATGGAATGGAGCCATTTTGTTCACTCATCATTAAACAGCATTTACAGCCTGAACAAAAATAGATATCACCTTTATGTAAAATTCATATTGGCTATTTATACTTGTCAATATATGCACAGTGTAAAACGCCCTGAAACTTCAAGTGCTACACTGCTTTTGCATGTCGGAAGTCTTTGTCAAAATATGGCAAAAGGAGTTATTCACACACAGCTCAGCCAACAACATCACCAAACATATTGATTTCCTTAGAAGCATAGTTTTTGATGTTTGAGCTAACCCAGGTAAGAAGTATGTTTGACATTTTTCCATAAGCAAAAAACAGTATTTAGTAATGAACAAAAATTATTTGCCTTCGGCACATCATATTTGGCTAGCTAATACTTTCCACAAAATTGACAAACACAATTATTAGCTTTGGTCACAAACTTCTGAAACAAGATTCACCAGGTGATGTTCAAACACATATAGTGTATAAGCATCAAACATGCACTGAAAAAATAACCAATGCCCACAAGAGACCATCTTTGTACAATATATTTCAATTATCAGCCTGAAACAGTCTTGAATCGCACTGACTTCTGATGACAATTAATGTGATGTTCACAAATTACACACTAGATTAGTTAATAATGTATGAAAAGTAACTGGTTCTTAATGTGTGATTAGTGTCTGGTGCATGAGAACCATCCAAGTGATATATTCATTACTGATATCCATGCTGTTCAAAGTTAATTATTTACGAAAACTTTAGTTTAACTATATATATGGGCAATCATCCCTATGACTACGGTAACAAAAATCATGTTGATATTGAAAAGATCACACTAAAGTGGGCTGCATTTACATATTATGTATTTCCAAGACAACCTAGTCTTTGCCAAAAGACTCAGTTGGTGTAATAAGAACATAAAATGTTCAAACAAGTTAGGAAAACACTGATTCATGCTTAGTGGTCTGTTTCTGGCCTACACTAGATCAAGATGTGCAAGCTTTGGTCCTTATCAATGGCATATGGTGTTAATTGTTACTGGGTGTGTGCTGTTTGTGACATCAGAATATGATGTCATATTCACGTTTCCAAACCAACGTTTCATTTCAGTTAGTTAACGCTATATGCATATTATTCTGCATACACTATCCTTATTTGTTGTTACATAATTGCATTTATTATAACTTATCAGTGCTCAAAGTTAGAATGCCAGAGCAAAACACATCCAACGTTACCACAGAGTAGTTCATACCAGCAAAAATATGAAGTTTTGTGTTAAAACAGGGGAGTAAAATGAACTCAGCATTGCATCAGCGCAGTTCTCAACTGCAAAAGCAGGCTGGGCATCTGTCTTGCTGAATACCAGCTGTCAAGTACAGAAGGTATGGCTCGAATGGTGTACACCACAGGTTTGCTAGATTGAAACTTTGTTAACTACACAAAAATTGACTATGTGTATAAAGTGTGATAGAAATATTTCATTTTTTTGTTGTGTGGCTTTTAAATGTACAACTACTGGTTGACAGAACAGATACAGTCTTGTTGAGCTGTTATGCTCAATCCAGCTAAACTGCCAATTAATGACAATGCTCAAATCTGACTGGGTACAAGCACAGGTGTGCGGCTGTATTAGCACACACCCAGGGTTGCCACATCAAAAAACTAAATGGGAAACTAGTGATGCATAAAATTTTCAGCTAAATTAAGCAAGTTGAAATGGGTCAGTTGTGAAATTAGGCTCAGAAAATCAATAAGACATCATAATTGTCTATGAAGCCTTTTTTCTCATTTTTCCTTGATCGCACCATCTGGAAAAGTCATGCCACGATCAGTTGGATTGAGTGTGCACTGCACATGCAGCTGGAGTATACACCCCAGGTTATTATGGGCTATTTTTATGGCCAGCAAATTCTTTGTTAAGTCAGTGTTTATACCATAATCTTATTGCACTTGCTTTTAACCACATGAACTTTATTTTATAGCTTTGCATGACACCTCAGCAAACTTATACAGGGCCCAAACAGCTAGTGGGCTATGACTGCCTGCCTAATTATGCATTACATACGCAGAAATGTAAGTGTTTGCCCATACCAGGTTAACCATTATGTCAGGATTTTTGATGATCCCTTGTCTAAGAACATTTTGTATGTTAAACAATTTTACATTTTTATCTAATTTTTTATCCGATCATTTCAAAAGTTGATGCTTTTTACAAATCTTCATTTTTCCTCCATCATTCAATGCTCCTGTATGACAGTGCCCAAATGTAGTAGCTGCTGGTGTGTTGTTTCAGTGTTTGTTTGTTTTCAATATTGCCTGTGCATAGCAATCAAAACCTTCCATTTGCTTTGTGGCATCTCACGATTTCTGTCGATGATGTGTGCAAGCCAAATATGTAAAAAGTTAATTAGTAAAATGAGAGCCACCAAATATTGCTTTAATTTTAGCAACAATAAGTGTTTGCCAGCCTCAAGCTAAATATCTCACAAAAACATTTGTAACCTTGATAAAAACAATTTACATGCTTTTGTGTGCTGCTGAGCAACTCCATCTGGCTTTTTTAGCAATTTACGTCATAACTTGATGTTAGAATGTCTCCCATTCTTACCCACTGCTGGATTCCTGTATGATGATGAGTGAATGTAGGAACGGCTGTTGCAGTGTTTCACTACTTTACTCCTCCCTCAATGTTGGCAATGTTTTTCAACTAAAACCTGCACTGTGTTAACTAACTATTTAGCATGCTTGTGATATTCAATGACCTTTGTGATGTGGACCATGAGTCTGAAACAAATAAGATAAATTAAAAAATGCTAAATATTAGAACCAGTGTTTGAAAGTGATGACCTTTTTCAGTCTATGTTTTTTTTACACACAAAGAGGGTTCCAAAAATGTTTTGCACATTGTATTGTGTAACGTCTTCATTCCCACACACAAAATGCTAGACTTTAAACATTCATCGCAGTAAAGAGAAAAACACAAATACACGAAAGAAGAGGATATATACATTGTGATAATATAGAGTATACGCTTGATGGTGCTAATGCATTTCCTTTACTTTGATGAAATACAAGCTTTTAAGACACACGCATGAATGTCGCCATCATAATTATTATAATAAAGAACTGCAATGACTTCCAAGTACATCGATGTATAGAATGCATGAGGGAGTTGGAGGCTGCGAAGGACCAAGGGTCATCTAGGCTGCAGACATCCCATGGGCCTCTAAATAGTTAACAATCACCACTGTGAGTAACACACACATGGTAATTAGATTTCTTAAGTTTTCTACTGTATCGCTGGTTGGTCACTTTCAGGCAAATTACTGTAGGGCAGCGCTTCTCAACCGGTGGGCCACGAAATGTTCCGAGATAACGCTATAAATATGCCTAGTCATGAGTTCTGAAACAAATTTTTCGTAAAGTTGGGCCCAAAATCAAAGTCTCAGCGAAAAGTGGGCCGCGACATCAAAAAGGTTGAGAAGCACTGTTGTAGGGCCTAGCTAAAACAAAATTATGATTTAATTGAAACAACTGCACTAAGGCTTTCTAGTTATTAGCTAATATAAACTGATTGTCTATCATCTACCAATGCTGCTGAGATGAAAAGAGAAATTACTGTACACATATTCATGTTGCCCATACTTCTGTATAGCAGGGTTGCCAGGTCCAGCACCAGGTGGACCAAAAATGCCAAACTGCACACCAAAATTCGCAAATAGTTTCAAAAATGATAAACAAGCTGAAACAGTCCAATTGTCAGTTTTGAATTACCTGGATGAGTAATGTCAAAAATACATTGTTGCTATGGAACCAAGCCTATAATTAGTGCAAATAAATGAACAAAAAATGTTACTCTCCAAAAGTTCCATCTCTCATAGAAAATGCTTAATAGTGTAAAATGCAGGTTATGAAATTACAAATATGCACCATATATACATATTAATAATTACGAATCTAGCAGTAGGGGTTGATGGTGTCAGTACTACCAGTGTGGGGATGTACCACAAGCATGGGGATTGAGTAGAAAAGTGTCTGTTTGTACTATGAGCGTGGGGATGGAGTACAAAAGCCTATTTGTACTACCAGAAGTGTCTGTTTGTATCACCAGTATGGGGATTAATTAGAAAACCTCTGTTTGATAGTAGCCTAGTGAAGCTAGGTCAAGATGTTGACTGTGGTACAAACTAGAGATAAACCGATACATCGGCCTGGCCGATATTTGGGTTTCACCAACACATCGGTATCGGTCAAAACAGCTAAGTTTTATAGGTCTCAGTAGATGTTGACGAAACGCTGTTATATTCCTCATGCATCCAAACAACTTGCGCAAGAAAGCACAACAAGCCAAGTCAAGACAGTTACCTTGCAGCAACACTAGCAGGTGCGTTTTCATAAACAAGCAGACAAGATGAGCCATGAAGCATGCGTCGGCCGTCGTAGGCAAAACAAACCATCATCATTAATTAAAAATCATAGCAAAATATTGAAATTGCTGCAATTTGAAAAATTTCAGCTCATAAACCCCGATTTTTAAAGTTTTTGACAAAAACGTAAGACATAGAATATATTATATTTTTGCTAATGAAGCAGAAATCATGATTTAAAAATTTTAGAAATATCAGTTATCAGTATAGGCCAATGAATGCCCGGTATATCGGCATCGGCTCAAGAAAAGCCATATCGGTCAATCTTTATTACAAACAGACACTTTTATATTGAATACCCATGCTGGTGGTACAAACCACTCCTATTAAATACCCACTTCACAGCAGGAACTTGCACTTTTTAACCAATTCCAACACTGATGGGATATCCCCACACCCGTAGTACTGATGACGCTGGCCAGTCCTCGAATCTGGTGCACAAGCAAAGCATCTGACATGTTAGATCTGTCACAATTTCACAAAAGGCAAGCAGTAATAGTACTGGTTTAGTGGTTAGTACACTGAAAATAGCTTTCACAAAATATAGCTTTCAAAATTTCACAAAATATCTATGACAAAATTTATCACAATTCCACAAACTTTTATCATGAAATGCAGCTACAGAGAACCCACAGAGAAACTAATCACTTCCCAGGTTGAGATGGACCAAATGCAGTACGCCATACCCCTACTACAATACTCAAAACATGCAAAATACATCAATAAAATAAATGCCAACAGCCTGGTATTATTTAAAAAAATAAAAGCTGAAACAAAAGGACACAGGTTCTTAAAAAGAGATTCATAAGAGTGAAACAATACTGCACAAGCCGGCGGAGGGGGACTACAGTAACTTCACCTTGGTACTTACAGTTACACTGCAGTCACAGCAAAAGCGCAAAAAATATGGAAGCAAGATGCAAACAGTCGGAAAGCAATGGCTATTCATTAAATTATTAAGAGAGGCAAGTGGTGGTAACTGGGCAGCAGCACTGGTTAATACACTGACTTAGTTTGGCTAAAATCATATAAAACTTGCACACGACGATTACATTTCTTCAGGTCTAAAAATGCTCAGTTTTCCCCTGACCACAGCCAGGGAAATGCCAAACAACATTTTTTACGGCCAAGGGCCAACACAACTATAAATTAAATGGCCCAAAACATGCAAGCTATGACGTGAATGTCAAACAGCATTTTTCATGTCAAAACACATCAAAGGCCAGATTTCTGAAATTTGGCAGCAACCTGGCAACACTGCATACGATCCGCTAAAAACACGTGCAGAACAGTGTTTCTCACAAACTGATGTTGTTGGGTCAATGACAGAGGTGGCCGTCGGCCGGAGTCAGTTTTTCAGACTCCGACTCCACTCTACCAAAATTTTGAATCCGGATCCGGGTGCAGAAATTTTTCAAATTTGAGAGTTCGACTCCTGTTCAGACTCAGACTAGTATCATCGATCCAACCGAAATTTACCGATGTTTTTACATAAGAAATGGCTACACAGACTCCTGCTACTGCCGAAATTGAAAAGTGACTCCAGGAACGGGGCCGTTTTTTTTTATAAATTTTTGACTCCGCATCCAGGTCTGAAAGAAAAACACAGAATCCTGCATGATCTGACCAAAATCGGCTTCAGTCTTGATCCAATCAGATCCAGTCCTGATCCGTGCTCATTTCTGGCAGATACAGCAGAGGTGAGCATGGACAGGATCAGGATTGGATATCCTGCAGGATATTTGCGATTTTTTTGGATCAGGATTGGATTTGGATATTTATTTTTGAAAAAAATTGGATCAGGACAGGATCAGGATATATGTTTGATTTCTATAACGAAATTTTCCTGAGAGTGATTCAAGATGTCACAAATGATGTTGGTGTTGTTTTCTTTGCTATGATTTTTATATTCATAAAAAATGAAAATGATTTTGTCAGTATGTGCTGCACTCATCACAATCGATGATAATTCGTGTTACTTCATCATAAATATTTTCCGGTGTCTAGCGAAATTTCTGATGTTGCAGACACGTGGGGGTGTCTGCATTTTAAGTCAATCCTCCAAGAGCGCTGGTTAATAAACGAGGATTGGCCAAGGTGCACCCGAAATTTCAATGAAGAAAATCAGACCCGCCTGTTACTGTTGAGGTGTCTCTCGCTCTGTAACACACAAGCACCAGCGGTGAATCTGATTCACGCTGTCCTATGCGATGTTGCAGGCGTTACTCAGGCTCGCGGCTGTTAGAGACACGAAACAGGCAGGAGAGTTGAGAGGTGACACTGTACACCAGGGGCGGCTCGTCTAGAGGGGCTGCCGGGCTGCAGCCCTCCCTGAAAATTGTAAGGCAAAAGATTCCGCCAAACGGCCAAACTCGCCTAAGTCTGGATTTAGTTGCGAAATTTCACAACACAATCATTTGCGGTACTTCCGACACCATTTTGGCTTAACGTGTCCTAGGAATCCAACAAAACCAATGTTTCACTCTTTTCCAACGACGCCGCTTATTCGGTGACGTTTTCAGCACACTTGCCGATGAATTTGGCGGTTTCGGGGCTGTCTTCGGCACAGCCCTAAAGGAAATAAACCAAACAATTGGCTACAAGAAACATGGTGGTGTATCCGCCTATCGCAAAGCGTTTTTGTTATTTTGACGATGAATTTTTAAAGAAAAAACGGAGGAAATATGATCTTGACAGTTTTTCACCACCTGAATTTCTTGGATACTGAATTTTATAATAAAGTTAAACAATGCTTTTACTAGCACTTTGGCGATATTGGCGGCATTGATTCAAATTTAGTCGCCAATCTCGGGCTGCGAAAATACAGCCCTTCGTTTATCTACACCAGTAGGCTTAGCTGATGAGCTGTCTAGGGTTGGCGTTTGAAGATGTACGGCAGTAGTTGATGGATATCATTCTTGGACAACAAAAGGTGTGACTGATTTAAAACATTGAAATGTGAAATTTTGAAACATGAGAAGTCTGGCAAAACTTTCAGCATTCAAGTAGACCCTTAATTTTTTGGTAAGGTGAACATTGCAGCTGTAATTGATTCAGGATACAAGCTCTTACTGGAAAAGCATAACAATCCAGTTAAAAAAAATAAATTTTTTACAAAATCATAAGCTGTTTTTTGGAAAATTTGAACTTCATTTGAAAGAACATGGTGAAAGTACCCGCTCAAAGAAAATGACTGTAGCCTAGGTCTGCTGCCATGACACGGTTTGAATAAAATGCTAAGCTTTGTCATATTAACAATAACACTTTAGTAGTCGAGCAGAATGTTCCAAGCTTAGTATGCGAGTGGTCCTGGGTTCGACTCTTGCCTTTACAGCTTTGGTGGCGCTAGTTATACGTCATACTTTTGATGGGACCGGTTGGGTTAATTCTTTTGTGTTCGTGTTTAGGGTTTGGGTTCAGTTTAATTCAACTGAAGCGAATATTTTCTATGTATCAATAAGGACAACTGAAAATTGCCAATTTGATAAGTTTAGGACTGCTGGAGTGACTGGAAACGCCATTATAAACAGCCAGGGACAGGGCGACAATCCTGTATGTTCAACCAGAGATGAAATCTCGCAGCCCTCCCGGCCATTTTCACCACGAGCCGCCACTGCTGTACACTTTATTGCCTCGAGTTCTGCACGGTTTTTTATGATGCAAAACGGCAGCATTTATCAACCATTAAAACAGACGGAGACTTGTCTTTTACGATTATACAGCAGCAAACATATCGCAGAAAACAGTTAATGGATCAGCCAGACGATAACTCGCTCACGGCACTACCGACGAAAAGAGCCAGTAAGGTTCTGCGAGATCGTAAATACATGCACAGAAAGACGAGAAGAAAAACGCAGACGCATTCAACGAACGGCGTGAATATTGAGTCACGTGTTACGTAAAACGCTGTGTGAACATGTGAACGGTTTGTGCCCAGCCGGAAAGCTCAATGAGCAGTCTATTATACAGCCCT
>Ga0210059_1013894_pt1 | contig 11968 bp, 6 predicted proteins | sample Ectturendosymbi2_FD_188042 | JGI IMG/M metagenome (GOLD analysis project Ga0210059, IMG submission 188042) | Ecteinascidia turbinata endosymbiont from Florida, USA - Sample 2 (SPAdes) (version 2) | ecosystem: Host-associated > Tunicates > Ascidians > Unclassified | place: Key West, Florida... | reverse complement strand
ATCACCGATTTGACCACGTCGTTAGCAAATATTACTACTTTGGATCATCTGAAAGTCAACAAACCTACATGCTCTGTCCTCGCATGCCAAGTGGAAGTTTCTCACCTGCACCGGGAACTCAGACTGTTTTTGTCGTCGACAACAGTTCCTCATCATATCCTTAACATCGGAGAACTTCAGCACTGTCGCTAAGAAGTTCAGGAACTTCTTTATTTCTAACTTCCTACGGTTCCTCTTGTCAGAAATAGGCCGTTTCTTCAACTTTCTTACTCTTGCTCTCTCTTGACCATTCCCACTCTTCTTACTTATTTCTAAACTATAGTTTTGTCTTATCTTGCTCTTTACAATTTGCGCGTCTGTTTCCGTCCTCCAGGCAGAGCATTTCGTTTTAGAGCCACACAACGTTTACATCAGTTACGTAATCGCATAGCACTGCTTTTCGCACACCCTGCACCTCGACCTGAAGTTGTGGAGTTATCCTGTCCCACGCAGTGCTCTGTAGCTGAGCCCTTGGTTGCTCAAACGTTGTTATGTTTTTCTCTCTGACTGGGCCTTTGTGACTGTCAAGTGCAGATTGCTTTACGGATTTTTTGTGCTTTGTCTCTGGAACGGTGGTCGGACGATCTGTTGGCCGCAACATGTGCCGTCCGTAACACAGCGACATTGTTTTTCTTCCACAATGCGGAGTTTTTTCGCTGCCGCAGCAAAGAGACAATTTTTCGAAGCATACATGGCAGCAGCATAGAGTTTTCATTTTGTGAATGTTATTATGTGCTACAAAAAACAAAACAAACGATGTCGATTTGATGCAGTGTATTGTTTAGTGAACGATCCTGCAGTTGACATGATAACATGCTAACATACATAACGGCAATAAGTCGCTGTTTCCTGTCGATCTGGTGAACGCTCTGCACTGTGGTTCTCCTTTATTCTAAACCAAACCCTTTTATGTTACGTTGTTCTGACTTCACATTCAAGTGTATTCACGTATTGGTTGTATGAATGGACGCAATTAGGTGGAGGGCACCGGGGACGTGTCCTCCCCACTTTTTCAAACCGTGAGGATATAATATGCCATGTCCCCCCACATTCTCCTCTTTATTAGGTGGAGGCCACATTCTCCTCTGTATTTGAAGAGGTTTCATAAACAAATGTGACGTTTGTCACGTTTTGTGTTTAGAGATTTTCATGTCAAATGTTTTGTATTTGAAGAGGTTTCATAAACAAATGTGACGTTTGTCACGTTTTGTGTTTAGAGATTTTCATGTCAAATGTTACACATAGCCAGGCCCGTAACCAGGGGTCCCAGGGGGGTTTCGCCCCCTTAGAAAATTTTCCTCCCCCCCCTGAAAAAATGTCTCGGCCAAAGTTCAAATCTATTGGACACAGTGCAAAAAATTTGAGCCCCTCTCAAAAAACTCTTTGCCCCCCTTGGTGCCCCAAGCTGGTTACGGGCCTGCACATAGCCAAGTTGATGTTGAAACAGAGTTTGGTGTGGTATCACTGAGTCTGATATTTTTATAAATTTTAGCTTGGATGAAATGATTTTTAGCATTTTGTAGGTTTCCGGAGACCACGAAAGATTAACTACTTTTATGCGACATTTTACCCTGTTTGGCATACAATACTGTGAGGAAGATCGCTGTCTTGAAACAATGAGAGTTTAACAGCAGCACGGGTGAGAGACCACAGTACAGCAATGATTCGTTTCGTGCAGAAATGTTTGTTGCAACGTTGGTTGTCACGTATTCTGAAACAGACAGCGTACAATTTGAAGATGAAAGTTTATGTGATTATGCAGTACCTTTATCAAACTATGGAATGCTGATTACATTGCTGAAATATAGCATCGTGTCCAGTAACAAATTTGAGTATATTAATTTGTAAATCATCTGTAAGGACAAAGCAATGCATGATCAGTGCTGCTTTCAAAACACCTCTAAAAACAAGATTGGGAATCCGTATTTGCAAAACTTCACTTCTACATCGACCCGATGACTATATTGGTTTCACATCAAGCTGCCCCCCCACATTTTACAACAAAATTGCATCCATGGTGGTATGTAAGGGAAGACGTCAAACTTGAGTCCTACTGGAAAGTTTTTAACGGACAAAGTGGTGAGATCCTTTATATCGCCTTGTTTTGGTTTGTCAACCACAAGACGTCAGGTTACTTGGTTGAGAGATTGATCCTGCTGCTACAAATATAGGCTGCTCCCTCAACCATTAGGGATCTCCGTGGGATCGTAAGCTGCGACGCATTCTTTCCAAACTTCAAGCGTGTACACTTTCTTTTCAGATATAAAACCAATACCTGCCTGCTCTTCCAACCTTAGAAAACATTGTAATTCATTTGACATAGCTCGAGGTGGCACATGAGAGCCCATTTATCGCCGTGACAAAGTTAGTTTTCGCCTTATTTTTTTCTACTTCTATTCTTGCCATTGCGTCCAAATCAAAATTCAGAATCTGTTTTCAAAGTTTTACCTTCAGTGTTTTGTGGCTTGAAAAATATGGTAAAAAAAGTTGACACTTCAAATGAACACTAATGTTTTCTTCGTGTTTTTTATCGAATAGCAAGTAGCACTCAAACGGCACACATGGACCTATAACAAAAGCGACTCATTCTGTAAAACAATTTTGTGTTTATTCTCAGCGAACGGATGCAAATACGGTTGTGATAACTAGCATGAAAACATTTGTTGCTACAAATTACTTGACATTCTAAAATAACTTTACTACCGCTGCAAATAAGCAATTTTTTTCTTGGGTAATTAAAAATAAAATTTGTGATTTGGTTTCGAAATTGTCGCACCACAGCCACCCCTACCTCATTGCGGTGACGTAAGATTCAAAATACGTAAAGGAAATTTGTGATATGACTGACAGGCCATTGCTCACTATTGAACAACAACGTAACAAACACTGGATCCCTTTGATTGATACCTTAGCAAGAAACATTGGTGACGAAGCGTAGGCAAGGGTGGAAATGTCGGCGTTTCGCAGATTTTCCTTGAACAAAGTAGGAAACCGACTCATCTCTGCCACTGCTAGCGAGTGTTAAATAGCGCTCAGAATAAAACAGGAAACTGTTGATGAATGTTAGTAGGAACAAGCCTATTTTACCAGCGTATCACCACCCAACAACAGCAGTGCACGTAAACGGCGTGTTGTGGCAAAGACGAGTTTTATCAAAACTTTTTGTTGCTCTCCCAAGCAGGGTTGCCAGATATTTTTCATAGCTTATGGTCAAAATCGTAATATAAAATGGCCAAAAATACAAAATTTTTAACTATGGTAATTTATATTGTCATTGCCTTAGGGTAGGGGACCCAAAATGTTTTTTAGGTTGTGAGATATCGTTTGGCCGAAAAAATCTGGATTTGCCAAAGAATCAGCTTTAACCCCAAAACAGCAACTTCTGCCCTGAACTTAAAATTGCATATTACAACTCGTCTTTTTTTACCTTAATGCAACTAACAACCATATTTTAAACATTTTGCATATAAATTGCTTTCTAATCTGACCCATTTGTGCTAAAAAGTAACAGTATGAAGCATGAAATTAACTGAAATATAATATGAAATCAACTCAACTTCACAGTATGAAATTAATTTTTCCCTTCTAACGAAAATGCTAGAAGTCAAACTTCGAGGACTCTAAGTTTTGACTTCTAGCATTCTCTTGAACTTGTGCTTCAAATATTCGAACAGGAGATGAAATCCATCAACTGTCTTTAAATGGATGATTATAATCACATGCTGAAGAAAACCATCATTAAGTCCACCACATGAACGAATGGGTAAGGACACTCGAGAGAAAACACAGTCATAAGCCACATGACAGGTTTGATCGAAACACTTGTACAAAATCTAGTGACAGCATGCGCTAAATAAATACTGCACGCTTCAAAGTAATGACAGTTTGAAATACTGTGGTGTTACTGAAAGAGGGATGAGTTGAGCAACCAAAAATCTATAAAGTTTTTAAAGTTGATGAAACGTACACAAACCAAGTTTCACGCTGATGCTATGAGCAACGCCCAAGTTATTAGGTTAAAAGAAGTCAAAATTTATTGTTAGTTTAAAATTCATCGTCAGGTCAATTTTTTCTTGCTGCACAGTTTTTTTCACTGTTCGATATTTTATTGAAACTACAACAACAATTATTGATGCGCTTTTGCATGTTTAGTTACAATTCTGTAATAATATTGGATTTATTGTCGCTTCTGACGTCATAATGTTGTTTTCCCCACGACTACTGGACGATTTTAAGCTGATTGCAATTCAGCGTGTGCTCCTATGAAGTCTCATGAAAAATAAAACCGAATTAAAACATTTTGTGACTCCTCGCCGGTAATATGTGCTGGAGGATGAAGCCGAATGGCTCTTGTAAAAAAGGCACCTACCGCTAACCTAAGTCTAAATTATTTTGCAGTTGCAAACGCAGGAAGTTCATAGGTCAAAATAAAGTCACAATTTATAAATAATAAAGTCCAAATTTTAAGTTTTTAGGTAAAAAATTGTTTGCCCTAGTGATGAGAAACTTCTAACAGTACCATCTAACTAACAGTGCAAAATGTTTGTACCATGACATCATCAGTCACACAATCGAGGCGCAGCAGTCTTGAGATACAACTCTTAAAAATTGCCAAAACTGGTCAAATTTTATGAAATGGCTAAATGTGTTTTTTCTTGGTTAGCACACTTCAAAAATGGCCAATTTTGTCGAATTCGGCCATGAAATAGCCAATCTGGCAACCCTGCGCCCAAGTACGCGCGTGGACTGCGCACAAATTATGACGACAAAAGCAATAGCGCGTAACTCAAATATAACCAAACACAACCCCAACACAATGAACACACCAAAATACTTTTTTCTAGAGCTGCGATCGATATTACGGATGTTTTCAAACTCCTTTGTCAATTGCGGACCCAACAATTCTGGACACCATCGTTTTGTCAACGTTGTCTGGGTTATTCAGAAATATGATTTGGTCACTGGTATAGTCAGAAATGCAACAATGTGCACGCAGTCAGATGGTCACAGAGCACAAAACCTAACCTTAAACTGCAAAAGTGTATCTTTCTTATGTGTAGGCTACAAAAAACTTCCTAGAAGTAGCTTGCAAACGAAAGGTCATTTATTGCAAAACCAGTTCACTTATTGGTAATGAGCTGCCTGCTGTTGCAACTCACAGGCAAGTCTGACAATTTGTAGGTGCGTCTTTCAATTTATTTCCATCGGTATACGTTAATCCTTCATTTTACCAGTGAGTGAACATTAATTTTTTTTATCACAAACAAAATCGGTGGTGTTTACGGCTGTAATAATTAAGTCAATCGTAGCCACTTCATTCTGCAGCCCAAACGTCTTGTTCGCTTCACTCCATTTGCACGCAGCAGCAAAAACCAGTGAAAACGCAAGAGCCGAAGTGCTTACGAAATCACATAGCTGACGCAAGCAAGTTTGTATGCCTTCTGACGTGCGCAGTTAACAGCAAATCGTGCTTGAACGTTGTTTTGAGCATCCTAACATGAAAATATGTCGTTGTATTGGTACTAAATGACACATCGCACAACCGGTGCAAAGGAGGAAGGCGTGACATAAGTGTCAGCTTATTAACAGCAAACTTTGCAAAAGCGAAATTCGAGACTTTCTACATTACTTTAAACAAGTGTCAGCCCGTGTGGTGAACTAGCTGAGCAGGAAAGTACCAAACGCTGTTCATGCAAATGACATACTGCCTCATAACGTACATTACGGGACACACTGGGACAATCTCTTCACAGGCCTGATGTGACAGCACGTGATCTAACTGCATATTTTAGATCAATGGTCAAGTCAAGTCATGTTCGTGCTGCAAATAGGCAACCAATGACGCATTTTAATTGACAATGCATATACGAATAGCACAGGCTGGACGAAAGACGGAAAAAGCAATCACTTAATCATTCAAGACCAGTCTATATTTAACAATTACGAAATTTCAATAGTACGAGTGTGGCACATAACATGAGTTCAAAACAAAAAATAAAAACGAAAATGTGCTCAATTTCAGGTAAACGATTCAAAAACATATAAAAACATAATACCCAGCAAGCAATAATTCTCAACGGTGGATGCCATCGCCCCTTAGGCAGTGGTAACGAGGGGGGCAAGGGGGACATCTGTCCCCGGACGCAGCACTTTGGGGGCGCCAAAATTGAGGTCGAAATGTTACGTAATAATTACGAAATGTCAAATGTCAGCGGATGCTAATAACCATAATTTACAAAATGTCGAATGTCATTGCGACATCTCCTCAAGATCACCAAGTTTCGTTAAGCGAGCAATTGTGAACCCGAGTGACGTTTCAAGGCGAAGTTTCTGTCTCCAGCAATAAGCGCTGGAGACGTGGCTGCGTCACAACGCTTTCAGAAAGCCAGGGTTGCAAACTTTACGACTTCCCCATCATTTTATAGTAGCATCACAATGGGACGGGAATCCAGCGTTCACAGTGCATGCAGTGTACTACATTGCGCACGCCTTCAGAGCAGCGATAAAACTTACACAGTGTTGTTACCAGGGATGCGCAGAAGAGGTATGAACGAGGCGACGGTCCCGGACATCCAAAAAGTGAAATAACAGAAAGTGCATTCGTCAAAATCTTGTAACTGGACCAGGAGTGCAAAATTTTCTGTGAAAGTTAGTAGTGCGCAGCAATTTTTAGCAGCGCACACATGTAATGTTTCACATGCATGAAACATAAAAGGTAAAAAAAACGTTCGCGCACTTCACGTTTTTGGTCGCGCGGCGAGAGTGCTCGGCCCCATTTTTGCGCCCCTGAACTAGACGCTTCTTATTGGCTACTAAAACGTGCTGCATGGATCTAATGGGGACGTGCCTGAGGGAGCATGCAAATGTATGTTAAGTGACCTGAGAGACTGCCATCACTACCTTCATTTGTCTTTACTGAACAAAATATCCTTAGCAATTTGTTTATAGTTCAGAAAAATTCAAAGGATGGCAATGCATCAAATTGCATGGTTGTACTACGTTTTTCGGATACTATTTCTAAGAGAAACAATAGACAACTCTATCTCCTAACATGCCGTAAGTGCTATCTTCTTTTGGTGGGCTTATCTGATACGTACGTGCATGAATAAATGCAGTATCTAATTCCTCAATGCATTGCTTACCCATGAGTGGAAGAAATTTGCTTGTAAACAATTGTCTCAAGTCCACAGAATAAAACAAATCATTAAAAACCTAATACTTAAAAACAAAAAATACTCTTAGAAATCATTTTAATCAAACTTTTTAAAACTTGTTTATTTGTCAAAACTAGTTTTTACTTATTTCAAATGCCTGTGTTTTTCACATTCCTCAATACTAGAATTTGGTGGGGAAATGCAATCAAGCAGTTGCTCCGGGAATCACCAGACCTATCTGCATGCCCCTGGTTGTTGCGACTACATATCTGATATTTTGGAAAATTTTTGAGCTTTTATCGTTGACAAACTTCACGTTGAAATCGATTTGGTGTGCTTCTGAAATAAGTTATGGTGAATTTTGATTGTGGGATATTTAAATAAATGCTGAATACTTTTGCAAAATTCTAATGGCAGCTGTGTAACAACGCTGAGTACAGCCTATTAGTTATTGTGAACTTTTCAGTTACTGTTACATGTGCTTTATATCACTTTGGCCTAGAAACTGAGCATTTCCGTGGAAATGGTTGTCGAAATTCAGGTCACACAATTGCTAACCTGGAACGCGCACGGAGCGTCACTGACCTTAGACATTTCTTAGATTAGTGGATTTTACACATTTCATTTATAGCAATTTTTTGAAAGAACAATCGACAAATTTACAGTGAAGGCAAAAAAACTTTTTTTGAAGTAAGATAATTACAGGTAAAGCATTAAATCACAGCATTTCTTTTATTTTCTGTCAACTTTTCAGGGTGTTATATCCAAGGAAATGCTTGGGATTTTGCAATTTTATATTTGTCTTGCATTTTGTATAAAATCATTTGCCTTCAGTTTTTCATATGCATTTTTCTGTCTGTTCTTCTCTTTTATGTATTCGTGACTCGTGAGTCTTCCTCAGTCAGTCCTTTATGATGGTTTATTACTCAAAACTCTGAGAGTGCATGCCCTAGAAACTCCTAGTCCCTACAGCTCGCATCAACAATAACTGCAACCAGACTAGACCAAGGAGTGGAACAAGAGGGTGCGCTGGATTCGGCATCTTCACAATGCTCTGACAAGCCCGTGGTTTAGTGAAAAAGATGTAACTCTGGCCAATTTTATCCTGTCTTATCAGAAGAATTTTGTGCCCAAAACTTTGTCATTAATATTCATGCACATTTATACAGATGATCAGTGAACTTTTTGGTTAGTTTTTGCATTTTATTTCACTAGTTGCGCTACAATTCGAGAATGTATTACCGCAGTTTGGAGTGTCGTAATAAAACAGTTCGAATGTTCAATCGTGACCAATATTTCAGAGAGAATAGCTTCACGCGAAACTATTAGATTCTTGCAGTAACTCTACGGTAGTTAATGATTTCCAAGATTCAAAGGTCCTGACGACAATTCTGTGACGTCACAATCGCAAGAAGTTTTCAGACAGGCCTAGAAACAACTGTATGCAGGTGACTGCAGGGCCCGAGTCAGCTTTCGAAGCCCCTTTATTACCAAATCATTCTTCACATCTATGCTGCCATGAACGGGCTGGGTGGGGGGGCCAAAACTGAGTTTGCCCCCGGGCGTGGGAAGCCCTAAGCGCGCCACTGCCCTTAGGGGGGCGATTTTTATTTTTTTGGTGAGATTTTTGTCAGGCCCGTAGCCACGGTGGGAATTCGGGGGCAGTGCACCACCAAATTATCTTCGTGCCCCAAATTTCGTTGCACCTAGAAAAATATATTTAAAAAAATATTTTCCCCTAAAAACTCATTTTGCACCCAAATCTTAAAACTGGCTACGGGCCTGGTTCTTGTGCATTTATGATATTTTGACTGGCGGTTAAACTTGAATATATTACTATATTGAAAGACAAGAGATCGAAAAAACAAAGGGTGGTGGAGGGGCAAAAATGCAAAAGAGGACAAAGCCGCTAAACAATCATTTACTTAACTGCGTTATAGGCTACTATTATGATGCAAACAATCAAGTGCTTGGTGTCTTTCTACGAGTATTATGAAATTATCAACTTCATCACACGATTATTTGTTCCAACTACAACCCAACATATTATATTTATACGCTGTGGTTCCGATATGATATATTTTGGTCACAGGTAGTTGACAATTATCGACTCTTATGGAGGGGAGCTATAGTATGTGAGTTCTATCATTTCATACTTCGTTTGTGGTTGAAAAACGGTATGTCGAGACTGACAAGGTGGTGATGGGACAAAAAGTTTGGGAAAAACTATTTCAAATCATTCGCGGGATGTGTTTTTTCGATTGGTTGGTTGGTAATTACAACGACATCTACAGGCTGCACTCTTATTTTTGGTCAATTGTCCTTTATCATGATAATATGAAGCATTAGCCAACGCTTGAACTCACAGTAACGAGATGCGAAAGAAGCAGTAGGCTGTAGTTCCACAAAATGGTTTGGGGAACGCTTTATTAGAAAAAATATTTTCACTGCTGGAGTCCCACAAAGTGTGGAACTCTTAAGCTGAGAGTTTCACAGAAACACAACACAATTTCCATTATTTCGATGACGTATTCAATAGCTAGTAAATGAACCGCCTTTTCGCTACAAAAAAGTAAATCTAAAACATGCACTCTCCTTGTTTTCCTCAAATTACACCGTTGCAATAAAGCACAGTTGCTGAAAAAATGCGTGAACCGATGACAATGTTAAATAAACAGGTGTCTGAAAAGTACGGTAGAATATCAAAATATTTTTGTAAGATATTTCTTCATGACAAAACCTTATGGTTCCATCACGACCAACTTGCACGTTTTTTTCTACAAAGCTTCATCGCAAACTAAGGCAACAAAGGTAACGGTAAAATTAAAGCACAAAGATTCTCTTGTTTTATTTAAAGTTCAGAAGATTCTTGTGCAAGGAGTCTCATGACACAAAATCAATTCGGAAAAGCTCTTCGTTTCTTTGCTCGTTACTTCAACACAAGTTTTGGCGAGACTCTAACAACTATAATATAACTTCGTCCATTGCGACGAATCATGGCTTGCCGGTGGTTTGCACGGCAGCAAGAGGTTACAAAATACCATGCAAAATGGAGCGACAAGCGAATACGAAAACCTTTTCGTACTATCTTTCACAACTGTTCCTACAATATATAAAACTAGAAAGTGAATTAGGCTTCTTGAAGTCTTTCGCTAATGAAGCGGCAAGCTCTTTTTTCACTCAGTCGTGGCCGTGAGTAAATGACTCCTTTATTTCCAAACCTGGAGTTTTATATGCGCGGGAGGCAGTGCACTGCAAAGATCGTTGTATCAGCCAGTTATGTTCAAACTTCATCTGCTTGGTCTTTTTCGTCGACGCGGGCTGAATATCGTTAGTAAGTTTGAGCTCTTCTTATCTGGTGACGGTTTTTCCGAATGATCACCAAACATTTTTTTAGGCGGGCTTTTTCTGTCGTAGTCAGAAGTTCTGTACAACGAATTCTCGTTCAGACTGGCTGATCTAATTCTTGGAGTGAAGTCCAAATCACAGTCATTTTTGTTTGCCTCTGATTGTTCAGCTGCAGTTGACAACTTGTCGTCGGAAGAATGTAGCGAGAAATGAATTTTAGGCAACACCTTTTCTCCAGTGTCTCTTTCTATGTTGGGAAGGTTTATGCTTTCTGTGCTTCCCCGGTAGTACGCACACAAGGTGTTCGCTTGCATTCTGACCAGGGAAGAAACCGCAGCCATTCCTTCCCATTCTGCAATCAATAAATCAACTCATAATATAAACTGTTGTAAATTTGAAGCGTTCATCGCTGTCTACTATGTCAATGAATGCAATAACTATTTCCCTGAGCTGATAATTCGATATTCAAATGTACTTTACCTAAAATGAGCGAAAAACGCGAACGTTCAGATAACCCGTTCCATTGTGCAAAAGAAGCAAATTTTACCGTATTTAGGACAATCACTCAGCTCAGTGCTTATGTGCTGAAAATGTCTTAAGCAAAATCGGACTATGTTTGTTCCTAATTATGCGGTCTTGATTCTGCCCACTCACGAATAGTTAAACGGTGATAAGTTTTCCCAGCTAAAGCCCTTTAGCAAAACAAGTCTCTTGAAGACAAGACCGTATCTCTAATTATATATCATTGTATGGTATAAGTGAAGAAGATTTTGTTTCTGTAAAGTTCAATTAAATAGGTCGAATGTTGTAACATTGCGAGTCATTCACTACCCCACCAGGCCCGTAATCAGCTTGGGACATCAGGAGGGGCGAAGAGTTTTCCGACAGGGGCCCAAATTTTTTGAACTATGTCCAATATTTTTCAATTATGTCCAACACACCTTTCCAGTGGGGGCGAAAAATTTTCTAAGAGGGTCTTCGCTACCCCTGCGCCCAACCTGGTTGCGGGCCTGTACCCCACTTGTATTTCTTAAACTGACTGGGATCTTCATCTAATGCAAAGCCCCTTGTTCGATTACCATTTGTCAAAATCTGTTTTAATAAACTCACTTTCATGGAAAAGCTCCAGAGTTGCATTGACTGTTTCGTTGGAGCTTGCGACCGCTTTGTCAAGAGGTAACATTTCGGCCCAGGTTGGTTGTCGCGGCGGGAGGTCGTCCATACGTACAAGCGCTGTGAAAAAAACGGTGCAAACGTGACAAGCAGCAAGCTTTTGACACCGAGGTATCTATCAAATAGTTTGTTCCTGCTCCAAAAACGCTAAGACTGTTTACATTTTAAACAGAGGCGGACCCACCCCTACCATTTTTTCAGTTTTTCGTTATGACTTCCGTTGATGCGGGTCTGTGTGAGATCAAACACGTCTG
>Ga0210059_1013893_pt1 | contig 11969 bp, 7 predicted proteins | sample Ectturendosymbi2_FD_188042 | JGI IMG/M metagenome (GOLD analysis project Ga0210059, IMG submission 188042) | Ecteinascidia turbinata endosymbiont from Florida, USA - Sample 2 (SPAdes) (version 2) | ecosystem: Host-associated > Tunicates > Ascidians > Unclassified | place: Key West, Florida... | reverse complement strand
TAAAACCCTGACCTTGTTTTAATTAATTATGTACTCGGATGCGCGTCCTAAACATAAACGCAGAATGCAGACGGCCGGTTACCAGCTGTAATTAACTTCAGGAGCGTTGCCGCCGCGCCGCCATGTTCAGTTGTGGCTGTGCAGTGTGCACTGCATAGGTCCGTTCTGTGCCTTTCTATCGGGTGAAAATTTTGATTACGCGTAACTTCGTAAGTACTTCTTTTCGACAGGTTTTGTTCATAAATCCGTTCTCAGTGCATGGTAATGAGTGCAGCAATATGTTTGTCATAATTATTTACTGGTTTGGTGTTCAGCTAAAAATTGACCCTTATTTTTACTACCAATTAGTTCTCATTGCTCAATGCAAAATATCGGTTTTAGCGACTCCGGTTACGTCATCAAACCTCCGCAACCAAGCTCCACTATTTACGGAGCTCCGCCTTTAACAGGGAACAATGCGGATGGGAAAATGGGTTCGCAGAGACAAAAGAAAACCCTCAGCAACTCTTTTCACAAGCTGTTTTTCTACTGAGTTGCAAGGACTTTCAACAAACAATTTACAGTAGCAACTGTATTTTTGGCTAGTAGATCAGTTGGCAAATAAATGCTGGCAACCTCTGGTTTCAGATGCTTTCCATGATTGCAACGCATTCATTTATCATGAGATCGACAGCCAATTAAACGTACTCTCTTTGGTGTTGTCTGGAAGCATAATTTTTACTTGCAAGGCATTCCACGATCAACATCACTCTGCATCTTTCTTTGAATGTCTCCAAACCACCTTGCCTTCCTCAGCTTTCCAGGTTTGACTTCTGGATAAAAATGAGTCAAAGTCTATACCAGTGTTGCCAATTCTTTTTACAACAAATATACCAAATCTAGTCTAAAAATATACCAAATTAATGTCTGCAACAAAAAATAACAATTGAAGGCTGTCTTTTCAAAGCTCTCTTATTGTTTCTCGTAGATGATTAACAATAAAAGTTGCTGTTGAGTAGTTCCATAATGATAGCGATGCTACCAGCTCAATTTCTACTTTAACTTTAGCAGTGACAGATCTAGGCTACCCTCCTCACGAATCCTTATTTTGCTAAACTCGTCAGTAAAATTAGGGTATAATGCTACCCGCACTTTGCATACGTCTTCCAGCAACACGTGACATTCGTTATTTCCAGACCGACTATTCTTTACTTCCATATGTGCATTATTAATCACTTTCGTAAGAAAATTGCATCTTCCCAGCGGAACGTACACATCATACAAATTTTAGGTAGGATACTACAAAAAAAAAATTTTTAGAGGGGAGTTTTTGTTTGTGCGTAAAAAATGCCATGCACGTGTTAAGATCCATGTTTTTTTCAGATCAAGTCATGGTGTTAAAACACTCATCATCTATAAGGTACTGGTGGTCATATCATGTTTTCCACTTAAAATTGCATTGAAATGTTTACTTAGAAATGTGTCCAAAATTGTCTGCACATCAGATATCCTTGATTAGTATAATACCCATACACCCTATATAGCAGAGGTGAGCGGATATTGATTTTTCAACTCCTGATCCATATCTGACAAATTTTTGCCTATCCATAACCAATACTTATCCGAAATGTCAGAAATTTAGTATCCAAAATCCTTCCGTATCCGAATGCAACACTGGCTAAATACAAAACAGACCGGCAGTGGTTATATAGACCGAAACCTAACCCTTAAACCTAATCCCTAAACCTAAGCCCTGAACCTGACCCTAACCCCTACACCTAAACGGCAAATCTGAACACAAAAGATTGGAAACTTTTGAAAAAAGAAAGTAAAAAACGGTACCATCAAAAGTGCAACCACTACTACCAAAACAAATGGTGCCCGATTATGGCAAGAGTCAACGTGAAAACTATTCACACATTAAGACACGTCTACTTGACTACCATGACAGTGCTGCTAACGTGACAAACCCAGCGTTTTATTCTAACTGTGTCACCGCCAGTGGACCTATAGCCATTTCCAAACAAAAACACCCTATTATTTTGTGACCCAATGCACAAAAATAACATCACATGTTCTGCAATTTCAATCGCAAAAACAGAAAAGCAGTGTGTATTTTGCCACCAGAGATTTAGGTCTCCTGTGGTTATTTTTCCATCTGAACTGTAGTGTACCCAACTTTGACCACTTATAACACTAAGTTTGTGGCACTAGCAGTTGGTACAATGAACCTGGACAAGTGGGAATTCCTGCTGTGCAAGTATTGTTGTTTTGTCTCGGCTAATAGAGAAGACTCCTTTCATGGAAAACGTTTGATGTAATCTACAGAAAACTTTTTTTAAAGTTTTAAAAACCAGGCATGGCATAGATGATCCGCTAATAATCCAAGGATTTAGCCTTTGTAATGTCACCAAATCAACCAATCTGGTTCAGCTAATGGCAAAAGAGCTCCAGCATTCAATCCGTTGGTAAAATAAAGCAAACAGATTTTGTAACTTTGATAGTAGATCACAGTATAAAATATAGTAAAACTATGTAGCTTATAAAAACTTCAAATTCAAACTGTCTTTCAGCAAAGGTTGACTGGATAAAACTTGAGGAAGAAAGTTCAAAATTATAACCAAAAGAAAAGTAGCTTAAACATTGAAATAGACCAGGGGTGGCCAACAGGTCGATTCAATCGACCGGTCGATCGCTGAGTGTCATTTGGTCGATTGCACCTGATTTTGTATTGAATTGACAAGATACCTAAGAAAACATTTTTCAATCAATATTCCAGAAACTGAAAGTAGGCGACATAAAACTTATCCATCAGTTGATTGGTCACGTATATTCTTTGGTGCATCTTGGGATGGCTGACCATAAGTCAGTTCGGCAGATGCCGCGAAGATATTGTAATATGTTTTTCTATTATTGCATGGCAATCATGATTTATGTGAAACAGACACTTTGCCATCTGTCTGTGCATCACTTACTAAGGCAATGGTACAGTACACTGTATTTGCACATATGATACTCAACTTTGGCATTTTGCAGTTTGACTTTATTACCGGTTGGTCAATGGCGAGTCATCTAGAAATTTATTAGTCGATCCCAGTCGAAGACAAGTTGGCCACCCATGAAATAGACTGTTAGCCTACTACAGGGAGGAGGACTGATGCCTTCACGTGGCCTTCCCCGTTGTGGCATTTCTTCAAATGCTTTCCAAAACTGTCATCACGAGAGCAACCACTGCTACTCGCGCTGGATGTGTTCCTTCTCAGGGCACGGCAGCAGAAATGCTGCCGAAGACGAGTCACGACCCAACATATTCCCGCTGAACACCGAGGGGCTCACTGAAAACAAGATCTCCGTCATTGAGCAGCTAGCCTATAAGAACAAGGCTTTCATCATCAGCCTACAGGAGACCCACTGCACAACTGCAGATAAGCTAGTGATTCCCAACTTCTCACTAGCTGGGTCAATCCTGAGCAGGAAGCACGGCCTTGCCACGTTTGTCCACGAGTGATTGGAATGTTCACTGGTCGATCAGTCTCCAAAACAATCAGAGACTTAATGGTTCCGTGTAGACGTTGCAGGACACAAGATTATCAACGTCTACAAACCTCCACGCTCGCGACTCACCACAACGGCCATCCCGACGTTCCCACGCCCCAGTGTGTATGTTGGCGACTTTTACTGCCAGCATGTCAACTGCGGTTACAATACAGCATCCCATGACGATGAGAGCCTGGACTCCTGGGCAACATCCAAAAACCTTGGACTGTTGTGCAACTCAAAGGAAACAGCCAGTTTCTTCTCTCGCCGTTGGAACGTCGGCACCAACCCGGACCTGGCCTTGCGAGTTTCGGCAAGGATAGCCGACTGCCAGACAGGCATGTTCTAAGAAAGTTATCGGGTTCACAACACCAGCCCTCCCTCATAATGCCACCTAGATTCAAGGTTTCTGCCTGCAGTGATCTAGTGCAGCGTTGAAACTTTTGCAAGGCTGATTGGATGCGTTTTTGCCTTCTTACAGATGAATCCATCGAGAGATTGCCACCTCCGGACACACTAAATATTGAGAGTCATACCAAGATTTTTACGAGAGCCTGCTATTAGCGGCTAAAAAATGTAGGCTATCCCACGTGGCCGTCGGAAGAACTATGTGCCATGCTGGAACAAAAAGTGAGAGTCCTCTATCACTCTTTTATCTCAGCACCAATGGCCCGGATCAATGGGGACTGACTCTGACAGAGCTGCTTCATCCCTACTATCTCGACTATAACAGAAGAAGCAGGAGCGATGGGAGGAAGCTGTGAAGTCTACCACCGAAGTCTCGCACTCTAGCCGCAAGGCGCGGATAACCATCAACAAACTTACTGGCAGGTCTGGACGCTCCTCTCGCCTGTGCCCCATCTCGGCAAATTTCATCGCCTCGCAACTCATGACGAATGTGGCACACAAGACTGGCGGCCGCGAGACCACCAGGCTTGTCAACAAGCAGCTGTCCGACCTATGAAAGATTCCAACACCTGAGGGACGCAGCATCTCTGACTCCTTTAGGCCGGAGTAGCTTGCTGCTGCCCTCAGACGCCTGAAGCCAGGAAAGTCTTCGGGATTGGATACCATCTTCCCGAAGTTTAAACTCCACGCCAAATCACCTCACAAATCATGGTTTTGCGTCTTCCTCACTTCCTGCATGCACCATCTCAAAATTCCAAAGATCTGGAGAAGAGCACTAGTAGTTGCGATCTCCAAGCCAGAAAAACCACTTGGGGGCCCAAAGAACTATCGTCCTATATCTCTGCTGTGCGTCCCCTTTAAAATCCTCGAAAGACTCATCTACACTCCAGAGGTGTATGTACAGGAGCCGGAGTGTCGGAGTGGTCTCCGGCCGGAGTCTTAACGATTTTCGAAAATAGGAGTGGAGCACGAGTTGATTTTTTTAAGGAAGGGCCGGAGCCGGATTGGAGCCGGAGTCAGTTTTTTAAAAGGAAGTTACTTTGTTTATTATTGATTATTATTATTGCAGATTTTTTTAAAAAAAGCATGTTATGACATGTATTGCAGTGATCAGCAAATTCATTTGATACGGTTTTTTAGTCATTTTAATGCGAAAACCGGATACGGTCGTTTATGCACTGCCAAAGGTTTAGATAATTCACTTTGGAGTTTCAGCAGGAGTCGGAGTCCAAAACTTTAAAATGTGTCGGAGTATATTCAGCCAAAGCAGGAGCTGAGTTGGAGTCAAAAATTTCAGACTCCGTACACCTCTACTACACTCGTGTCGAACCAATCATCGACACACTGCTCCCACAGGAGCAGGCGGGCTTCCAACACGGGAGTTCGGCCAGAGACCAGGTTGCCCTGCTTACATAGGACAACGAGAATAACTTTTCAGCTGAAAAGAAGACCGGAGCTGTGTTTGTCGACCTCACAGCAGCCTACAACAGCATATGGCACCGTGGCCTCTCCTGCAAGGTGCTGCAATTGCTGCCTGATAGACACATGGTCCATATTATCACGGAGATGGCTGGCGATCGCAGCTTTACCCTTACCACCGGAAATGGCCAAGGGAGCAGGTTACGACGCCTCAAGAATGGTGTCCCTCAGTGATCTGCCCTGGCACCCCTTCTCTTCAACAGCTATATCCTTGACCTGCCAATCACCATCTCCAGAAAGTATGCATATGCTGACGACCTAGCAATCATGCATGCTGATGGAGATGGCCAGGCAGTGGAAGGGGTGCTGAGCAAGGACATGGCAACGCAAGTTGAATACCTCCAGACTTGGAAGCTAAAGCTCAGCACCACAAAAACAGTGTCGGCAGTCTTCCATCTTAACAACAAGGAAGCTAAACATGAGCTTACAGTCAAATACAACAACGAACCCTGCCCTTCTGCTCCGAGTCAAATACCTCAGAGTAACGTTGGCAGAGGTGGGCAACCGCTACTTTATTAATAGCGTCGCTACCGCTCCTACTATTTGTTAAATTTAAGAGCGACGCTACCGCAGCCGTTCCTGAATAAAAATAGTAGCGAGCTACCACTACCGCTATTCGCTACCGCTCCTTTTGCTGCACTTAAAAAATTTTCGGTCTTGTGTTACAGACGTAGGATCTATATTGAAAAACCAAATCCTGAAATGTTTTTTTGTAAAAAGTTGTTAAAGAAAAACGTGATCTGAAAAAAATAGTCATTGAACAGTTATGATATAGGAAAAGTTATTTTACAGTGCATGCATATATAAATAAAGCACAGATTGCAGAAACGCCCATATAGAGTCCATTTGGCTTTGTGAGTCGATTTTTGTAGGCTAGAAATCGCCATTAACAATGCAAGTTTCGCGCTGTGTGCGCAGTGCGGAAGAGAATGGCCAAGCAATAAAAGGTCAAATCTGTTTGTCACAGAGTTTAATGCGCGTGTAAATGGAATTAGGCCCGCAACCAGAGTGGCGGACAAATCGGGCAATCAACTCTTCCCACGAATTTTTTTATCATGAATTTTTTTGTTACCATGTTAACCATGAAATTCTCTATGATACTACGATGAAAAGTTAGCTCCGACCCCGTTGCCTCCCTTTCGAAAGAACAGGGGGAGCAATCCCCCCGCTCTCCGCGCGTCCCTAAGAGTAACTGAAAAGTACACAAGTATAACTAATATACTCAACGCTGTTGCCCATTTGCATTTAGAAGTTTGCAAAAGTAGTCAGGATTTGTTTAAACATCTCACAAATAAAAATCATCATAATTGCCTTCAGAATCACATCAAATCTATTTCAACATGAAGTTTGTCAAACCATCAAAAATCAAATAATTTCCTAAACTTCAGATCTGCTGACGTAACAACTATTAAGGTTTATCGTTGCTCTAAAAGCATACGCAGTTGCACGCACTGTGAATGCTAGATTCCCGTCCATTGTGACGCAACTATAGAATGAGAACGAAGTGAGAAAGTTCGCAAGCCTGGCTCTCTGAACGCATTGTGACGCAACCGTCAGTCAAAGCACATGCGGGAACTGGTTGCTGACAGTGTTGCCACTGCTGGGATGTTTTCACTAGATCTGGGGTTTCTCTTTTTTATCTGGGGTTCTGGGGTTATTATTGAAAATCTGTTTTTTTTAACTCTAGTCAAATTTTTTGAAATATATGCTGTTATAGTGTATTTTCCATTCAAGAATACAATAATTTCATAGGCATAATGTGCAGAGTCAGTAGCCAGTAGCCTACAGTTAAGTAGGGTAAGCTCAACCAAATTGTTTTGAATTTACAGATTCATTAAGCACTGACTAGGCATAGGTCAGCACTACTGCAGTCCCGTCGCCACGGGAGGCTTTGGTATGCTTAGCCCCCCCAAACAAAGCTCCAAGCCCCCCAAATTTGAATATGAAACATTACAAATCAGTGGAATTTTTGTTAAATTTGAATGTCAAGCCCCCCTGCACAAACGTCAAGCACCGCCGCACAAACCTGAAGCCCTCCTATTCACGAATTTCTGGCGACAGTTCTGCACTACTGTAAAATCTATCGCTAACATGCCAAGCCTTCTCTTGTGCATGATTTTGGAATGTTTTTTTGGTTTTTAAGATGATGTGGTTGAGAATCTGTTCATTGTTTTGCAGGCGCATTGTGATAGTAATGAATGTAAAATTTTGAATGTGAAATTAGTAGCAAAATATTGCATTGATTATAGTGTGAAAAGAAAACTGTAAGACCTTGAATGTATCATGTACATGTTTCAATTTGTGCATTGATGTGAAGGTAAAAGAAAACACTAAACGATTTTCAGAAAAGATCTAACTAACTTTTTATGTCACTGCATACATTTGATTTGCTGCTAGCCTACTTGTAAATTGTCATTATGTTTAAAAATAGACCTGAACTTTTTAAAAATTTGATGCAAATAATGCATATTATCTAAATTTTTATGTGGAAGTACTGGTAGCGTACCTTTCAAGTTTGATTTTGACTTCTCAAAAACATCTTGTATATCTGTTTTTTTTTTTATTTTCTGTTTTTTTCAAGGTAAAATTTGGGGTTTTTCTTCATAACAGAGTGGCAACACTGGTTGCTGAAGACACAAGCGACGCCGCTCCCTTTGCCAACCTTGGTGATCTTGAGATGTTGGAACTGGGTATCAGCAACTTGCATTCGACAGTTTGTAAATCGTAATTACTAGCATCCGCTGACATTTGACATTTCGTATAGTTGTTACATGACATTCCAATCTCAATTTACACCCTCAAAATGCTGCGCCTGGGGCAGATGTTTCCACTTCATCCTTGGTTATGCCACTGTCTTCAAGACAGAATCATAAGTTTGCTTCAAGTTATGCATACAGCCAAATGTTGAGTTCGCGTTGCATCCTCAACATGAAACGTCTAGTGACTCTGAAATACAAACAAAGAAAGACTTCAAAAGCAAGTTTAGAAAACAACTTGGAAGTTCGCCGACAACCTCATTAAATAGTGAAGGCAAAGAAGAACATTAGAATGTCTAAAGTCATGAACTAAACCCAAGAAGAATGAAGACGGACACTGGATTTGCCAACACTTGGTTTATAAGGACGTTGTATTGTGTATTTATTCGAACTATCGTATATGTATACTCCCAGGGGCGGCTCGTCAAGACGGGCTGCCGGGCTGCAGCCCTCCCTGAAAAATGTAAGGCAAAATATTCCGCCAAACGGCCAAACTCGCCTTAAGTTTGGATTTAGTTACGAAAATTTCACAACACAATCATTTTCGGTACTTCCGACACCATTTTGGCTCAACGTTTCCTAGGAATCCAAAAAAACAATGTTTTGCTCATTTCCAACGACACCGCTTATGCGATGACGTTTTCAACATACTTGCCGATGTATTTGGCGATTTCGGGGCTGTCTTCAGCACAGCCCTAAAGGAAAGAAATCAAACAATTGGCTACAAGAAATATGGTGGTATATCCGCCTATCGCAAAGCGTTTTTGATATTTTGGCGATGAATTTTTAAAGAAATAACAGAGTAAATATGATCTTGATTGTTTTTTACCAGCTGATTTTCTTGGATATTGAATTTTATAATTAAGTTTAACAATGCTTTTACTAGTACTTTGGCGATATTGGCGGCATTGGCTTCAAATCTGGTCGCCAATCTCGGGCTGCGAAAATACAGCCCTTCTTCGTTTATCCACACCAGTGCAGCTTGCAACAGTAGGCTAATCTGATGAGCTGTCTAGGGTTGGCGTTTGAAGATGTATGGCAGTAGTTGGTGGATATCATTCTTGGACAACAAAAGTTGTGACTGATTTGAAACATTGAAATGTGAAAATTTTGAAGTATGAGAAATCTGGCAAGCCTATAAGCATTCAAGTTGACCTTTAATATTTTGGTAAGGTGAACATTGCAGCTGTTATTGATTCAGGATACAAACTTTTACTGGAAAAGCATAACAATCCAGTTAAAAAAAACAGCAATTTTGTGTAAAATCATCAACTGTTCGAAATATTTTGGAAAATTGAAGCTTCAGTTGAAAGAACATGAGCACCAGCTCAAAGAAACTGGTTCTAGCCTAGGTTTGCTGCCATGACACGGTTTGAATAAAATGCTAAGCTTTGTTTTGCTAACAATAACGCCTAAGTAGTCGAGCGGAATGTTCCAAGTTGCGTATGCGAATGGTGTTTGGTCCGACTCTCGCCTTTGCAGCTTTGGTGGCAGTGGTTATGCGTCATAATTTTGATGGGGGCGGTTTAATTCTTTTGTGTTCGTGTTCCTACGCTTTAGGGTTTGGGTTTGGTTTCATTAAACTGAAGTGAATGTTTTCTATGTATCAATAAGGACAACTGAAAATTACGAATTTGATAAGATTAGGACTACTGGAGTGACTGGAAAAGCCACTAATTATAAAAACAGCCAGGGCGACAATCCCATGTGTTCAACCAGAGATGAAATTTCGCAGCCCTCCCGGCCAATTTCACCACGAGCCGCCACTGTGTACTCCACATGTATTGCAAGTCACATCTAGGAAGAGAGTAACCCACTAGATATTAGAAATCATTTACATTAATAAGTAACTCTGATTTGTAAGCAAGATTTCCGATTCAAACGGATAAAAACGAGCAACAACGGAAAATACACCGGATTACGGTTTAAACCATAAATGAAACTACCGGCGATTCCGGAAAATTATTATTCAAAGAAAAATGACGTACACGGACGCACGATGACGACGTAATCACGCGATTAACGCTTGACTGCTAGGGTCACGAGATAGAATCAGTCAATGAAAATACGTGACAAAATTGATAAATACCTGAGTTTTTGCTAGGCTCAGTCAGTCGTGGGCATTACAGGCTAAGCAGCTAAACTCGACCGTGGGTATTCCAAGCGGGTTTAGTCTGATTGGGCATATCAAATGACCATATTACTCACTAGAGATTTATGGTTTAGTGGCTGTGGTGTTGTTGACAATTTGGGTTGCTCTCTCTCATCTATGACAGAATAGAATTCGCATTAACTCCTGTCACCTGTAATAATTTGGCATGTGTATGTGATGCACATTATAAACCCCTGCTATGATGAATGTCGCAGTACTTAAAGTTACCCGAATAAAATCATGAGTGAATACAATCCTATTGTGATAAATTGAGCGAGTCGAACGAAATCGGCGGGTCTAAGTTTCTTGATTGTTAACTTGGGCGTGCCTTGGGCACTCCGGCTAAATTCACCAGTGCTCTTGCGGAGTTGTCCTAAATGTGTTGTGATCTTCTTTAGGAGAGGACTGCAACACAAATATCCTGAAGTTAAAGCAAGCTACAAAAACTGTCATACTGACATATACTTCAAAACAAAAACCGTAGTTGCACATGCAGCGAAATGTTGAACTCAGTGCCACATTTTTCCAAGCATTCAATTCAGTCGTATGCAGCTTTACCGGTAGCAGTAGCCAATGTCTCGAAGCCCCAACTGCTTTAAGTTTGTCACTGATGCTGAGTTTTTACCGAACTGAAGGCTGGATTACACTGGGGCCAAGAAAGGCTGGATTACACTGGGGCCTGAGCCAAACCAAGCTGAGTGTGGGAAAGTGTTTACACTTGGAACAATGTTTACGCTTGGTTGCGTCGGTTGCCATGCGAGCGAAGTTCGACGTGCTGCCCGCGTCTATCCTAGTTGCTTGGTATAAACAAGCTGGTATCTGTAACGGTTGGCCGTTGTAACAAAAAAAGCAACTGCTAGTGTTGCTACTGTTGTACTGGCACTTAAAAAGTGTTCACAAGCTAAAAGGCGAAGGGGGCTTCAATACTAGACTGCATTAATTCAATCTTCTGCCACATTACTTATGAAATGGAATCTTACGTAAGGTAAATTTAATTTAACTCAACTTATTTGTTTATGAGGAGAAACGAAGTCCATAGTATGAACACACACACTCTGCAGAACACAAATATCTATCCAATAAACTAAAGCAACACCCAAACAGAATACCATGCTGAAAATCCAAGAAATATAATATAATTCACCAGTTTTTTTAAGGCGTATTCGGGTCCCTAGAATTTTAAATCGGGTCCCTAGAATCAGATAAAATTATCATTAGGTCCCTAAATTCAGAGAAAATCGGGTCCCTAGAATCAGAGAAATCGGGTCCCTACAGACCCATACCGGGTACCTAACATTTTCCTTTAAAAAACCCTGTAATTTACCATATCAAATTATTTTGGACTCAACTCTATAGTTTTTTTTAAAATAGCATGAAAAACAAATGACAAAAACAAGCAGAGGAGAGGCATATGAAACTCTAATTTAGGCACAAGCAGAAGAAAAAGGATTGCAATCAAAAATTTTACAGGGGTCTGATTATTAAAATCTTGTAACACTAACAATACCATGCTAAACAATTACAGGGACATATATAACGGAAAAGTTTAGTTGTTAGGCTAAACAGTGCCGCATTTAGCTACGTCCGAAGTTCCTACGTGAGTTCGATCATAGACATAGCAAGGACGGTATTCACAAAAGCTAAGTTTGCTTGACCTC
>Ga0210059_1013892_pt1 | contig 11969 bp, 7 predicted proteins | sample Ectturendosymbi2_FD_188042 | JGI IMG/M metagenome (GOLD analysis project Ga0210059, IMG submission 188042) | Ecteinascidia turbinata endosymbiont from Florida, USA - Sample 2 (SPAdes) (version 2) | ecosystem: Host-associated > Tunicates > Ascidians > Unclassified | place: Key West, Florida... | reverse complement strand
CCTAGCAGATGCGGGCCCAATGCAAGACCTGGGCGCGGGGCCCAATGCAAGACCTAGGCGCGGGGCCCCTCTGAGCAGTGATTTTATGACGTCATCGTGTTCAATCAACCGTGTTACGATCGTGGTAGAGCGCAGATTTCCAGTGCAGCGCTAACACGAGAATTGAGCATGTTGGCTAACGTTCGAAAGGAAATTTGACAGGTCTGACGAGAGCGTTCTTTGTTGACAATTAAATTTATATGGTGTTTCTACTGAATTCTCAAGCGCAAGGTGTATCTGGCAAAAATGAACAATCTACCCAAACACCATGGCGCGTGGCCCAATGCAGCTGCATCGGTTGAATCGGCTTAAGGCCGGCCCTGCCGCCAACATTCAGTAAACTGCACAAAGAATTTCTTATCCCGCGCCCGCCACGCACCAAGTTCAGTTCAGTTCAGATTGTTTCAGCATCTCGACCAACAACAGAATACGTAGTCAGGAATGCAGGGGCAGGAAGCGACGGCCGTAGCAGTCATTAAATCACTACACCCACAACTTCACGCAAAACAACAAAATATAAATGAAGCACTATGGTGAAACACAAAATTGCAAATATCACTAGAGACGTTGCAATAGGTTAACAACACCACACATCATGGGCGTCCGCAGGGGGGGCAAAACGGGCATTCCCCCCCTGGAAATTGAGACTAAGAAGCAAAAATTTCTGAAAACATGAAATCAGCAGTTTAATTCTGATTAGTTCGGTTAATTCTTGCACTGACAGTTTGTTTGCCGATATTACACTCACACTGCACAAGAGTCATGTTGTCTGTTGTAGTAACATGCAGTGATGAGCTTGCAATTAACTGAATCCACTTTTTTGCCTGCAGAGGCAGGTTGCGAAACTCGGGAGCGAATTGTTCTACTGTACTATTCGCCTTTATTGCGTAACTATAACATGGCAACAATCTTCGAAAATGTACTTAAGTCACGGTAGTGTAGGCGTGTTGCCGCATAACTGTTGAACGCAGACAACGCACGTAGATTTGTACCAACGTTGGGCGAATTGTGCGTCGCCGACATATTTTGTGTGGTTCATCCAGATGAATAGCAATATCTCAAATTGATAGAGAGTTGTTTCCTCATATTTAACGGTTGTTTCATTTATCAAATGTGTTTACACAAGTTCGTGAAGTTAGTCACCAGCAGTGTTCCCTGTATGAAAATCGTACATTGACTAAATGTGTGTTTTAGTGCGCATGCAATTTCACAACCATGTAGACACACGATCAGTGAAACCAGTGGCGGATTAAGGGGGGGTGCTGACTGGGCTACAGCCAGGGTCCCCAATATTTAGGGGGCCCTCAATCCCTAAGTCTGAAAAAAGTGTATATGTGAACAACACACAATACACTGTAAAAGATACCATCGCCAATTGGAACCATTAAGTAGGCAGTCTGTGCTCACTCATTGAAATTGCTTCGTTGACATAAAAGTAGTTGATTCTTCGGCGTGTGATCTGACCGACACTCACTAACAAGTTCGTACTCCAAGGTCCAAAAAATTAAGGTATTCCATCGTCTTGTCTTATTTTGGTTTCCGATGCGCATGCGGTATCCACGTAATTTGAACATCGGTCCTGCAGACAGCCCAGAAGGAAGTTGTGAACTTGTTAAGTGGTGTCATGTCTCTCAACAGTGGTGGAAGTAATTAGAATTTAGCTTAGGACAGTGTTTTTCAACCTTTTTTCCGCAGCGGAACCTTTCGCAAATGTTTGTGTTGCTCGTGGAACCCTAGGTAATGATACAACTTTCTGTATTGCTACAACCGCATAAAACTGTGGTTGCAAATTTCCTCACAGGCGAATTCTGTCTGTTTCGGCGGAACCTCTGGAAGCCACTCGCGGAACCCCGGTTGAAAAACACTGGCTTAGGATAATATGTCATGGTGTTAGAAGGCAGGACTGCCAGACGTGGTATATACGCCACGTATATATCCTCGTGTACTTTCATGTATTTGTGTGTTCTTTGTTACTGCGATGCATGTTTGAAGTCTAGCGCGTTGCGTGTGGGAGTGAAGACCTTACACAGCACACAGTGTCACCTGGTAGTTTGAACGACGTTATGTTTTGTCTGTTTTTATCAACCTGCGTTCTGCAGAGTGTGTGTGTTCATACTATGGACTTCGTGTCTGCTCACAAACAAATAACTTAAAATACCAATTCTGGTACTATTTTCTTCCAAGATGCAAGTTTGGACATTTTGATACATATACTACTTTTATGTGAATTGCCATTATTTGGTACAATTCTTCATAACTGACTTAAAACAGAATAAACGCAATAATAAAAAGAGAAGTCGGCGGATATCGAGTTACTTAAAACATTGGCTGATAACAAGAATTACGGTAAACCGTATCAAGCACGTCTTAATTCTGTTTACATTTCGTTCAAGTAATTCTAAGCTTGTTCACGCTAAACTCAATGACTCATCGATTTTCAACTTTAGTAAGTCGTGAGATGTGCTTTTAGTTAAGAATTTTGTTGAGTACCATTTTATATTTTAAGTTCAGTAGAAAAATAAAAACAATGCAGCAGCGTCATGTCTTATGAATGAACGTAAAACCATACGTAATAAGTGAAAGTGAGCTTCACAACAGTTGTTGATAAGTGAGTGCATGCTGTTGTTGTTACTGATAGTTTTACTGATTTGTCCTTGATTGTGAACAGAAAAATGAAACAGTGAATTGCAATGAGTGCAGTCATTATTTTTACCGTATCAATTTAGGACATACCAAAGTAGGCTATTATGGTAGGTAAGGTTAGGTTAAATTTTGGTTAGGTTAGTTTTAAGGTTAGGTTAGTGTTATTTTAGTCGGGAATCTGGTATGGAAAGCTGATTTTTCTGAAAATTATTTTTAAAGAAAATTTTATCTACCTCAAACGTGTCATTTGGGTGCATATATACAGCGAAACTGCGATAACATGACAACCCACTGGACGGCACTCAATTGGTCGTGTGAGCGGGACTGGGATGGTCGCGTCACACTTTTATTCCTAAAGGTTTCATGTATTACCGCGATCACTTCATTTCTAAAATTATTTCTTTGATTGAAAGTTATTTAGCTTTGTCTTACGTGCTGCCATAGCCTATCGTTACAGTAGCCTACTATAAAATCACACGACGGAAAAAGTCGACATCGGCAGTACATATTCCAGAAGAGTTTACACCATGGGTCGGGAACCTTTTTGGCTAAGGGAGCCATGAAACCTACATATTTTTAATTGTATTTCCGTGAGAGCCATATAATATTTTTCAACACTTAATATAACTGACGTACTAACCAACGTGTGCATTTTTAAGCAAAATTAACAATTTTAAACAATGGTAAATGTCTGAACTTTCTCTTATAACATGCTTCTTACTGTTAATGTGACTTATGGTGCTGCATGGTGTTGCTGATGGCTTTGTAGTTTAATAGATGGAAAATTACAGAAAAAGTTTTCATTCGTAACAATCATGTTAAGAAAATACCAAGCGAGCCAGATGCCGTCATCAAAAGAGCCACATCTGGCTCGCGAGCCATAGGTTCCCGACCCCTGGTTTACACTATGAGTTTGTTACGTCACATTGGCACTTACTGCGCTTGCACTCACGCCTACATCCCTGTATCCACGATGCTTCAGGACCAGGGCCTACCAGAGGGGGGTGCTAGAGGTACCTCGTACCCGGGCCCGGTAGGTAATGGGGTCCGGGAGGATGGAAATACCCATGACAAGTTTTTCTGTAGTCAAGCCCAAAATAAGTGTAAGTCAGTTGCCAGTACATACTATTTGTAAATCTTAGCAGGGTAACTGTTTTATCTTTATTCTGATTAACACATACAAGCCATAGCCTACAAGTTTCAACGACGGCGCCTGGAGGTAGGGGACCGGTATCAGAATCAGTCTTCGCACCCCCTAGTAAAATTTCTCTAAGAGGCCCTGTTAAAGACAACATGATGCAGCTGAGAAAATTGCTGCTTACACGTTACCACTTTTCCAGCGTAAAGATACCGATAGAATATGGTGGTCGTGTCGTGTTACGCGGTGCTCGATTAGCAGTGTTGCAACAGCTGGACTGTGGTCACGGTCTGGATACAGTGGTAGTCGCGTCAGTGAAACAAAAGGGAATACATTAGCATAGGGAAGATCGTGTTAATGTGGTCGTGATAGCGGGGTGGTCGTCGACGGGGTGCCACTGTATATTCAAAATATTCCACCGGTGTTTTGTGAAAATGACGACTTGAAATCAAGGAGTTTCGTTCATATTGTGACGTCCATATTAGTTGACGATTCGTTTTTTTTGCTCAAACTTTTTTTGTTTCAATAACACAAATACTTCAGTCCGTTTATTTATTTTTTTCCCTATAAACGACAGCTTCATATATACAGAAAGGGCCCCTTTCTAAGTTGCGGCCAGGGTCCCCACACAACCTTAATCCGCCCCTGAGTGAAACGCTTCGAAAGGGCTATGCGGTGTGTATATACCATGGTCGTACTCAGGGCCAAACTTTCACCGAGGCGAACATGTTAATTACGTAACCGGTTGGGAATGTTGATTAATGTAGCTCATGGAAACCTAACATCCTGCACTTATTTAATCTAGGCTGGTGGTATCTCTGGTGGTTGCAACACAGTGCTGCTGCAGTGCTGCTCTTTTTAAAACAGTCTCGCAGTAATATATGATTTGGTTTAGCGTTACAAAAATGTTTTCTGGCAGCATTCCAGACTGTTCACCGAGGCAAGTGCCTCATTTGCCTCAATGCAGCTACGGCCTAGTATACGATATCAAATTTGGAATGTTGCAAGTGCGCAAGAATGAGATTTCACTGCGCAAATGCACTGGTGATTCTGCGCAGTCGTGCACCTTAGAGGGAACACTGGTCACCAGGGAGTCTGCGCGATTTGATAAATACCATGACGACAATGAACCTAAATCGCCAGTTAGACTACTTATGTTCCCAGAAGAAAATCAAAATTTTTCGAACACACGTATTGTCAAAAGGATTCTGTCCTTTTCCCAATGTCAGACTGAGCACGAATGTTTATCGCGAAGAGGCAATTGCAGACCACAAAGTGGAAGAATACTAAAATAATTCGTAAGACTACTGGAGGAATTCCACGCTAGATGTGACCATTTCTAAGAGTTAAAACCATGCTTAACATTCCTGTTGTAAATCGATCAAATGTTAATGTATCGGCAATGACTGTCCAGTTCGCTAACCGTTTGTTGCAAACTTGTCTGCTGTAGAAATAAAACTGAGCGGAATCCAAGAAAATCTGGCACAAAAAAGAAACTTTAGTCAATGCCATTCTACACTTTATTTCTGGCGACAGGTTCCAGAAAGTAAATACGAAAATGTTTGTTTTAGTGCGCATGCAATGCACTTCATAATGAAGTTCATATTTGGAACGAAACCGGCTTTGCTGAACGATTTGAGCGCTTGGGTCATACCGGTTTGTTGCGACTATTTCTATATGGTGTGCCTGATGCGCCGACTTGCGTTTCAGTATCTATTTTTACCGCTGTTGACGAATTTCTGAAATGCTATAATAGATTCTAGTAAAACAGTGTATTCGTTTTGCGGTTTATTTATGTTTATTTTGGAGGTATTTTGAAAGCTCGACGTGACACGACAAAATTGCACCAGTTAGGCTACCGCCTGTTGCAAGATTGTCGTTAAATAAATAAACAAATAAAAAGTGAATAGCCAGAATTTAAAATACCAGTGTATAATTTCTGTGTATAGCACAACATATTGCTGTTAATTTTTTTCTCCGTAATGAAGTTCGTAAAATCAAACCATCGTGCAACCGGAAAAACGAACACTTGGGAGAATTAATTCGCACAGCTTTAACAACGTACTGCCCAGATTTTGGGGAACTAGAAAATCAAACAAAAACTTAATGCTGACAATTACTGTACATCATTCAATGTAAAACTTGCATTCTTTAACGTATTGGTACTGACACTACAAACTGGTTTTGCGGCTGGCTAGTGCTTTCGGTTTTGTGCAAATGCCTCTTCCATTGAACAAGTTTACCCATCCCTGGTTTAAACTATGTGTAAAGAAGCATTGCTGCTAACAAAGCGCATATTTTGCAACCAATGCTCCCTCTAAATGTGCGCAAATGCGCAGTACAACCAGACCATTTGTGCAGTGAAATCTGATTTTCGCACACTTGCCACATTCGAAAACATTGGAGAAGCACGAAAACAAGGAGAAGCTATTTGAATTAAATGTGTAGTTTGTTCGTATTTTTATACGATTTTACACTTTAAAAATTCACAAAGTTTTTAGTTCATTTATAACTCTGCTAACTCAGTCTTAAAATATCATGCTCACTAAAACAAACATTTGCTCAGTGTAACGTTTTCTTGCAAGGAAAACTCTGTATGCAACTGTTTCCGTAACACTGGACATTTTCTTTTTTGTGTACGTCCATTTGCGTTTCATCGCCAACAGCCTGAAAAAGATAAGCAAAATGTCGACTTTGCTTCCCCCTGGAATAATTTCTGCGGACGCCCATGCCACATATTTAACGAGGGGGCAAGGGAGGAACAATTCCCCGGGAGCCGAAGAACAATGGGGGCGCCGTAAAGTCCCAACAAAATCACAGGTACTTTCTTCAACACAGTAAATTTGCTTCCGAAATATCTCAATTTCTAACATGGGTGGGCCAATCCTGCTTCTTGCCCCGGGAGCCATCTTACCTCGTTATGCCTCTGTATTGGAACAAATCGTAAAATGCATTCTGAATTGAAAAAAATTAAATCCAGTTTACAACTGCAGCAATCCGCATCCCTCAGCCTACATATCAGCCATCCCCACAGCAGGACCACCGCCCGGAAACACGTGGCAGACCCGTACCAAGCTCAACCGCGCCCGCCTCGCACCAGCACGCATAATTCTGCGGGTCCCCGCACCCGCCCCCCAAATGCGGGTACCGACAGTCCCGTCCCGCGCAAGTCTCTAATACGTAGATACACAGATTGCCCATTTCACCGTATGCGAGTTTTCTTGATGCGTGCGGTGAGGGATTGCGTGCGGTCAAAAACGGGCTATGGCGGGAAATCACAACGGCGTGAGATAAATGGCACCAGATAAAAAGCCTTTTCGGGGCTAGCTACTACTTTTCAGAGCAGCTAAACCGAAATGTATTACTCTTTATGAGTAGCTAAACCGAAATGTATTTTCTATTCACTGAAACGTTAACTTAGCTTAACTTTATTTTGATGTAAAACAAGTCTCTCCGTTTCATTCAAACCATATCGCGCCGGGTGCTGTAAAACCTGAACAAAACTTTTTGGAAATTCTTGGCGTCAGATAGCCTATAGTTGGGTTTGGAGGAAAAACTTCCGCAAAAGCGTAATCGAAATGTGCATCGCATGGACAGTGTCATTACATGATCACAGGCAAGGTTTGGCTTCTAACAACTCACAATGGCTTGTAGATTTTAGATGCTCGAATGTGCTTTCTGTAATTGGTAGCACGGTCAGACATTTTTAAAGTAAAACTTTCCTGAAACTTTTAGCCTACAATACTAGTCTTGTCATCAAAGTCTTGAATAAAATAGCCTTTCTTATTACTTGCCTTCACTGGAGTATGCAGGTTTACGGATATTACATGTTTGAAGTGTTTGAAGTATCCAACTTAACTTTCAAATGTCTGAATTACTTTTCGCTTTGTCATGACTCAGGAAAAAAGACAAACAGTTGGGAAACATGGATGAGATTGAAGAACCAGAAACCTTGGAATGCCTACATCCTAAGTCATTCGCATAAGTTTCTGCAGAAGTCAATAAAAATCCGGGCCGAGGCCCAGATGTGCTACTGCAGCACTAGACACTGAAGAGTTTCAGATACAAGCTGACAAATTTTCGGGCCTCCTGTCCCGGTCTTGATCATTCATGCTCCGTTATCGTCTTGGATTTTGACTAGCTCGCGCAAGTTACCTTGACTACAGCGCTGATACTTACTGTATAGTCTGAAATGATAACTTAAGACATATTATGACTCTCGTAAACATACTGTAAGCATGATTTGGCAGCGCATTACGCGCAAGCGTCATGAGACGAAAATAATAAATAAGATGTAACGTAAGCCGATTTGTTTCAGCAACCCCTGGACGGAGATAACTTGTCCGTAGTCAGCAAGAGTATAACGGACGCAGGTAGATCTTTCAATTATCGACAAGCTTCTTGAGCCACTGATTTAGCGTAATTCATGACCATGCAATGGAAGTTTCATCAAACTTTGCGCAGTAAACACAAGCGTTTATTGAAGACGCGTCATTTGCATGTTTACCTATTGCTTTGTTATACACTTTTGTCATTTGTGTGTTACTGTGCAAAAGTATTTAATCGCTGTATGCTTTGAACCATTGGCATAACTAGAGGTTTGATCCAGAGGGGAAAAACTTAGCTGAACGGAGCCCACTGACCACCCTAGGGAACGACTGGCCAACACTCAGAAAAAAAGTTCAGAAGTGATAGTGAATCCCGATATGAATGGCTAGACTAAACCTGAAATCACCGGAAAACACTTCGCAAAACTCTGGACAAACGCAAAAAAACACCAACCTACCGAAAAACAAAAGAACACCAAATACCACAATGTAAGATAAGTGGTGGGCGGGTTTTCACATTGAGCTTGTCAGGAGGGACGATTACCACGCTGTCCCGTCAGTTGCGCCACTGCTTTGAACCATGATTTTTTAACAAATTACAGTTTCGGATTGCATTGCAATTTTCGGAAATACATTACTGCGTAACGGCATGTTTGTTTGAATTTTAGCGCTGTGTAGCAAATGAGGTAAAGCCATAAAGCAATTTCCTCTATTTGTAAACAATTCCTACCAACTTTGCACTGTTTCCCTAGATTTTTTCAGGAGCACAGTCTTTGCTAACATTCTATGAACTGGCAATCACGAATTTCTTGTACGAAAACACACGCTTGTCGCGTTTGAATATCCACAACTTGGTAATGTTGCAGAACTTCTCTTTAGCGTTATAGAGCAGCCTATGTGGAGTCGTCAGCAAAACCGATAGGGTTGCAATGAAGTTACATTAAAGCTAACTCAGTATAACTTCATAACTCATAGCGACTTTGTCAATGTATCTAGTAACAGCACAATATCAAACCATTTAGTATAGCAGTGAATAGCTCGAGGCGGCAAACCTAAGCCTTTGAGATAATGTCTGATTGATTAGTAATGATTTGTAACAGGAATGATTCTGGTCAATTCGTTATTACGATGCCAACGAAGGTCGCTTCAGAAGACTATCTCTAAAACGCGAGATTTCTGTGTATTGGACAATTTAATTCCATATCTCTTTACCAGAATCACTTGCCATTTCGATGTTTAACGATTTTTGCAGCAGAAGTGCAATCTCTCAGTGATCCTTAAAAGCACTAGTGTTTCTGTATGCTTTCGAGGTATCAGTCGACTGCCATCTGCTTTCGTCTTTTTGCGATGATTCAAACTTGCACATATCTCTATTCAAGTATGTACTTTCCACGATGGGTGTAAGCAAGGAATCGATCAGCAAATTTTTAATAGGAAATCGATTTCACGTAAAATTACGCATCCTCAGTCCTTAATAAGGATACGCTCAGTGATCGTAATTGTGGAAAATCTCTTCAAGTTTCTTGATCTTATAACTGTGATATCAGCTTCTTACTCACCAGGACAGACCGTAGCTATTTCTGGTGAAGAATCGTCTATTCCGTCAAAAACTTTTAAGTAGGACAGAGAGCAGCTGGTTGGCGTCAGATCAAAATGGCTGGAAAAGGTAAAAAAGTGTTAGAAGAAATACAATTCTTGAGTATACCACAAGAGTTAATATATGAACGAAAAGTCATAACGTTACTCTTTGTTATTACGAGACACTTACTCAAAAAATTTGGCCACCAGCGAAGCTTCGAAAAGCTAATTCATAAGCAAGACCGACATTGTTGTTTGTTTATTTTTCCGGAATTCTTACCTCAGCACAAAACGAATCTTCTGTCGGAATTTCAATGCTTGCATGCTGAACAAGCAAGTGATATCGTTTGAAAACGGTGGCACGACATCAAATGGTTGGTGAGAAACTACCACTCCACCAGACACTTTTGTCGAAGCTCCACATCGGCTGTTTGTGAGCAAGTCATCTAAAATTTCAGTGCAATCTCAAATATTTCCTAACTCTCTTTAATTTGAAAGTTGTTAAAATAAAAATGGCTCATAATGCTTTTAAACATGCAAAACACCGTGAATGGCCGATAACCAAAACATTTTCTCCAACATCATGTGATGCAGAAAAATACAAAAATCTCTTTGTATTTGATACACGTTTATCTTTTTATAGAAGAGAAATGCTCGAATCTGACATATTTGGTGGATTTCTAGTGTTATCTGAAATTTCTACTGAATCACAAAGCAGTCCCGTCGCCACGGGGGGGCTTTTGGGGGCTTAGCCCCCCAAAATTGAAACTTGAAACCCTATAAATTAGTTGAGGTTTTCTCAATTTTTAAAGTATCAAGCCCCCCCACATAAACCCAAAGCCCCCCCCGGAGAATCGCAAAGCTCCCCTATTAAAACTTTCTGGCGACGGTTCTGTCACAAAGTCAATGCTTCAAAGTTAAAGTATCCCCAATCACTTTGTCAAAGATGCGCAGAGACTGATGGCAAAAAGAGAAGGATGGTGAAGAATTACTTTACACTCGAATACAGTTGCGCAACGGTCTTTCGCGAAACTTTTTCAAATTCTGAGCGGTTGTGCTCTATTTTGCTTCAAGGCGCATATGTTGATGAATTTTTTGTTCAATACCTTAATTCAGAGTTACGCAGTCTATGAATTAAGAAAATGAATGATTTGAATATTTTTAAACATAAAAGCTTCTAATGCTTTTTCAAAAACACTCAGCAGAAATTATACGTGAAGTGCTCAAAAATCTATTGTATTGCATGTAAACATAATTGTTACAAAACAGGCACCCCTTACCAAACTGTATTGCACTTCCTGAGGACAAGCTCATCCAAACGATGACCAGTAAGAAGACACAGCTGTGTTGCAACATTTTATAAAGTAAACTGTGCAGACAACAGTCCTTACTTAACCTAACTGCAAACATAAAAATTACTTTTTCGACTTAAAATTTGAGCTCATTTCTCCTTTGTCTCAACATTTGCGCCTCTTCCTTTCAATCTCAAAGTGTTCTAACACAACTCGGTTAATTCCCGCAGAAGTGAATGCGACTGAAACTCTACTTTTGTAATGAATATACACCGTGAAAATCTTTGTCAGGCAAACATGCTGGTATTTATAAAATGTTTTTGTAAATGGTCGCCTGTAAATTTTGTAGTACTACTAAAGAAAAATAGAAAGAAATTTTGGTTTTGCATAGTATATTTTATTATACTTATTTCAAGGATGTTTTTAACGATATAGCAAATATTACATTTCTTATCTATTTATATTTAGCTTTTTCGTGTATATTCGAACTTAAATGTGGAATCAAACTATATTTAAAAGCTAAGGCTTCAGTGTTAATCCAATTAGAAAATTGTTTGGCAGTCTGAAGATGGAAATGCTGGAAATAGTTTCCAGTAAGACTAAGCTTTATAAGTTTGTTGTGACAATCTGCGCAATATTCTAGTTTAATAGTGGAAAGTACATTCAAATAAAGCAGATAAAACTAGGCAAAATAAAAGTTATTTAAAATACGTGACTTTTCCTTACTTTTCATTTTCAACATTTTCTTGCTTTTCTTTTCCTCGTCAAACGAATATGTTTCACGTTAATTGTTTGCTGCTGGAATTGCAACTGATGGATTAAAGGCGTCGTTTCTGTTGCATTCTTGTGCAAAAATTGCTTTGATTAGAAAGAAATTCTGAGTGCACGAGGACATGTGTCATACACTCTCCTAAGGTCAGTGATAAAAGGCATATCTCGCTAACATCTGCA
>Ga0210059_1013891_pt1 | contig 11969 bp, 6 predicted proteins | sample Ectturendosymbi2_FD_188042 | JGI IMG/M metagenome (GOLD analysis project Ga0210059, IMG submission 188042) | Ecteinascidia turbinata endosymbiont from Florida, USA - Sample 2 (SPAdes) (version 2) | ecosystem: Host-associated > Tunicates > Ascidians > Unclassified | place: Key West, Florida... | reverse complement strand
AAACTGAACTTAACACACTAATATGAATAACGGTGCAGTCGTATCTTATCTGGAGACAGGCACTGAATGCTAGCCGTGCTAGGTGCTAGCCTAGTACCGCGCGAACGAGACCACGTACACTTCATAACGAGACGTCTTCCTGTCGAGGTGGCCAACGCATTGGCTCGTTCAAGGCGCTGACTCAAGCAAATCACGTTCAGAACCAGACCACTCGTTATCCCTGTATGGTAACGAGACAACGCAAAACTGACCATGTAAATGTAGTAAATGTGAAAACACTTTGCATCTCAAGATTTGTGTAATTTCTGTGAGCACATGCAGTCTCACGTAAAACTGCTGAGTGCACCAGATTGAAAGAAAATCATCAAGAGTTTTATTGGATAAGGGAACGCGCAAGTTCTTCCTCTTGACACAAACAGCACATTTATACACAAAAACGGAAAACAAATCAGAACAGAGCCACACTAGAGGCAGTATAAATGCGTATCTGATTGAGTTCACGTGCTAAAACATACGCTGAAACCACCAAAATCAAATGTGAGCTGTGAGCACTTCGAAAAAGCAAACCTTTTTACTTCCAAGTATGTACTTTCAACGATGGGTGTAAGCAAGGAATCGATCAGCAAATTTTTAATAGGAAATCGATTTCACGTAAAATTACCCATCCTCAGTCCTTATCCAGTATCATTGTTAAACAAACCTTCAAAACGCAATAAAAGTTTATTCCCGGCGAGGGCGGGGTAAGCCTGAAAAACACAGGCACCATACAAACCTTATATCGGGCATTTCGTCGTTGAAGCTCGTAAGAATAAGGGGTATAAACTTGTAAAAAAACGAATAACGATCTGGAAGTTCCAAAAGCCATCGACCGATCATCCTTGTGACGCACAACCGAACCTACACGAGAAAAGCGATATAGCGCAAAGTGAGTACGGCGAAAAGGTAATGTCTCAACTCTCAAGCTAGCATCGACCACAACAGAGCGAGTGGTCAAAACTTGAAAATAAAAACTGGTCTACCTCATCTTATACAGCACTGACATTAAATGCAAGATGGCTGTCGATCAATAACAATCTTTTACGCAAATTTATATCATAGTGCAAAACCGTTTATCAGATTTTTTGCAGACTTTCGTGAACGAAATCGTTCTTAAACATCGGGTACACGCCACTGGCATATGACTTAGCTTCTGCGCACCATGTATCAAATGACCGTGACTGATCAGTTTTGTTTTTTTTGGTTCTGGAACAACTGAGGGTCCAGGTCCAGAGAAAATGAAAAATAGCGAAACCAACAAAATCTGTTACCTCCTAAGCGGCTGAGCTTGCTTATGAAGTAGAAAATGAACTAAAACCAATGGCTTAATTTTGGCTATATGCAGGGCCGGAGCCAGACATTTTCATTTGGGGGGGCCACTGGAGGGGCCAGTTTTGCAACAAGGGGAGCTGTCAGTGGTCTGTGTAGGACTTTCAGAAAGAGACCTACTCCAGTGGCATGACGTCACGTGGAAAATTTTGGGGGGGCCAGGCAAAATTTTGGAGGGGAAGAGGTCCCCCCTGGCTATAGGAGTATGATCAGAATTGCAGTTTTAAGACACTATTTCATCGTTTGTCACATTGTTTTTATAAACTCAAGTGCCTTCAGTTTCCACTGAATAGTGCAACTGAGTCGCGCGTACTGCACAACACCTGTAGCAAACGCTTACTTGAGATGATGGATCGAAAAATCGCTGTGCCAGGTGTGAAATAACATCATCAACACTTTTGCCATTACCAAATTGAATAACATCAGCAGTTGCTTCAATAACTGCAACCCTTACCTGCAAAGACAACATATTTTTTAGTTCAAGCAATTTCTTGTTAAACACTAACATTTGTATTTTGAGAGTACAACTCTTTGAGCATGCATCGTTGAGTGCATACAGTACCTAACAACCAAAACAATGCACCCATGCTCGAAATAGAAATCGCAACCAATGCGGCGTACCCACAAAATCTACAATTGAAGCTTTAGAAACACTTTTTTGATGCGTTTTAAGACCCAAGAAAAATGAAAAAATTTTCTCCAAGTTGCATAAGGCTTTACTTACTTTAGAATGTTGGTGCGTGATTGAAAGCATCAGAGGATTGACAAGTGACTCTGATTGCATGTGAAAATATTCTGGAATAGAACGAGAAACTTTTGAAGCAACTCTGCAACTACATTTCCGGACTTCTGCATAGGGATCAACTATAGTGCGCTGTAATATTTGAATTAGCTCATCAAGAAAACCAGCAATTTTCTTTCCACTTATATCCACACAAGGCAATAAAATGCTTTCAAGAGTTTGCAAACGTAATTCTTCAGACGGTTCTGTAATTTCTTGCTGCCCAAGTCGCTGCACCAAAGATGGAATAATATATGGTAACGTCTCTTCTGGTGAAGGTATTAATGCAATATATTCAGAAACAAACGAAATTGTCAGCTCTCTGTTAATTTCAGATGAATCTGACAGACATTTTAAAGCTGGCTTCAAAACCTGAGGCGCTAGCTGCTGAAGAACAGTGCCACCAAGACTTTTAGATATTGTTTCTTTTCTTAAGTCCAGCAATCCACGTTTTCTTGTCAATTTTCCGCTGTCAGAAAGGCAGTTGATGTGTCTTTGTATCTGCTTTTGACATGTGTCAACTGTTTCAATTCCATTTGATTCTGAATCACCATGCATCACTCAAGGTTGGTTATAAAGGCTGTTGAGATATAATCATGAAATAACATGCAATGCTGGTGGCAGAAAATCACAAAAGCAAAACGTCTCAATAGACCTTTATCCAACAACAGACTAAAAAGTGAATTCCATATATGGAATTGACCAAAGGTTAACTTTTCAGGAGCAGTCAAAGTTGTCCCAAGAATATAAACTTGCTATGCATGCTACATGCTAAGAACAGGGTGAAAAATCGTACAAAGTGAGAAAACAAAACTAGCAATGTATTTGCAGTGAAGAAGTTCTGTTTGGCATTTCATAGTTAATTTCATAGACATATGTGATGACATACACAAAAGCTTGTGTAAAAAACATCAAGGTTTGAAAAAGGAAATTATTGCAAACCACCTGGCATTGATTTGCCTATAAGCTTTGCAACTCAAAAAATTTTTGAACATTTTCATATATGTTTGTCATTATTTTAGTCAATTTCATTGCACAACTGAACGCTTAACTCTACCTTAATTAATCGTTTATCAGTATTACAATGGCAATAAGATTTGTGCCTACTGTCCAACAGTGTAGCATTCACGTAAAGTTTATTGCACATTTCATCATGGGTAAAAAGAGAGACTTTGAAACTACATCTGACTTCATTAATTATTGCCAGTGTGGTTATCTATATGCCAAGGGGATTGGAGCACTTGGCATTAGGGCTTGAAGCCAGAGTTCCGACAGCAAGTTAAGGTCTGGGGATTAGCACACAATAACTAAAAGATTCCAACCCAACCAAAAGGGGCATCTTGAATCAAAAAGAAAAGCAATCACAGCTTTACTCATTCACAAACTGCTTTAAACAGCTGGGTTCATATCTTCAACTGCAAAAAGCAAAATAATTTAAGGAGCAACACAACCCTTTTCCAAGTACAGTATATAAGAATGTTTCTGGACAATTATTCTCAGTCTTACTTCATGAAACTCAGTCTTACTTCATGGGAAGATAATTATTTTGCATATTACTGAATCAGTACACCAAATTCTGAAAAACTTAATGGAAAATTGAAAGACTATCCAAGTTTTTTTCAAGAAATAAATGCCTAACAGCAATGGATGGTGCTACAAAAAACACTTTTATCCATAGTAGCCACCTTTTTACTTGCAGTTTATCATAATTACAAATCAATAGGATTTCATTAATTAACTTAGAACTTTTAATATATTGTTTTTTGTTAAGACTGTTTAGAGCTAAGCATTTCAAAAATATGTGAACAATAGAAGCTACTTAATAAAGCAACAGATAGTAAATCCATCATTTTTTATCCAATTTGCCTTAGGATAGAATTTTTTTATTTTGAAAAACATTATTAAGTCTCCTGGTTAATTAAATATGCAGTATCTTTTACAAACCAATTTTTAAGTCAATGTGCAGAATTTTTAGACAAGGCTTATTCAGATGTAATCAACTGTTTGTGAATATTCACCATTCTCTGTTGCTTAATTTCATTATATCAGTCATTCAGCTCTAGAACCTCGATGTTCTTAGGCCAGCAGTTCAGTCATTGCAGCTGAGTTGCGTGTTCTAGTCTACATTGCACAACTGAAGGGATATAGACAAAATAGGGGAAGAGCTGAAATGTTTGAGCTGTTAATTGATTAAATGATTGATGGCATTTTTAACATCAAAGTTTGCTGTTTTGCTGCTGGTCAGGTGCAAAACTTAATAAAACCACCGTTTGTATACAAAATCAGCTGGGACCAGGATGGATCTATTAAGGCATCAATTGTATTACGAAATACCATATATCACAAAAGCAAAATTCACACTTGTATGCCAATAACCTCCAATATGCAAATTAAGTGCAAAATGGATTTTGCCATAGCCTAGTCAATAAAATACATTGCTTTTACATATTTGGGAAGCAAGGGCATTTCTGTTACAAATATTACCGAGAAATACCATAAAATATCACATTAATTTAAATTGTTCAGAAGACTTGGTTTCATATTGATGAAGCTAAACGATTGTCAAGTGATTAAAACTTTTGCTACCGGCTGACGTATATATAAATTTTAGCTAATTAAAAGTGCTGGAGAACATACATATACATTTTTATCCAATATTCGCAGTGTTATGTTGTCTAAAAATGTGGTCCTAGTCTGAGTCTATGTAACTTTAGGTTTTAGAATGAGAATCCAAACTCTTTGTGGCTCAGAAGCTATGTAAATCCATTGCCCTTTGAGTTGGTCCACCTAGGCAGGACCAGAGTCCAGAAGCAATGAATGTGATTTTAGGCAGTGTAAGGGCTTTGGTATGCTGCCAAATACCAGGAAGGCATGTAGGAATGTAACAGAAACGTTTAGTAAGCATGTTTAGGCATGTTGATAAAGTTTTGTTTGACGCCAGTATAAAGCTGCTTTCACTGTCTCAAAAAAAGTGGCTTCGGTAGGCCCAGGCTTGTTGCAGTGGTATGTAGCCTAAATTGTTTTGAAATTGATTTGATATGTTGGCAATTGAATATTGCAAAAGCAACAAAATGTTTTCTAGGTTCACAATTTTAGCCTAAACCTAGAAAACGCCTAGCAGTATCTGCTTTCTACAGCAGACAGCATTTGAATTTCCCACCAAACCCCCCCGAGAACCATGGATATCGCTGCAGGGAAACCACCTAGGATCGTATGTGTTAAAAAGCTTCAAATGTTTGGGAAAGCTTTGAAAATCAAAAACCATGGAAAAAACTTCAAGAGGCATCTCACTTCAGTTACCAAATATATACAGCAACATATAAAAAAGCTCTGGATTTTCATAACTATGACCAGTATTACAAAGGTTGATTACAATTGAATTTAACGAAGTTGAAATTTCACAGCCAACACTTCACAAATAAAGATTTTTTAATCTTTCGATATACAGCATTTAGTAGCACAGTTGTTCCAGCTACTTCTGAAAATTTTGCTACCAGTATGCTATGAATATTTATTAAAGTCTAGCTCCCTTCCCAATTTGCAAATCACCAGCAACAACTTGAGATTCATCACAAACGTCATGCATTTGCATGAGTGAATGTACGTTCATGATATGTATATTTTTATTAAGTAAAAATGAGATAACCTATTTTATTTCTCCATAATCCTACATAGCCACTGTTACAGTATAAAGACTTAAAACCTTTTGGTTAAATATAATGCAGAAATGGGCTCACATATACATAATAACATGACAAAAATTTAATAGTTTTGTGGTTTCTTTATCTTCTTTCTGGTTTTAGGATTTGTTTGGTCCATCATGTTTTTTTACTGATCACAAACAGTTCTTGTTTCTTGGCAAATGCATAGCAAAGCATTCCACTTTTGATTCAAAATTTAGCTTCATCAAATGCTCTTCTTGCTTTCTTCAATTCTTCATTCATAGTCAACAAATCCTTCACTCTTGAATATTTTTGTGGGTCTTTTTGTATTAAATAAACAATGTCTTCAACTTGAACTCGACCTGGTCTGCCTATCTGTGATGCTTTCTGTGTTAAATCCGTGATAAACTCAATAACAAGTTCTTCTAGCAGTTCCACAGACTCCGTGTAAGGATTCTGATCATCACCAAAACCATACATCATACAACGAATCTCTTTAAAAAATAATCTCTTCTTTTTTTCATCAACTGCTCCTCCAGGACGTGAAGGAGTTCCTTCAGTTGATGTTCCACCAGGATCATCAGCCATTTTATTGCAAGAATAAAAAAAAACTCACATTGATAACCTAATTGTGAACAAAGAGGTGCAACCTAAACACAAAACAATCTGCTACATTTTGACAAACTTTAGTCATAGCAACAGATATCACAAAATCCAAAAGCATTTGCAGCTCATGATTCACAGTAAAATACCTGAATTTGCACAAACTAAAGATGCATATGTAAAATCACAATTTCAGAACACCACTGAAACTGACAGCATCAAAATAAAAAAGTTTTAGTGATTAGAAGTTTACAGTGAATCACAAAAAATTGAAAACCACAAAAATTTTCATTACTTAATCAATCGTGAAGTTACACATATACTAATCTGCACTAAATAAGCATAACAATCAAAAATAAATGATGAAAATAAAATTAACTTGAATAAACAACATTCATCAATGAGAAAAATACATTTTGGTGATCTCTCCAGTACATCAAAAATCTAAAGCATGCAAATACCTAAAATAATACTAAAACATTAAGTACATAGAACTAGTAAAATCAGAATAAAAGTCAAAAAATCTAAATCAATCATTTAGTGGCCCAAAAGTCTTTACGTTGCAATGAACGCTCAAGCAACTGTTGTGCAGATGCAGTTGAGCGGGATGAAGCTATTGACACTTGGTCAAATGCTGTAGTTGGACGAGTGTTTCTTCCATAATGCTGAAACTCCTGATTTCTTAATGATCCTCTGATTGGAACTCTTGGAGAATATTCCATTCGTTTTGGTAATGTGGCACTTTTTGTTGGCTTTGTACAAGTTATCGTGGATGATTTCTGCCAAACTTGTTTTGCTTCTTGAAACTCAGATGGTGGAGCAATCTTCGGTTTAGGCAATGTAGAAGTGTTCTTCTGTGCAGATAAAGTTTGCACAGGTAGGCTTGCAGATGCTGCAACTTTTGACTTCTGTGACTGAGGTGGAGATGAAAGTAAAGCCTCACCAACACATGGCGTTGTCAAGTCATGGTGAGTACGCAGTGCACCACCCAATTGTTTTAACTGTGGGGTAGGTAATCGTCCTTCAAAAGTATTTTCAGCATTGTTAGAAATCAGAGTTGTTGCAACACTGCCACTTTCTGCAGAGCACGTCTCGCTAGCAGTTTCACCAGCGTCAGTGACATCTTCATGAGCATCACTGTTTATATCATCTACATTTCCACAGTCATTGCTGGCATTACTTACTTCACTCCATGCCAATTTACGTGAAATGGGCTTAGTACCAATATTAGTACTGGCAAATGATGTGGTTTGAAGGTTGACATTGTTTAGAGTTTCTTTACCAGCTGTAACAACACTTTCAACATCATCAGCTGAGCGTTTTTCAGATTCTGTGAAAGCACTTTGTTTACTACTTTGTGACAAAATATCCCAGCACTTATTTTTGGGTGAGTGTAACTGCACAGAATGGCTTCTGTCAAAACTGCATGCATCCCGGTTGTGTTTATTAAGCTTTGCATCCTTTAAACACTGTTCTTGTGTTTCAACAGGAAAATCTCTGCTGGGAAATTGATGAGCATATTCTGATTCAACATTTTTACCAGATCGGTGAACAAGCAATGGAGATGTAGGTAAGTTTTTCACTTTTTGTTTCAGTGATGGTGATGCAGGAGATGAAAATGAGGGAAGTGATTTGGACAAAGGAGACTGAGTATGAAAATTTGCTTCATATTCTGATTTCAACAGCATTCTTGGGCTTTTATGAGGTGGTATAGCCGGCGACGATGCATGCACAACATCTAGAGCAGATATAAGAGGTGAACTGGGAATAAACTTCTTGGGTTTGTGAAACATTTGCTGATACTCCGTTTGATGAGCAGAATAGAATCTTGAATGTTTAGGCCTATATTTTAAAGGCACACTTCTTCCTTGAGTTACCTGTGGACTTTTCTCTTTGCTTTTTTTGGGATGTTTGTCTGGCAGATCTGGCTTTTTTGAATGTTTGACTGGAGTGTTACGTTTCAGTCTAGTGCCTATCGTTACTGAGTCAGTTTGCATCACAGAATCATGAACTGTGTTGTTCACCTTTTCTTTAGGTTCTGCAGAACATTTCTTGGTCAGAGACAATTTATCAGGCACAGTTTTGTCAGTGTCATCTCTTTTATCTAGTTTAGACAATACAGATGATTTATACTTATCTTCTGTTGCACAGTTTTTTTGTTTCTTACGTGCAGATCTTAAGGGGGAGGATCTCTTCTTACCAACCAACTTGTTTTGCCCAGTAACATCATCAATGATATTTTTGTCAGGAGGCGCAGGTTGGTCAGCAGCAATATCTTCATCCTCCCACCACATCAAACAACTTTGTGCTTCTGGCAAGCGATGTGGAACCTGACGTTTTCTGGTAAATGAAGGTTCCATCAAAAGGCTCATTTGGTCAGAGCGGAGACCAGCTTCAGTGATGATTTGCTGAGGAGTAGGTGTAAAGTCCAAAGATTTGAAAGAAGGCGCCCATTTGAAAGAGCTTGAGTACTCGCTAACTCCTTTAAACCTAACAGGCATCTTATATACAATACAAATTGAAGACTAATATAAACAAATAATCACCATTTATCCAGTACCTAAAGATTTATAAAGCAGTATTTTGGGTCAAATTAATAAGGTGATTGAAGCCATAAATACCAGTACAACACAAGAAATTGATTATCTTAGACAGCTGACAGCAACTTCTAATAACGTTAAAATATTACTTCTGTTGTTCATGTAACATAGGAAATCGATTTTCATGTATTAAGAAAATCAATTTTCATGTAAATCAATCAATTTCATGTAAATGTAAATCAAGATTGTGAATGTGATGTACTCAAGACTCTCCCTTTGAAGTGATAAGTATGCAACAGGTTGACAGGTGTCCAGCTGAAACGTAAATTTTTTTTGTACCAGAGATGAAGACTAGAAAAATAATACAGCATGCCAAAATAAAACGTCACAGATTTTTATCTCTGCTTTTGCTTATTTTTAGGAAATTTACAAGCCAGAATTCAAGATGCTACGGCATTTATAACCTAACTCATGCCAGTTACTCTATTTCCCATGCGACATGGTTCTCACTAACAACCCTACCTGCTTTGCCACACCAGGCTGTCTTGTGACATGTACCACACCTAAAAATGCTCACATCATGCATGGTTTCTTATCAACAAATATCATGGTTTTTAGATTGATGGATAAAGCAAGCCAAAAGTTTGGAATGGGTAAGAAAGTCCCGTTGAAACAAAAACTTCTGCACAACAGAAATGACTAAAAACACTTTCCTGTGCAACGCACCAAAGTTTTAAAACACCATTTTTTAACTTTTTGGCATAGTTTGCTAGACCAGGGTTGAGGAACCTATTTACAATCACAGGCTGCACAAAGTGTAGACTATTGGCAAGATGCAAAAAACAATTTTACTTTAAATTCTACCTGTCTAACCATGAGGTGCCGGCTTATCATGGAGCTTTGCTTTGATGCAGTGTTGTACTTTTACAATGAACATTCTGATGTGGTTATATAAAATTTTAATATAGGCTGCAGGTTCCCTGCCTCTGTGCTTTTGGGTTTACACCCTTGTGCAAATTAATTGAAATAATACATTTTTTCAATGGAAAATCTTATTCCCTATACTTGTAGGCCATTATGGATGTATATGAATTGAGATGTCTACTGTTAATAGTATAGTCAAGGGGTGGCCAAACTGCGGCTCGTGAGCTGCATGCGGCTCTTTGAGCTTTCCAAAAAATTATATATTTGTTCGTTATTTTTTACTCCTATTGCAAAGTGTTGAAATATTGTAAACTGGTACTATGGTAGCTCTAGCTAGCGTGTCATATAGCCATGGTTCTTAAACTATGCCTTGTAACGCCCTGGTGCGTCGTTTGAATTTTCCAAGGGTGTCGCACAAAAGTAAATTCAGTGCAGTTCTATTAATTAAGGTAATGAAATTCAATGCAGTTATATACCTTTACTAAAGAACAGTTAGAGTTCAAGTACAGTCACGTTGACAGTGGATCTACTATCGCATGACTACGTAATTGCAGTTATTGTATAGTAAAAAAAATTGTACCAATTACTAATAAATGTAGTGCGCAATTTTAGCTTACTTTGCATTAGACAAATGAAAGCTAGACAAACGTAGTTACTTATAAATATAATCAACTTACGGTTTCCTGAGCTTATAATGAATTTTTTCAAATTTGCGTACTTGTGTGACATCTTTGCAGAATTGAATAAACTCAATACTTCTTTGCAAGGGCCAGATAATAATATGCTTGACGTATCCGCTGAAATTGCAGGGTTCATAAAAAACTATCTTTGTGGAAGGAAGATATAACAAACATGTCTGGTAGTCATCAGTGATTTATTTTTATTTGAACAAAAACACAAATCAAACAAAATATCAAGGTAGTTTTTATTGTGTTTTCATCAATTATATAGGCCTACAGTCTATAAAACTTTCATAATATGTCTCTTTATTAACATCTTATTTCTGGTGCATCGCAAGTCCAGCAAACCTTTTCATAGGCGTCGCAACGAACAAAGTTTGAGAACCTCTGTCACACAATATTACTTTTGCAAGCCGTTCTAAAAAGAATTGATTTCAAAGAAGCGTAGATTGCAAAAAAATTCGTGTTTTTAGATTTTTATGTTGCAGCTCTCTGTAACTTGGGTTTTAAGATATGCGGCTCATCCATAGAGCAGGTTTGGCCACTGCTGTTATAGTCAGTTTTATCAGTTGGCTGATGCAATCATTGTGTCAGCCGCTATTGCATTAGATGTGAGAAACCTTATTTCTTGAATTAACTATAACAGGGTGGGCAATTAGCAGCCCATGGACCACATATGGCCCACCACAACATTTTAAGTGGCACGCAGAAGCATTCAGGAAAAATCTTTAAATCTGGAACTTGTTCCACCCACTTATTACAGCAAATGTTAGTGCTGAGGCTAATTTGAATGTAGACTTGCATTAGTAGGCGCAAAGGTACAGCCCTCTGCTAAACATGGCCTTCTCAAAGTGGCCCCCGAGACAGATTAATTGCCCACCCCTGTACTATAAGTAGCCGTGAGTCTACTACCATGCAAGATGGACAAAACATTAAAGAAATGCACAAAGTTTGTAAATTTGTACAAACACATAGCTAAGATGTTTAGAAAGATTGTTGTATTGGTTGGTGTGAGTTTGGCAATTGTCAAGCCATGTCATCAAGTTAAAATAGGATGCTGGATTAGTTTCTCCTAAACGCAAAAGGAAGTGAGACAAAGTTACCTAACAAAGTAAAAAAGATTTCTTTAGGGTTTTAGGTTTAGGGTTTTAGGTTTAGGGTTTTAGGTTTAGGGTTTTAGGTTTAGGGTTTTAGGTTTAGGTTTTTAGGTTTAGGTTTTTAGGTTTAGGTTTTTAGGTTTAGGGTTTTAGGTTTAGGGTTTTAGGTTTAGGGTTTTAGGCTTAGGGTTTTAGGCTTAGGGTTTTAGGCTTAGGGTTTTAGGCTTAGGGTTTTAGGCTTAGGGTTTTAGGCTTAGGGTTTTAGGCTTAGGGTTTTAGGCTTAGGGTTTTAGGTTTAGGGTTTTAGGTTTAGGGTT
>Ga0210059_1013890_pt1 | contig 11970 bp, 8 predicted proteins | sample Ectturendosymbi2_FD_188042 | JGI IMG/M metagenome (GOLD analysis project Ga0210059, IMG submission 188042) | Ecteinascidia turbinata endosymbiont from Florida, USA - Sample 2 (SPAdes) (version 2) | ecosystem: Host-associated > Tunicates > Ascidians > Unclassified | place: Key West, Florida... | reverse complement strand
ATATAGTTTGTGATCCGCACATTTGAGGAAAATCACTCGTTCGCTTTCCATTTCTATGCGTATACGTCTCAGCGACCTTGTTACTTTCCAGGTAATTGAAAAAATTTAATAAACCAAACCAGTGAGAAAACATTACATGCATGCAGGGCCGGATTTAGATAAAGTATAACCTAGGGCCTCAAGACAAATCGTGGCAGCCCAGCGAGGCTCACCTAATTTATGGCAAAGTGGTTTCATCCCCAAAGAAACAAAAAGCGAAGTAGATCAGTTTTGACGAAAAAAGAACACATAGCGTTGCAACAGTTAAAGAAAGATCCTAGCATAACAGTCACCAAGGCTGAAAAAGGTAAAATCACCACAGTTTTAGACAAAGAGTGACATGACAACAAGTTCAGGGGCGGATCCAAGAGGGAGCGATTGGGTCTATCACCCCCCTAAAACTTACAAAAGTGACTTTATTCACCATGATTTTGTAAAATTCTGAAAACAACATTCGCGATATAAGACCATTTTGTCGTTCACTGTATTTTCACAGCAGTGTTGTTAAATACTGTACTACATCTCTCTTACAGTAGTGAACTCGTTGTCAGACTTGGCTACAAAATATTACTAAAATCGACTCCACTATCCTTACTGGCTGGATCCCCCTCTGAACAAGATTAATAAAATGCTTGACGACCAAGAAACTTGCACACAAACATTTTAAAATCAACCCAACCACATCCGCAACCAACGATGTCAGTAACTCTGCTAACAACGTGCTCGAATCCAAAAAGATCACAAAAGAAGTCAGCTTTCCACTGGTCTCAAACTCAAATTGCTCCTCTCTCTTTCGGTATCATGGCTGATCCAGCCCTCGATGTACTATGTTTTTCAATATGATGAAAAAAACATCTTATTGCTCCTAGGGCTTTATAAAGTAAATCGAGGGCCACACTGTGACGCTGAAACAGCTTTCACATCTTATTTCATGCGAAAGGTATCGTGAGTTATAGGCAAATCATTGCTAGCCGTCTCTGCATTCGTTTGAAAGGAACTTGTTCACTCGCTGACCGAGCACTTTTAAACATCGGCGAAGAAACTAAACAACCTAAATGTTAACTGTTTGAAAATTCCCAGAGCTTCGCGGGCCGCACAACCGTGAGGGCGTTTTGTGCCGTTCGCGATGTTTTCATATATTCAAGAGTCAAAGGATGACGTCAATAAAGTATGCACCACCTGTCGTGCATGTGCGAGTTGAAGCCTTACTTCTATGCTCCCCGGGAAGAGTACATTAAAGGCAAAGAAACCGCTTGAAATACTAACCATTGAGTTCAACGGTCCGGGTCCAACATTGTCGCAGAACAATCATATGCTGGCTGTCATCGACGAGTTTTCCAAATTTGCCTTTGAATTTGTCTATCCTGACGTGATTAGCTGTCTTGACCTACTGTTTTCAATAAGTGGAATGCCAGCTTTTATCCACTTGTACAAATAAAATCCGTTTATACCCCTAATATTTCAAAAAATTTGGCGTTGGGGTTGAAACCAGCAAATAGCCGTATCATCCCTTCGGAAAATGCCAAGTTGAGCTGCACAACGGTGTGATGGAAGGTGGTCCGTATGGGATTAAAATCACGTAATCTCGATCTCTGAAAAAACGTATTGCATTGTGCTCTTCATTCTTCCACTTACTTTCAGGGCATCAAATTCAACTTCTCTCGAACGACTCTTCCCTCCCAAGCGACATTCGCCGAATGTAAACACGTTGCGGGCTTGGCTTTTAAATCCGGGGCCGTTTTTCTTCGTACGTTCGTGAGGTTAAATTCAAACACAAACGATGTTTTGGTTGAGCAGGTCGAACTCACATATGAAATTCCGCTCTATAAGGAAGTATGTCAGTGTTTTTCAACCTTTTTGCTGCAGTGGAACCTTCCTCAAATGTTTGCGTTGCTCATGGAACCCTATGTAAATATCCAAGTGTCTATCCTTGACAGGGCCGGATTTAACTGATGCAAGACCCTACGCTAATCCACTTGTGAGGTCCCCTCCCCCAATGTTACGAAGAAAAATGGAAAAGCGATAATCAGTTTGAGCAAAGCAGAAAATGACAATATTGACGCTCTGAAATTACGGTCAATAAAAAATTCTAAATCATTACTGCAGTGCCCCACAATCACTGCGATTGTTGCTGCCGTCGACGCAAAAGCGTTCAATGACACGGAATTGTTGAAATCGTACTTGGCTGGCGGGAACAGAATTATTAATTTTTGCAGGCAAAACCAATCGAAAACATCATGGTTAAATATTTGACAAAACAGATGGCCTACGTTTTACAAAAGTTTCACATCTGTTTTTTCTTATCTGTGCTCAAAAAACAAACACACTGCACATATGTGGGACGGCATAAAAATGTTAAAGCACAACGTGAGGACCACGTTGCAACTCGCTTTCTACGGCCAATGGCGTAACTGAAGGCGTGCAGGGTTGCTAACCCCCCCTGACAAGCCAAATTTGAAAACCGCGCCCCCACTTAGCTTATACAGTAAAATTGCCCTGTAACGTCACTTCAAGGGACCGGAGAAAAAGCGTCGCTATATGCGAAATGTACTGTATTTCGGTATTTACAATTTTTTTGGTTTTCAGTAGGTTTTTGTTTTTTTGCGTTGTTTTGGGTGTTTTCCCGTAATTTTGAGTTTTAGTGTACAGTACACATCACCATCCGGATTCACTACCGTTTCTGAACTTTTTTCCTCAGTATGGCTTAGTGGGCTCCCTACGGTGAAAACTGGGCCCCCTTCAGCGAAGTTTTCCCCTCTGGCTCAAACTTCTGTTACGCTACTGACCACGGCTGTAAAAATCTCGCACAAACGAGCAAAACACTCAAGCAAAACGCATCCAAATGGTTGCAAATGCTAGATTCACGATTTACGTGTTTATTGTTACTTTTTCAAAGTGCTAAGAATCGAACGCAACAAAACTATCGCGCGAAAGGATGTGAGGTTTGAATCAGAACCGTCAACAGAAAATCTTCAATAGGGGGCTTTACATTTGCGCAGGGGTCTTGACATTCTACAAATTTGATAAAATCTCCACTGATTTATAGTGTTTCATATTTCAGTTTGTAGGGGCTGAGCCTACCAATGTTCCCCCGTGGTGACGGGACTGGTTGAAACTTCCCCTATGCTGTCATCACTGAAATACGTAAGAAATAAAAAGCTACAATAATCGAATCAAGTAAGGCTGAACAAAGCACAGTAAACAGTTAAAAAGTTTTTGTCCTGGCCTTCTTCATAACAAAATCATCTAGAAATTCATTATAATTTGTTTGCCAGAAGTTTGTCACTTTGCCCAAGTTTGTCACTTCTAATGCACCGAATGCTCAGTATGAACAACCTCTCCTGGAACATTACGCCCCTTCAATTCATCTTTAAATTCTTTTGAACATTGAAAAAGACCTTACTCCTGAGCAGTTCGTGACAATCAAGCTAAGAAATAAGGGTCCCCGTGATTGGATTAACTAAGAACCATTAATCTAAGGCAGCGCTTTTCAAACTTTATTTAGTTACAGCTCACTATAATAAATACTAGATTTGGCCGCGGCACACCTACCTTATAAAAAACAACTCTTCACAAACATTGTAACGGAAGTGATGTCACATACAGAAGGTTTTGTCAAAACATAAAAACTTCGCGTCACACTACAGCCTCTTCAGCGGCACACTAGTGTACCGTGGCACACAGTTTGGGAAACACTGAAAGGCATGTGACCCGAACGCGCTTTTGTCATTTACTTGCTGTTACCCTTTTCTTTGTCTCTATGGACAAGTGTTTTATCGTTGTCAGTTGGCAAAGTGACTTTTGCTTGCTCATCGAGATCTTCTATAATTTGCATAGCATGGGTGCAATCAGAGCCGTATCGGCTGCACTCCATACCCTCAAATTTGGGGGAGCACGTTGTCACAGGGAGCACAAAATTCAGTTCCGTCACCACTTGGCACCCCAGAGAAAGCTTCGATCCCAAAATTGAAACACGAAGCACTAGTAATCAGTGAAGTTAGGGGGCCCTTTGAAAGAAAAGTGCTTATGCATTCAGTTACTTTAGGCCCCTTTGAAAGCAAGGTATTTACACGTTACAACTGCTGTTGGGGGCCCCTTTGAAAACAAAGTAGCCTACTTATACATTACAGTTGCTGTTGGGCCCCTTTGAAAGCAAGATACTTTGCACATTACAGCTGCAAAGAAGGGCCCAAGGCAAGTGCCTCGCTTACCTTCCCTTTTAAAACACCACTGTACTATATAACCCTGACAAAGATCTTATATGAGAATATGAAACCGATTGAACACGTTCTGCTTATCCGAAATGCGTACTTCCTCACCTCAGTTGTGCATGTAAACACTGTAATGTAAAGTTATCTTTATGTTATTGAACGCATTGAAGTTGCTGATGAGTGTATCACTTCAAAAACCACAGGGTTAACACGATTTTTCATAAGTAAACCTACACACACAGGTCGACTAAAAAACAGATCTGGGCGGAAACAGCCCTCAGTGGGAGCCATGGTCACATGCGATAAAACACTTGCGACCGTAACTTGAAGAAAACATTTGAAGATTTATTGCCGTGTGTTATTGTTACGCCATACGACCAACAGCACAACAATCCGCTAGCAAGTTTCGCAATCTGCCTCTGCAACAGTGCTCTCACTTTTAGAGATTTTGCCCCTAGATTGGAACTTTTGACCATTTTTAGAGATTTTTAGGGATTTTCAGAAAAGTTTGAGAATGTTTGAAATGAACTATTTCAGTTGCTTTTGCAAATCATTTTTGGTTCTATTTTTAAGAATTATCATTGGCACTCCGATTTTACGCTGCACCATCACAGATCTAAGTTATTTTTGGTACTGTTCTAGGGATTTTTTGAGTTGAATTTGTGAGAGTCATGCTCTACAGGCAAAGGATCGGACATGAGCCAACTGCGCACTTGCGCTAAGCGTTTCGGGGGCCTCGAGGTCACGACTTTGCTCTGATGAACCTCGCGTTCATTTATCAGGCCCTGCCTACATGCCTAGATGCATACTCACGGAAATCAGACTTCCACTTGATCAACGTGTTTTGTGTAGTGATTGCTGCAAAAATGTGGGCTACTATGACTAGCCCAGGTAGTCTTCTCTTGTTTTGTACTGCATAGCAGCAAGATACCTTTGATGCTTACGACCAAAGTTACACATTTGCGCAGCCTGCTGTTCAGAAAGCCAGACGGAGTTAATTGTGTAGTTCAGTGATTCTTAAACTTTTTTGTCTCATTTACCCTTTAATACTGTAAAATCAAAAAATTGATTTTTCCCCAACAATGTTTGGTGTGCCTAGGCATGCATTCTGGAAAGGGTCTGGGGCAGGTTCTACTGGGAAAACGTTGCGAGCTTACCGTACACTCAGATATACGAATTTTTGTGCTTACTGGAAACAATTTTAGGTTAATGTTTGCACGAAACTAAAACTTTAATAAAATGCTCTTTAAAGCAAGCATGAATACTTTTATGAAGTGGTAAGAAGTGGTTCGCTGAATTTGTTGAAACTCTAAAATCAGTTGCATACGAAACAGTATATCACTGATTGAATGGATCAAGGGGCAAAACGTTTGGAAAAAAGAATACACAGCCATGTTGAAATTTTTCTTTTTTTGAAAAATGACAAACAATTTCAACCATTCAGTCATTCAATGAGACTTTTCTACTTGTTTTCAACGCACAAAATCTAAGATTCTGGGAACAGTGCTTGAAAGAGATACTATCATGTCATCCTTCGGAATTAATCGAGATCGATGTTTTGTTTTATGGTTAACATTGAGGAGCACAGGGGTAGGAGCAGGCAAATTTTTGGGGGTGCGAAGGATTTTTGTCCAAAAAAAACTTCATAAGAAAAAGACCCCTCCAAAGAAAAAGCTATTCATGTTATATGGGCGTCGTTGGGCGCCATTTTTGCTCCTTTATTCAAGGTTTTGCTCGGATTTTCATGGATTTTGTGAAAGTTCTCAGAGAGTTTTTCCGAGATTTCGTAGGATTTGCCCGAATTTTCAACAAATTCAAACATTTGGGGATGCGCTTGCATCCCCTGCACCCCGCCTCCTACACCAGTTTTTAGGAGAACCCTGCCTCACACAGATAACATTTGAAAAGGTATAATAACTTCCAATGCGAGCTTCGACAGCGTTGGAAACTAATCGCCCAATCCACGCCAAAATTTGGAAGAGTCACAGTAATAACATATTAATCTGGAAGAAAGCATTCTTCTACATAGAAGATAAATCAATTCACTTTTATAAAGCACTTTGAAAAGACGAGCCCGTGCCCTTTCAAAATCAACACGTTCAGTTACATGTTTCAAAACTAGTTTCAAATATTCTGGAAGGGCTTTGCTCTCCAGTGCATGTCTATGAAGAACACAAGGGGCATAAATATTGTGCAATGCCCGCTTATCCACAGGAGTTGTAAAACTTGACTTCACTGAGCATAGAAGATGTGCCCTCTGTGCATAGCGAGCCGACATAATTCCACGAGTTTATTTTCTTGAAAGAAGTTATTCGTTTTTTCCTAAGCATCAGTTACTTCGCCAGTCGTCACCAGACTTGCGCACATGAAGAACTCAACCTTTTTACTCAACTCGATGTATACATCGACAGTAAACCAATAAACACTTGCAGTTCTACACGTCAGTTGACTCATCTAGCTGAAGGGTGACTCTTGCCTTATCACTTCGAATTTCGCCTTCTACATGATATAAAATATCACAAGACACACCACTTATACGACAACGTAATGTATGGTTTGATAAATAATTTTCTTAAGTTTCTTCTTTAGTTCTCTTTCGATCATATAAGTGCTTTTTAAGGCAAATGTTAGGTAACCGGTATGGACCTGTAAGGACATGATTTATCTGATTCTAGGGACCCGATTTTCAACTCTAGGGACCCGAATCCGGTCCCTAAAACACCTTAAAAACCTGATTATATCCATAGTGTTTGGTTTGATAGATCACTCCCAGTGGCGTAACTAGAGGTTTGAGTCAAGAGGAGCAAAGCTTAGCTGAAGGGGGCCCACTAGTCACCGCAGGGGGGCCACTTGTCAAAACTCAGAAAATGTTAGGAAATGATAGTGAATCTCTGGATGTCGTGAATGTTCATACTAGATAAAAAAAGAAAGCATCCCGAAAAACGCAAAAAAAAACAAATCAAAAACTAAAGGGGGCCCAGGTTTTTCATTTAGCTTGCCAGGGAGGCGGCTCAACCTCTTGCCCCCACGTCAGTTACGCCACTGTTCACTCCCCAATTATATGCGGTTTCTTTCCTTTTGCTATTGCAAAAGCAACGCGATAGGGTGCTTCCAATCCTAGCGCATCTTCAGAAACGAACCCTGATATAAGGCTGTCCACTGTCCAGTCTATAGCATGCTGTGAAAATAAAGAGGAAAACGGTGCTAGAGCCTGAGCATTGTGAAAACAATGAAATTTATTGCACAACAGAGAATTTTTTAATTCTGAAATTGCTGAAATCTCCCTTTACGTACAAACTCCAAATGAAGTCGTGAACAGAAACAGTGTTGCGTGCATGAAGTGTCCAAATGAATCGTGTAAAGGTAAACTAAAATGATAAATTTATCACTAATGACTAAGCATAACTCTGAATCATAATCCAAGGAGCAACATCTCAAGTTTGTGTGATATAGGCTACACGTAAACCTACTTCGTAGCAACGCTCTATGACGCGTGACAGTCTCTCACCAATCTACGAACAAAACACTGTTGGATGTACTTTTGTGTTTTGTCCTTTAACTAACTAGCCTAATAATCCAGAAAAGTACAGTTTGCAAAATTTTTTAAAATGTGCGTTTGCTATAATTTTTGGTAAGTAAATTTACTCCCTGTAAAGATAAAATTTACCCCTGGGGTAAATTCATCCCAGGTTGAGAACCACTGGTGTAGTTAGATGAGTCTATTTTGGGGTTGTCCCAAAACAGAGTAGTGCAGTTAGTGGCTTATCGATGTTAATCGTTGCGTCCACGTAAGCCTTAGACTGTATTTGTTAACATTTATTGGCGATTTGAGATACAAAATGTTATTAATCTAAACATGGGCCATGCACCAGATGATTAACCGTCCAGACATCAGCAAGGTTTATGCATGCGTATTTCGGCCAGTAAAAAGTCCAATGCGCATGCTTTATAAGCATATATATTTCACTTTTAAGCTCATGGTAAAGTTTATCAATTTGCGCTAATGCAAGAAAACCTTCATCACGGCACACGCTTTAACCGGAGTCATGTTTGCTCCTTCAGTAATAGCCTAATGTTTTTATAACTGAACGATCGGATTGATTCTGATTTCCTGCAAATTATTTTCACATTTGCATTTCATTACGACATCTCTAAACAATCGCCGTCAATTAAATAACAATAATTTCCCACCCAATTCCTTTTGTTAAGCTCGTTCAAAAAATTTGTTGGAAACTACGAGACTGTTATGGGTATTTACGGGAAAATACTTATAACTAATTCGCACAATCTGCTAACGCTTTTCATGTTGTGAATTAAAAATACATTTTCAGAATGTTTAGTCCCCCTGCAAAAACATGAAGGCCTCCAATGGAAGACTTTCTGGCGACGGCTCTGCCCAGGCCCGCAGACACGGTGGGGCATTCGGAGGTAATTACCCCCAAATCTTTATTGTGCCCCCAAATTTTGTTGTGCTCAGAAAAATTTGTTTTAAACATATGATAAAAACAAAATCTTTCCCTCTAAAAATGCATTTTGCCCCCCAAACATCAAAACCTGACTGCGGACCTGGTTCTGCCAAAATTGTTTCTGCAATTAGGGTATTTTGTTTTGAAGGCCATTCACCTCGAGATGTAACATAACATAACTTTTTTTTACAAATCACCATTAGGGGGCCACTGTAAGCATTTGGGGGGGACAGAGTTTGGCTGATACGACGCTGGGTGTAATACAAATTTTCCCAAGTGCTCAATAGCAATCTGAATTCTGAATGTCTTCACAAAAAAATTTAAATGGAAAAATCACATCTAGAGATACTAAACGAGCTTTACGTAATAAAAACGCTAACAAAACTACAGTATTGCTCAGAGAAAGCAACTATGTATTGATTTAGGATAATCCTGCTAGCCCTACACATAGCTCTTATCCAAGGGCGGATCCAGGGGGGGCGATTGGGGCGATTGCCCCCCCCTAAAACCTAGGAAAGAAACTTTATTCACTAAGATTTTGTACAATTCGGAAAACAACATTCGCGATATACGGCTATTTTTCCGTCCATTGTTTTGTCACAGAAGTGTTGTGAAGTATACTTCATCTCTCTTACAGTAAATACTGAACCTGTAGTGAGACTCGACTACAAAATATTTCTGAAATCGCCCTCCCTAACCTCGCTGGCTGGATCCGCCCCAGCTCTTATCTGCAGTACAACTTAAGCTTTGATCAAGTGCATTTCAAACACGAGCAGCCACGAGTTCTTTCGCCGATTAACACGTCACAATCGACGTGATTCATCAAACGCAGGACGTTGCCAACGTGCTTTGAATTTGACGATACAATAGTAGGCATGCGGCACAGCATGCGGCTTGACCAACGGTCATACTGAGATGCATGGAAACTCGTTGGAAGACTCTGGCGTTATCAATACGAAATCTGATTAGGAGAATGAAACTCAATTTCATGAATAAAGAAGACATAAAATTTTGACGAAAATTTACCAAAGTGTTCATAAACCGGGAGTGGCTCTATGCGTACCACAGTTTGCAGGAGGCGTCCTTGGATCTTGAGGCCCTAGGCATAAGCCTAGAAATCCTAATCCGACCCTGATCCTAGGATACTGTGAAACAGTGTTACCAGGGGTATAGCGGGGTGGGAACGCGTTCCCACACGTTTTTGCACTGGGTAACGTTACTTGCAGATGTGGGATCCAAATGATTACATTAAAACATGGCTGCGATCTCACAGATGTGCTAGCGACACGCAGATTCGCACAGCTAGTCAAAAGTCAACAGTGAAACAGGAACATCCAGTGTGGAAATTCTTGTAGGAAAATGCTCTTTTTATTCGAACTATTTGATGCAGCCTTCCTTTTTATTTGGTGTGGGAACGCCGTAACCAGCTTCGGACACCAGGAGGGGCGAAGAGTTTTCTGGGAGGGTCCCAAAATTTTTTAACTATGTCCAATAGTTTTGAGCGATGTCCAACACATTTTTCCAGGGGGCGAAAAAATTTCTACGGGGTTTCGCCCACCTGCGCCCCCTGGTTACGGGCCTGACTACAACCCTGATAAAGACGGTATTTTGAATGAAAAACATTGCAGTTATATTTCAAAATATTTGTTGCTTCATGACGATATTTGTAAATTTTAAACCAAATGTTTTATTAGTTGATTGTGCTTTATAATGAAAATCACGGTCAGTGAAAACGATATCAATGACATATTGCAGACAGGGCCGGATTTACCTATAGGCTATATAGGCTTAAGCCTAGGGCCTCAAGATCCAAGGGGGCCTCCAACAAACTGTGGTACGCATAGAGTCAATGGCCGGTATGATCATTTAGATTAAACTTCGTCAAAAATATATGTCTTTATTATTATTCACGAAATTTAGTTTTATTCAACTTTCGTGGTGACAAAGCCAGAGTCTTCCAACGAGTTTCAATGAATCTCAATATGACGGTGGGCCAAGACGCATGCCAACTATTGTGACGATATACTCAAAGCACGCTGGCTGCGTCCTGCGTTTGCTGAATCGTATCGATTGTTATGCGTGACTCTAGCAAAAAACTTGCGGCTGTTCTTGTTTGAAAATACACCTGATCAGTGGCATAGCTCATGGGCGCTATTTGGTGGGGACACGCGGGACATAACATGTGTTGTCCCCCCACTTTTTCTCTTCAGGTTTTGTATTTGGAGAAGTTCCAAAAACAAAAGTGACGTTTGCCAAGTTTTGTGTGAAGTGCTTATCATGTTAGATGTTACACATAGCCAAGTTGATGCTGGAACAGAGTTTGGTGTGGTATTACTGGATTCTGTTAGTTTATCAGCTATAGCTTCAATAAAATGATATTTAGCATTTTTCAAGTTTCTAGAGACCGCGAAAGATGGTTTATTGCTTCTGTCCGACATTTTACTCTGTATAGTATACTGTCAGAAAGGTTATTTTCTTGAAACAGTGATAGTTTTACTGCTGCACATGTGAGAGACCACAGTACAGCATGGATTTGGTTCGCGAAGAAATGTAACTGGTTTTGCTGTAACTATGGTTGTCACGTATTCAGAAACAGACAGCGTAAAATTTAATGATGCTAGTGCATATAGGAATACCATATTTTTGTGAATGAAAACCGAGACGCTTTAGAACAACGAGCCTTAGAAGGAAATCAAACAAGTTCCGGTACAAAGTAAATCCTTGCAATAACCTATAATTGCAAAAAGAACATTCCCTCCTATCAGCGAACTTTATTGAACTACCCAATGCGCTAACAATCATAGGCGCAATTAGGTAAGGGACACGGGGAACGTGTCCCCTTCACTTTTTCAGACGGGGGGCATAATATGCTATGTCCCACCCACATTTTTCTCTTTAGGTTTTGTATTTGGAGAGGTTGCAAAAATAAAAATGACATTTGTTACGTTTCATGTTAGATGCGTAGCGAAGTCAAGCTGATGATGAAACAGAGTGTCATGTGGTATCACTAATTCTGATATTTTATAAGGTTTCGCTTCGATAAAACAGTTTTTAGCATTTTCCAAGTTTCTAGAGACATCAAAAGATTGTTAACTGCTCTGCTTCCGTACGACATTTCACCCTGTGTGGTATCAGTGATTTTTATGGTAATCACTGGTTGTATACTGTAAGAAAGGTCATTGTCTTGAAATAATAAGAGTTTAACAGCTGCACGTGTGAGAGACCACAGTGCAGCCATGATTTGTTTCGTGCAG
>Ga0210059_1013887_pt1 | contig 11972 bp, 6 predicted proteins | sample Ectturendosymbi2_FD_188042 | JGI IMG/M metagenome (GOLD analysis project Ga0210059, IMG submission 188042) | Ecteinascidia turbinata endosymbiont from Florida, USA - Sample 2 (SPAdes) (version 2) | ecosystem: Host-associated > Tunicates > Ascidians > Unclassified | place: Key West, Florida... | reverse complement strand
CTATTAGTCGGTGATCTGTGGAGAAATTTGAAATACCCGGGCGCCATCTCACCTCGTTATGCCTCTGCAGATTCTGACTAATATCTTCTTGCTTGTAATGCAGTAGTACGGACTGACCTATCCTTTCTTGTAGCGTGAGAAGGACGAGGTTTCCTAGCATCAGGAGGCACAGTTACCCGGTTGCCGAATCACTTCGGGGGCGCCAAATGACTGCGGGAGGCGCCGGAAAGTCTCAACAATGTCATATGTACATTCTTCAATACAGTAAATTTGCTTCTGACAGATCTCTGGTCCGAAAGTGGGGACGCCAAACTTGTTTCATGCCCCGGTTGCCATTTAACCTCGTTACGCCCCTGTATGGCATGCGTGCGTTCTTGTTCTGTCACAATATCTGACCGTCGCGTTCAGGCACAATACCACAGTTTGGTCATAATTTTTTTTCCAAGCAATTTTTGCGCCCCCTTCAAAGTGGCGCCAATGGCACGTGCCATGCCTGCCATACCCCAGATACACCACTGCTTTTCATTTAAATCAGTGATATGTGCGCTAATTTCGTCTGTGGAAATGCGGATTGGATTTTTTTGATCTTCACAAATAATTCAGTTATTTCCAGCATCCTCTTTTCCTCTGGGAAAGATCATGGAAGCAACAGCCCTACGAGGACTTGAAATACCTCACTGTCAACAGTGATCTCAGACAATTTGCTGTCTCCACGCAAAATCGCGACCAAACAAGGTCAAGTCACGACACTTCGTCTTTGCTTAAACATTTGGTCGCATTCCCGTGGGTGTATCAGCAGAACAACGCCAATCTGTACTGGAAACATGGCAGAACCAATGCATTTCTGCATTCGGAAGAGAAGTGACTCGACCTTGAAGGCCTTCACGAATCTCGCCGTTGCGCACTTTTTCGCGGCGTGTAAGGCGGTGAAGTTTGTGCAACAATCCCATCTCTGCCGCTTGCACTTGATGTGGCATTTTATAAACCAATACCTTACTACCCCGCATTGGAATGGGGAATAAAGATCGATTTGAAAACTAAAAACTTTGCTGTGTTGTAAGTGACTACAGAGCGATAAACCTCATGCAGAATTGCGTTGTCTTTATCAATGCTTTTGTCAATCTTCTTGGTCTGCACTTTATCACCAGTAAATACCACCAAAAGGTACTTGACCTTACCAAATTGCTTCAGTGTATTGCCGCTCAGTTGCTGCGCCACTTTCCCGCGTTTCTTGAGAGCCGCAACACCTTGGTTCAATTAGTATTAATTTTCATTCCTTGCGGTAGCACGCAAATGAAACCGATTGTGTATAGGCCTGTGTTGAAGACCCTGCTCAGAGGATGGCAGCTCCACCAAATCGTCCGCAAAAGCAAGGAGTATTGCAGGTGCGAGTTGTTTCGGCACGTAGAGACAATTGGTTCTTAACGTTAGTTAAGAAGACTGAACAAACATGTGCACAGATTTCAACCACAATTTAGATCATGTCAGCATTAAAGTCCCCCACTCTTAACAATCTAGATACGTGCATGGTGTGGGAAACAAGAAAGATTTGAAAAAATTTTATCGAAAAGTGGACACCCTATCAAGAAGAATTTGTTCAAACAACCCCAGCACTATTCCAACTAAACGTTCTCTCTGTTATTTTTAGTCTTCCCTAAGAACTGGTACGACTTGTTCAAGCAAAGGTACGAATATTCAAACTTCATTGTGGAAACTTTATGAATTTTTCCCGTTTTCGTGTTCGAAAATTGCCATGCAGAAAAAACTGATGGCGCCTCTCATTTGCCAACATCTTTAAAAGATTTTCGAAACCTGTTACAATAGTTTTGAGAAATTTTCTGCAAAAATTCAGGAGTCTATATAAAGAAAAATATAGCAATGCAGGTCTCTGGCCATTTATATACAAGACATGGGCTTCGGGAATGTGGCAAAACCTGATACTGCAAAGTTTATAAAAATCAGACGAATCCTGCAGTGATTGACAAATTTCTAGACAAGAGAATTTGATTTCATAATGACGTTGCCAATCGTTGCATGTGTATTGTCTACGCATAAAGCTTCATCGTGTGGTAGAGTGGAAATTTTGATAGCAGAACTACAGTATTGATTAATTAAAAGTCTTAGGTTATTTAAACAAGCTTTTGCAAGAGTAGGTAGTATTTATGTTGATCTCTTGCCTTTGTGTTGAAAAATTGCTGTGCTTTAAAACTTATCTGTTTGTACAACACAATATTTGCATTTTAACCACTGCATGTTAAAGAACTTTCAGGAAGAAGTGTTTCGAAAGGGTTAGATATTCTCCAGGTTTCAATCATGGAAGGTAAACATCAGTTAATACAGCGGAAGCCATTCAGGTCGATCTATAATTAATCCTCGTTTGAAATATGTAGGCGATATTGCAGCAGTCGGCTGATGCGTTAAAACTGCAAATATGTTGTGAGGATAACAACGTCTGCAGCTACTTGTTTTTTTCAGAGGCTGTTTAATGAACACTTCACTCCTCTCAAGCAAGAACTTGATTTTTCTTGCGTAGACTTGAAATGACAATTATGAACTTCCTTTCAACTTTTCAAAAATGTTGAAAACTTTGTTCTGAAATTATCTATGTCCACCGACACGTATTCCACCAAAACATAGAATGCTCGGTCAAATATTGCACATTTTTGATAATGTTGACATGAATTACATAAGATGCCATGGTTTTATCTCGCGCATTTGGTCGAAACTTTATTTTTGATGAAGAACAACCATTACCGAAAGTTGCTTGAATTTCCATTTCCTCTGTATCTTCCTGTTGTTGCGGATCAAAATCAGAGTTTTGCAAAACAAGTTCAGCAGAAAAGTTGAAACTGTGTTTCTTGCTTCATAAATAAACACAGAATGCTCCGCAAGCTACAGAGCTTGAAGGTTGGGGTCATGAAAGAAAAAATTGTTAGTCATTTCATGAAACGTCAAAAATCTTCCAAGGTTTTTTGGTTGTCTTAACATGCCGAAAAATACAATATGAAATCGTCGTGGGCGATTGCAAAACTAGTTTCTGAAACTCACTTTACATTTTGCATCTAACGTAAGCGCCCCAAGAATAAAGATTATTGACTTTCACTACGCGGCTGCCTTGAAATTGAAAAGCAGAGTGTTGTGCTATATGTACCACTTTTAGATCAAGTGCGCTGTTGGTCAAAGTTACTTTTCGATGTCTTCATGACAATTCTTTGAAGAATAAAACACCAAGAGTTGCATTTTAAACTTCAGTGCAGTATAAGCAATGCACTAAATCATCTTCACAACAAGATTTCAAGGCGTCTCTACTTTGATGATATACAACGTAGCTTGCTTACCTTTACTATACATAATTTTGAATTAACGTTTTATAATAAAGCCAGTTTGTTTGAGTTGAATGCCGTGAATCAATAAATAATTATTGCCAATATTCGTTGTGGGATGCCCAGACACTAAAATAAACGGAATCAAGCTGAGTGTGTCCGGACAATTTGAAGCTACAAGGCAGTAGAGTACGTGGTTGAAATGCCGACGAAGGCTAACAATATCCATCTCTGGGTCAACATGTGTTATGTTTGTGCTGGCTGTGTCTAGTCATTGGGGGTTTCCAATTAATGGCGTTTCTTAGCTAGAACAAATAAAAACTCAGAGGAATATGTTTATTTTGTAATGTTGGACCATCAATTTCAATTTACGAATTGTATCTGTAGTAGATGAAAAATTTGCGTTTTGTACGTTGTTGAGTAAATGAAGAATTATGACGAAACTGGCCCAATAATATGCCTTGCACAGTATATTTCATGGAGGGGTGCAGCACACCGAAACGAACTGCCTTTGCGAAAAAGCAATATATTATTGGTTCAAATATGGATTGGTTAGAAAAAACTGAAAACGTTTCTGACAGCAACAAAGACATTAATGGTAAATAACCGTTTATTAGGTGACTCAAACATAGAACGAAAACGTGAACAACGAGAAGACAACTGCCAGAAAACCAACGATGTTTTTATGAAGCAATCCTTCCTTTGGGCATTCCTTCTCTTCCACAGTATTGGGAGGGTTGGTGAGTTGGCTATCGTCTGAAAACATGAATAATAGCGCGTGAATAGACACATGATATCCTATATATAATTTGAAGGGAAACGAATTCTTTTAAAGCCAAAGTTGTGACTTTGAAGTTCATTCAGCTTGTTGGGCCCGTTTGTTTTGTTAATGACCAGTGAAATATCTGTAGGCAATTAGATAATCATCTCTCGTTTGTGATGTATTATACAGTACAAAAATGTAAGCAATAACTAAAAGATAGGTTTTGTCACGAAGAACGTTCTCCAGTTTTTGCCAGGAACACATGAAAAATACCAAGAAATCGCATTTTCTAGGTCAGGAGTTCCCAACCTTTCTCTGACCATGTACCCCTTAAGCATTTGACAGGTGAGCATGTACCCCTGTAATGATTTTTGAAAATAAAATTCACTGATGTGTGCATAAATGTTTGGAAATAAATAGTATATAAGTATACTTCACCTTATATTTTTAACCTTAAATGTACCCCTAGGGTTACATGTACCCCAGATTGGGAACAAACAATAATTTCAGCACCAAGTTTGATAGGAAACATGTACTCCAGTACAAGTTCTATTGAGACAAAAGCTGTCCCACAACCAAAATCCTAAATTGGGAATCTTTACGTTTTAAGGTAATTTAATTAATTAAATTTGGATGTGAATGTACTGAAATGTCAAAATTGTTTGAAACATTTCACACAAAATATTTTCCTGGTAACAGGTTAACATAAAATTTTGCCTCTCCAAAAGTACTTCCACAGTAATTGTTATAACTCACTTGAAATCTCTGCAAAACACTCAAATTACTGTAATTGAGAAAGCTGAATATTTTACCTTATTGAATTTTTACCATCTGAATTTTTAATGTATTGAAATTACCAAAAGTTTGAGATCTGCATGTTTTACCTTTTAGATTATTTTTCTTGCTGAAAATGATCGGATTCCTCGTTCACAGTTTCTGAAACAACCATAGTTTCGTTAATAGAGGTCTAAAACAGAAGTGTTGAAAGCTGGTGTAAAGCTATCGTTATTTTGAGAAAGACGATTGGCAGTTCTACTTTTCTAAGTCACTACTAGCCATCAAAGTCTTGGTGCGCAACACTTTTGCGTATATGGCTACTATGAAAGAGCTATGCCACATAAAATCATCTTTGCAATTAACTAAATCGTTTTTTACTGCATGCTAGTTAACAACTCATAAAAAACTTGTGAAATTGATTGCAATGTTAATCTCTAGATGGTACTGCATATATTGCATGATTATAAAAATGCATAGGAAATGACCGTTATGTATCTTGTTCAACAAACGTGGAGAAACATTTTGTGTTCAGTTTTATTTTGTTTGAGATATTTTGTCAAAATTCAACCTTGTTATGCTTTCGGAAAAATTGTTGTCACATATTTTGTTTTTCCAGCGGAAACATATTAATTAAAAGGCGATCTACTTCGGGTTTTACCTTCAACAATGCTAAAATCACCTGTTTGCAATTGATCTTTCGCTTCATCTTGATTCAGCTTATGAACTAGTTCATCGGCAACGATTATAGTTGCGTCTTGGTATGCGACGGGGTGCTGAATGAATGGAGTTAAATGTTTCACAAATAACGACGAAAATAAAACTTTCCCGCCAAACCAAAACCTGACTTGCGCAAACTATGATATTTAGGTGGCGACTTGTGTAATATGCAATCAGCAGATTGTTCGCTAAACAGCAAAAGCATTTTCCACTAGATGTTCAACTCACCGAGGTTCTTGGAACAAACCAGACAAAAGTGATGACAGCGAACAAATTGCCTTATCCCGGATCTATTCAGTGTTCGATGACATAATGAAAAAATCATCTATCTGTAAAGCTTTCACTGTTACTTTTGGAAAATAAACCACGTGAAAAACGTAATGCACAAATTAGTAGTGAAATCGTGATCCTCCGTCATGTGAAGTACCAATAATTCTTGTGCGTCTTCGTATTGTTCATTGATTTTTCCTATTCAGCCTTGCCTCTTTGTTTCAACGTTTTTAGCACCTATGTAGTTTCAGATGCAGAACCGTAACCAAAAGTCTTCAGCAGGGGGGATTTACGTTTGTTGAAGACGGGCTTGACATTAAATATTTGATAAAAACACCATTTATTTATAGTGCTTCATATATCAATTTTGGGAGGCTTGGTGCTTTGTTTGTGGGGGCTAAGCCCATCAAAGCCTCCCCGTGGCGAAGGGACTGTTCCGATGTTGATACCTCTTTTCACAACTTTTAGTATTTACCTTTGAGGACGCTCCCTGGAATATTTTTGAGGACGCTCCCTGGAATATGTCTACCTATGTTACGAACGCAATTCTGCTTATGCATTCTTTGAACGCTTTGCTTTGAATGATCTCGGGGTGATTCGGTCAATGTCGGTTTGTTGCTCAGTAACTGGCGTTAGATAGTTGTCCGGTTTCAGTGATAGCAATAATATCGAAACGAAGCATTTTGCAGTTTTTACTCGCCGCAGCTGTGTTTTGATTCATTCATCTCTGTCTTGAGTTGGCTTACTTTCTCTTGCTTTCACTTTTCAGCTTTTCATTCGTAAACATTATTTGCAGATTCAGGACTGAGGATGTGTAGTGTTACGAAAAAATGCTTTCCTTTTTGAGTAGGTCAACTTCTTCGCCTTTGCGGTGAGGGCTTATTTTAGTTGATGATTATCTTTTTTCATCACAACTAACGACGATACCACGTCATGACCTTTGCACAAACGCATGAATTATGAAGATGCGATGAAAGAAGCCAGTTTTATCACTGGTTGAAACACGAAGCATTTTGATAAAATTTTTAAAGGTTTACACTTGCCGTGACCAAACTTTTTTATAAACTAATTAACTATTACACCGTCAAAGCCACAGGGAATTATTTTAGTTTTCCTTCACACAAAAGAAACGAAATCCGTTTTGTGCAAAGCCGATAATTACCTGCTCCTCTTTTGTCAATGCTTGAATCATCTGCTTGTCAGCAGCGCCGACACCAGCTACGGGGTAGGAATTGCCACTTGCTGCTTTATATCCGGTTGTTGAGAAGGTAAACCACCTACATGCTGGCTTAGGTACGATGTTTATCTGTTTTCTGAGTAGATTTTGGAATATTGCAGAACCTCGTCTCCTTCCTGATCTAACATGGCATCCTCTGGTAAACCACCTGGGCAAAAATGTGACTTTAGAGTATCTGCATGAACACCTCCATTTTCTGCATTTGTGTTTAGCAAACTAACACCTTATTGTTCCATTTAATGTCTTTGACAAAATTTGAAAGCTGGTTTAGAAAACAATTCAGAGCTGCCTGCAGACAAATCAAGATGCAAAATATGCCTTAGGCTGTGTTATAAACGCGCGCACATGGAAAACTAACCGATTGTTGAGGGAGTGCACATTAACAAATCTCTTATGGATTCTTCTGACACTTTTACATTTTACATTTTACGCACGGCTTCATGAAAGACAGTTTAGGTGGCTATTATTTAAGGGGAGGTTTTGGTGCGGAAGAGCTTGTACGTAAAAACTTCTACAGGTGACATTTGTCCAATTCTAACGTCCCTGTGAAAATATTTTAGCTTTTAAATCAAATGCTTCAGTACAGTAAAGCAGGTGCATATCGAAATAAAGTTCTGCTGGTTTTGCTGATGAAAAATCATTTTCGTACGTTTTTGAAACAGGTCTGGCGACGTGCTCCTATCATTGATTGTTCACAGCAATCATCAAAATTGTTTAGCAAGAATGGGGCCCTTCATTGCTACGTATCATTTGTCCATTCATGGCGATAAATCTGTAACAAGTTTCATCAACTTGTGTTTGTAAGGCTATAAATTTGACTTGCATCGCCTTTGCGGTGACAATAAATTGACCCCTGCGTTAAGGCGTTCAAGGAAATGAAACATGCTTTTTTATTGAATTTCACAAGTTTTCTGTAAATTATTTCAATACAAACTAACAACTTCAAATGATTTCAACAAAATTTACGGACTGATGAACGTACTGACTTTTCCATGGCGTTTATGGATTTTCCAACATGCGGGGATTAATTCAAAAGCAACTGAAAATGAAGCTGTTGGAAAAAGTCACCTGTGGCAAGAAAGACAAACCTAAATGCACACGCATATGTTCAGACGAAAAATCCGTGAGAATTTTGAATGAACTGTTTCAAAATTTCGCGGCAAGAACACTCCATTGGTTATTACTCTCGCACAACACTCACTAATATTTCAAAACTGATGAAGTAGTGTGATAAGTAAAAAACTAAACTAGCGTTGCAATTTGACATGTTTTTTGCGGTAAAGTGTAGAAAATTCACAGAAATATTGCTACTTTGGCAACCACTTTTTTCGTTCTAATCGCCCTGACTATATTTTTGATTCGTTGGATTTTGCAGAGAACATTTTGAGGCAAAAATCGAGTTTAAATTACTTGTTTGTTGTCAATACATAAGCAGCGGATTTTTATCAATGTCATACCGTCTCCTTCTTCGTCCCCATATTGATTCGCTGGTCGCTAGAAGAGAAAACGCCACAAACAGTAGAAGCAATTTCTTGTCCATAATGTTTACCTGCAAGAATGCAACAGCAGTATAGTGTAGGAAATATTTGCAAGAAAAGCTGACGGTAACAATACGGATACAGTTGGCAAATTAATGTGACAACGCCCTTTTCTTGCTGCTTCTAAACTGCAAACTTTTTCAAAACACGTTAGAAACCATGATGTCCTGACTTTGACCATAAAACCCGTTCTAATGTGCTTTTCGCTTTCTTTCTTGACAAATGAAGAAGAATGTTTTGGACCAGGGTGGTCCAAGACTGAAAGCATGAAGGGCCAAATTACGGTTTGAGGAAAAAATTGCGGGCCGCGATTTTTTATTCTTGGGTAATTTTTAAGTTTTCTGTTTGGTTCTTTGCGACACAAAATAGAGATTTGCTGGCAGAAAAAAGATACACAACACACCAACAAAATAACAAAACAATTGTTTGTTTCTTGGCTTTGGTTATCAAGTCAATGTCCACTTTAATTTCCGTAGTTGGCAGACGCAATGAGGCACGCAGGTTTCATTAGCCATTCTATTTCGTGTGTCGTTTTTCAATCGTTTCATAATTGAGAAAGCACTTCAGCAAATGACGAACATGGGGAGCACATCTTCAGTACAAAGTCTCTTAAGTGGGGGCAGTTGTCGGGTCTCCCCCCTGGTTTCGGGCCTGGTTACCCTTCAATTATTTAAATATTGCTTCCCTAGAATTTCCGTGGTATTTCCCGTATGATTTCGCATGTTTGGTACGGTAATGCCCCTTTAAATAAAAACTCTTTCGGAACGGATAATACTTGCATCCTCACACAACACTGTGGTTTGCCTTTGTTATTCGCAAAGAGATACCTTTCCTCCCGGTTAGAATTGAACTTTCTGTTTTCCTCTGACACTTCTCTTTTACACTAATTTCTTGTTAAATTGCTATAGTAATGAAGATTGAATATTACTTCAATACTTTCACAATGCACATCTTCTGATCAAACTCGAAAATTAATTATAGAGTTTATGCTTGCAACAAAGACAAAAAGTAAACGCATGCTTTGTGGTCACAGAGTAGGACTGCAACGTTAGCTTCGCCTGAAGGTTAGCTATTGTAACTTTTTCCATATATTGGAAAAATATATTGTTACCCTCTGATAGTTACATATTGAATTGACCTGCACTTCAATGATGTGTAACTTGCAAGGGCTGTGTGGCTAATACAGTAGAATTTTCCTACAGTAATTCGTCACCTCAAGGGGATTAGAAAAAATGACGATTTAGGCGAGGTGACGAATTATGCAAACAGGTGAAAACTTTATCATAGAAGCACCTATACTTTATCATGGTAACTCCTATGCATAGTGCTCTTATTTTCAGTCAAGTACAAGTTTATGGCGGTATGGTTGAATACAACAATTAATTCCTCTTCTCTATATGGACTCCTCCATTTAATCTAGAATCTATTAAATCTTTAACATTTAATCTTGCACCTTTTATATCTTTTGCGAACTTTTAACTAAAAGAAATCTTTAACTAAAAGACTTCCCGCGTTCTCTCAATGGGGAGTTGGGTTTCGCTTCGCAACTTGTGTACAAATACGATAAACAAATTTCGAGGTGAAACATGTCTCAGATAAAGATCCTTAATTTGTTTAAATTCCCGCACATACTAGCTGTTTAGGCATCAAAAGCGAAACAGCAAATGACGTGTTAGCCTCACAAAACGCTTCTAAGGGACAAGAAGAGGTGACGAATTGAGCAAATTGACGAATTAAACGATGGCGAATTAGACGAACAGAAATGTACACAAAAGATAAGAATTCTGCCGGGACCAACGAAAAAGTAACGAATTAAGCGAATTGACCAATTAAACGATGACGAATTAGACAAGTTCTACTTGTAAAATTTAACTTTGTGTAATATAGTCTACGCCCTACGGCATAGAGAAAGCGTTCGCGGGCCACACAATAACTGCCCGCGGGCCGCATACGGCCCGGGTGCCAGTGTTTGGACCACGCTGTTCTGGTTGATTTTTGTGAAAAACGCTCCTTGTGTTGCTTTGCAAACCTATTTCAATCAAAAGTTCGTAAAAAATTGTGAAACGTCACGTTGTCAAACTAAATGCACGTGGCGCTGAAAATAATCCCTCGATGTTTGGAAGATTTTTTGCGGAATTTACTTACTACTAAATCAGTGAAAGCAATTGAGATTGCTACGCAATATCTTTTTTTAACGTCTGCACAGCGCGTTTCCTGCGGACTCCACCCGAAACCGGATTTCAGACTAAAAGCAATCAAAAATATGTCACCAAAGATTATCGTAGTTATACATTGGATTACATCCATATTCTGCTGTTTTGCTTACGAAACATTGCAAAGACAATGTTTTTCAAATTTGCAGTAACGTTGCAGGATCTACATTTTAACTCAAATTAACGCAGCTTACCTGAGGATTTTTAGATTTTCTTCTTCTGTCCTGTGTTTGGCGCTTTGCTGAACCAATGAAAGAAACCTCCTGCGTGTCATAACTTGAAGAGAAGCTTCTTCGTGCATTAGTTGTCTCTGCAACGTCCAAAATTGAGGTGGGAAAATCAAAGTTGAGAAGAGTTTTTCAGGAAAAACGCGGGGTTTCCTGATGATATGATTCAATCCGGTGATAAAACTTCCTGCAACTGCACTGGTAGTGATTTGATAAAAGTAATGTTAAGCTGCACGTAGCTTCATAAGAATATTGCGTGAAAGCAATGCAAACAGCAGTGCTTGTTCATTCATGATATTATTTCTTACCTGCTTCTTAACACTAAAATTTGTAGTTAGCTGAGCAATTGTTTGAAAAAATCTTTCTTATCAAAAAGTAACATTTTCGTAAACATTCTAAAGCAGTGTTTCTTAAACGAGGAATCATTTCACGGAACCCCAAGTCACGTACGTATTTTTTGCGAATCCGTCATGGGTAAATTCTGTAGTTACTTTGCTTGTTAACTCAAAGGGTTAAAGTTCCTTGCGTGTTGTCTTCTCCCAGACAAAAAAATGTACGGTAATTGCTTTTAGTGATGCAAATATGTACGCGACTTCGATGACGGAAGGCAATGTTTTAAAAGCGACGGTTCCGGATCGTATGGTCTGACTCCCTAGACCTGCCTGTGTTATCGCTGCTGAGCGCTTGAGCAAGGCACTTGAAGACGCGCACTCAAAGGAGACAAGCAATGTGCACGTCTGTGCTGCCCGCTTCAAAAACTCCTGTTAATCAAAAAGTCTGTCATCTTAACACCCTGCACCTCTACCCAGCGCAAACTCGAAAACGAACAAAGAAAGAATTACCGAATTCTTATATCAAGCTGTTCAAATACCGACATCCGATTGTTCGATTTTTATAGTAAGCGAGG
>Ga0210059_1013886_pt1 | contig 11973 bp, 7 predicted proteins | sample Ectturendosymbi2_FD_188042 | JGI IMG/M metagenome (GOLD analysis project Ga0210059, IMG submission 188042) | Ecteinascidia turbinata endosymbiont from Florida, USA - Sample 2 (SPAdes) (version 2) | ecosystem: Host-associated > Tunicates > Ascidians > Unclassified | place: Key West, Florida... | reverse complement strand
TTTTACAACGATACAGCAGCAAACATATCGCAGAAAACAGTTAATGGATCAGGCAGACGACAACTCGCTCACGGCACTACTGACGAAAAGAGATCCAGTAAGGTTCCGCGAGATCGTAAATACACGCACAGAAAGGCGAGCAGAAAAACGCATTCAACGAACGGCGTGAATACTGAGTCACGTGTTACGTAAAACGCTGTGTGAACATGTGACCGGTTTGTGCCCAGCCGGATAGCTCAACGAGCAGTCTATTACAAAGCACTGGTTCCAGTCCGTACGTATTTGTCCATATAGTTGGGCCACTGACCGCAACAACTGTATTGATATATTTTTTATGATTCAGGATTTTCGAGCAACTAGCGCTTGCCCAGAAAATTTTCATTGTATGGAATATGTTTCTTACATTCAGAATTTTTGAGCAAGTTGCGCTTGTCCTGAAAAACAGAGTTTGCCCTAAAATTTTTCACTGTAATGAATACGTATTTTTCATCATTTAGGATTTTTGAGCAACTTGCGCTTGCCCTAAATAAAACAGAGTTGCCCAGAATATTTTCACTGTATTGAAATATATTTTATCATTCAGGATTTTTGAGCAAGTATCGCTTTCTCTGAAAACCAGAGCTGCCATGAAAATTTTCACTGTTTTTATATACTTTTTACATTCCGGATTTTTGAACAACTTGCGCTTGCCCTGAAAAACAGAAGGTGCCCTGATTTCACTGTGCTGAATATGTATTTTTTATTATTCAGGATTTTTGGGCAACTAGCGCTTGCCCTGGAAACAGCGTTTGCCCTGAAATTTTTCAATCCCGGGGGGCGGCCGACCCCCGCCCCCCCGCCTCGTACGCCTATGGATCTGGGACAAGTGCTAGACTGACTCTTGCGCTTACACGCTTCCCAGACGACGGCAGGGCGAACGTTTGCACTTTGGTGACAGTTCAAAGGAAAACACATTTCACATTCCATCGCCGAAACGGCGGCACAGGAACGTCCCATTCCGTGGCATACAGGATTGGCGAAGGATCATGATGGTCATCTATTCAACCAACCCTGATTATCACTTTGTATGCAGTGTTAAGAAAACAATAGTTGGTAATCACTGGCGTAACTAGAGGTTTGAGTCAGGGGGGCAAACTGTGGTTTAGGGGGCCCATTTGCCACCGTTTGGGAATGCAATAATTAGTTCCCAAAAATTGACATACATTACATATATATGGTCTTCGCATGTTTGCGCCACATACATGGGGGTGTAAGTCTTCATGCACATCTGGTTCGTGGTGAATCGCACATTCAACGACATGCTAACAGAGAGGTTGCCACAAAAGATACTCGAATAACACAAAAATGGTTGTTTATAGCACAATACAAAGCAGATGTTAAATTATAAACATGAACAACACAGGCATAGGCGTTCAAAGAAATTTTTCCATTGATCGGCAAAGTCGATATTTTGCTTGCCCATTTCAGGTTGCTGACGATACAATGCAAATGGGCGTTCACATATGACTTTACCCTTTCTACACCTCAACGAAAATGACCATACTACGGCAACAGTTCCAAAAATGTGCTTCGTTGGCAGCAAGGTTTCTTTTCACATCGTATAAAAATACGTGACTTACTGCAATCAGCAGTCACTGCCTCGCTGCATTACGTGCCACAGATGTCTTCAAAAGTCACATGCGGCTGAACGCCTACTACTGCAACTTGAAGTGAACGTTCGTTGCCATGCAACTGCTACGCAATGAAGGCCAATTTTAGAACTATCCGCACCCAAGTTTCGCAACCTCCCTCTGCAGGCAATGTAGCGGGCATGAATAAACTGCAAGCTCAAAGTTGCATGACACCACAACAGTGAACCCGGTTCTTGCACAGTGTGAGTGTGATATAGGAAAATAAAACTGTCATTGCAAGAATTAAGTGAATAAGCTGCTGACTTCTGGTTTTTTAGAAATTTTGGTTGTTAGTCCCAATTTTCAGGTGGTGGCAAATTCCCATTTAGTCTTCCCTTCAGACACCCATAGGTTGCTAAGTTCGTTTTCAGTGTCAGCATTCTAATCTTTTCTTAAGTGCCTGCGCTACACTGCAAACAGACCGATCCCGTCGCCACAGGGGGGATTTGGTGGGCTTAGCCCCCCCAAACACAGTACCAAGCTCCCCCAAATGGAAATATGAAACACTATGAACCATTGGAGTTTTTATCAAATTTCAATATCAAGCCCCCCCCGGCACAAACGTAAAACCCCCCTAGTGAAGACTTTCTGACGACGGTTCTGAAACAGACACAGACAAGTTTGAAAAATTACAACTCAGGTTTAGCTTTATGATCGCCTCGATGCAACGTATTTTCTGACCCTTTGCGAAATCGCAACCCTTATTTGGGTCGCGACCCATACTTTGGGCTCAATCGCACTTCAAGGATGTATGAAGCGCGCTGCACGGACGAAATCCGCGGTACCCGCTGAGATGGTCAGAAAAACGAAGTTATCATCTTCGGCCGAGATGCTAAAATCAACACCACTGATTCAACTTTCAGCAGTGAATTGCAGACAGCTTTGTTAAATGGTTTTGCAATACAAAAAAGAAAGAAAGTTATTGTGTCACTCCACAACTTTCTCCGTATTCTGATCTCATGGTCACTACCTAAAGTCAAGGAAAAGGACATATGACACCGATCAGATATAAACTTATTCACAACTCCGTCACACAGTCCAGTACAATGGCCGCAAATGACGGCAACGTTCCACATCTACTAGCGATTATTATACATCACACACAGTATGCACGTTCAAGATGATGTATTGTACAATGCACGCCGCTGCGCTGCAATAACCTTTAATTTACGATACATTTGATGATTGTTGGTTTCCTAAGCATTGCACTATTTCAGTATTTGAAATGTCAAGACCAACGGATTTCCAAAAATTGCTGAAGCACTTTCATATTCTGCAGTTCATGAAATCTCTGAGGGGACCCGTTTTTTACATTTAGCTTGCTAGGGGGGGCAACGCTCACCCCTGCCCCCCGTCAGTTACGCCACTGCTGGTAATCAAATACAAAAACAAACAAACATAGAATGTTACGTCCAAGCAATTCCTCTAGTCGAGTTTCGCGCATTCCTCACGCGTTGATGGACCATAATGACGTTCTCCTTTTTCCCGTGTCGGATGGCGTGGCATCTCCCACGATCAGGTACATGCTGCTTGGGTATTTTTGTTATAACCTATATTTGCTGCTGCAAACGGAAAGTAAGTCTCAGTCATCCAAACATAACTCATAAACCAAAAAGGCTAAGTTTCTTTTTTATTTCAGAGCAACCGTTTGCTTGGTGATTGTTTGACTGAACAGACGGTGCACAACAACGTTTGTTGACTGTTTTTGACAATAACACCAAAAATGATCGGTTTCGTATGAATGCTTGAGAAGTACTATTTCAAAACGAGCTGAAACTTTCACGTGAATTCTATGACAACTGCCAACCAGACAACTACCAACGGATAGGACAAAGCGACGGATAGGACATCAGGACAAAGCGAACTGCTTACAGTACCTTTGACGACTAGGACAGCTGCCAAACGGAGAACAGCCTCATTGAGACGTAGTTGTAAGAGAAGAAATGACAGCCACGCTTCATAGAAGCTGTTATACGATTGGCAATTGCCTTAGTTGCATTGCAGGCAGTTGGAAGTTGTCCTTTGGGCAGTTGTTCGGTTGGCAGATATCGTGATACTGGACGCAATTATGTGTGGCACATAGGGGATGTGTTCCCTCATTTTTTCAGACGGTTGGGATATAATATGCCATGTCCTCCCACATGTTTCTCTTTAGTTTTTTTATTTGAAAATGTTTCAAAAACAAAAGTGACGTTTGTCACGTTTTGTGTGAAGAGCTTTTCATATTACAATGTTGGACACAGCCAATTTGATGTTGAAAGAGTTTGGCACGGTATCACTGATTATTACTTTTTAATGCATTTTAGCTTCGATAAAATGCTTTTTAGCATTTCGATAGGTTTCCAGAGATTGCGAAATATTTTTACAGTAATCTCCCGGTTAAGTTCGAATCCCAGTTAAGTTCGCAAAAAATATTTATAAAATCTGGATTCAACTTTTTTACTTATTTATTGGTATTTGCGGTGAGTCAAACATGGCAACACAATCTGTCATGAAAAAAGTTAAACAAGCAACAATATGGTGCTAAAGTTCACGATTTAAACAAGTTACGAATAATGAGCTGATGCATGTTATGCTCTGTTTTGCGTTTTGCTTTCAAAATCACCTGCCTCAAAGGTATAACGTATCTTCCATATCTTTGAACCTCCCGACAGACGCTCTAAATTTTCTCTTTTTCGTCTCTTCAGACATCAGAGCAGGACGTTTACGAACAATTTACCTCTTCGCCCAGACTTTTTTAATGGGAGCCTCATTAACTTCGTACTGCCGTGCGATGCTTCGTTTGCTTGAAGGATTTCTCTGGCTCAACTTAGAGATTACTTCCAATCTCTGTGACTCATTCAAACGCTTGGCTTTACCTGACATTATATGTGAATAGTATAATATAAGTAAACACTATGTGCCTTGCTAAAAAGGTTGGTTAGCTTCAGTCAATGCAACAATCAGTCTGGAAACTTCAGCTCTAATGATCAGCAACATGGTTGCCAACCTGTTTTCACCAAAAAAAGCCGAACGTTGTCCCAAAAAAGCCAGAAAAAGCCAAATACCAGTTTTAAGGCATATTCACATAAAACATGCATAATCAAACACAAAACGGATGTTGAAAATCGTCAGAAACATCAATATAATTATAATACAATTCCAATCTTCAGAAGCATTTTCTTTCCCAGTCATTACACTGTCTTACATTTGTTTCTTATAAATATCATCGATGACTTTTAGGACAACAGTGAAATCTTTGCAATATTTTTTGTTCCCTGCATGGTCATAGACTCTCGTCAGAAGAGATTTGTAATGAATATACAGCTCAGGCAATGTTTTGCCAGAGATCAGCCTTTTCGACTGAAAAAAGTCAGAAAAATCCAAATTTTTTTCTGGGTTTTTTATTTCCAAAAAAGCCAAAGGTGTTGAAAAGAAGCCAGAGGTTCAAATTCTGGCCTAAAAAAAGCAAATTGGCAACCCTGTTCAGTAGGGCAACTAATTTTTTGACGTAAAAACTTAAATTTTGACTTTATAATTTACAAACTTTGACTTTATTTAGACCTATAAACCTTCTGCCTTTGCAACTGCAAAATAATTCAGTGTTAGGTTCCCAGGTTAAGCCAGAAGTGTGTCCATGCATTCTAAGTTTCGAAATTAAAAAAAAATGGTTGCTTAACTTCGGGGATGATATATTGATAAGTACATCAATAACTACAGTAGAGTAAAACCTGAGAACATCATAAAGCTGAAACACTATATGCGTAAAGATTGAGCATTTACCAAAACAAGCACCGTAAGACCACGTTTCTCGCCTCCCATGCCTATCCTACATAATTCAATCGTCCAGTAGTGGGCAAACCAAAATATTTTGTCAGAAATCGCACTAAACCTACTATTATTGCAGAATTGCAGCTTTCAAAAGCATATCAATACCTGTTGTTGCAGTTTCAATAAAACTTCGATATTTAAGGGAAAAAATTGTGGTGCAAAAAAGTGTGTCCTGATGATAAATTTTGACCTAAAGGTAAATTTTGATTCTTTTTTGACCTAATAACTTGGGATTCCGTCGTGGTACATGCGTGAAAGTTGGTTTGCGGACGTTTCACAAACTGTGGAAACGGCAGAAAATTTTTGACTTTATTGACTTTTGGTTGCCCTACTGATCAGCAATTCAGCGTCTCCATTTTTGCTGATACATATACAGGCCTTCTGTGTTACGTAATAATACGCCTTACGTGTGGAGCACAAAGCATAATTGCTAAGTTCACACCTACCAGGTAAGTTCACACATATTGCTCAGATTCAAGATGAGAAACTTACTGGGAGATTACTGTAACTGCTTCTGTCAGACATATTCCTCTGAGTGGTATTCTGTAAGAAAGGTCATTGTCTTGAAACAATGCGAGTTTAACACCTGCACATGTGAGCAGGGTCGACCCTTAGCCGATTGGACCGATTGCTTACAAACAGGCCCCGCGGCGAAAGGAGACCCAGCGCTACGCCTACTGACATATGCAAGGATATACTTTCTATTGAAGCTGCGTGTGTAGCGCGGGCTACGGGAGCTACAGATTTTTTAAAGCGTGGGGCCCGTTGCCAACAAAAATCAAAGTGAACTGCGCGTTTCTTTAACATCATCATTCTTCATAATTGGTTCCGCATTCGCAACAGTGGTCACTGATTTTCGATGTATGGTCTGGTCTTTCCAATAGCAGCTAGTTAAAGGCAGAGAAGGTTAGAGTGTTGAAGATGTTTTCTCTTTTAAATTCCAAGCGTTTCGTACTTGTTAGGTTATTGCTGTTTCAACAGCTACTGCCACTAGTGTTTTGCAAATTAAGTTTAGTTCGTAATTGCAATGTTCGTAATAATTGCAAAAATGTGTGTCCTTGTAGAGATCTGATGAAGAAGCCTCTCCGTAATTTGTTTATTGCCATCAGGATTTACACATCGCCGTAACTGTAGCATTCCGACGGAGGAGCTTTCTGAGCTGAAACGAATTAAAACCCACTTGCAATCATCCATACAACGAGAGCGCCTACATAGTTTGGCATTTAAGTCCATTGAAACCAAAATAAGCAGAGACATCAACTTGAACAAAATTCTGAATGCCATTTCTAATGCTAAAGCACGAAATTTGAAGTTTGTCGTAGCAAATATATTTTTTGTAACGTAGGCTACAACAGCCTCAAGCAAGGCTGTGGAGCTGGAACTGAAATTTTAGGCTCTGGCTCTCATTCCAGATGTTTGCAGTTCGAGCTCCCCGATTGCAAGAGCTGAATTTATTTTCGCAAGGTTTCACTTTCGTCTATTGCTTACGTTATATGAGCTAATTGAAGTTGTTTTTTGTTTATTGCCCGTACAATATGCTTGTTGTCAGTGACTGCACACTGATCGCAAGAGTGAAATTGTGCAAAAGGTGTGCAAACAAAAATTACATTCCAGATCTTCTCCACTGAAGGTAAACCTATTCACTGAAATAAAATTCCATGTGCTTCGTAACACATTTTTCAGCCAATATTTCATTACATAGTTCACCTCCCTTTTTTGCAACAGCTGATTAATCACAAGAACTTTTTTGAATAAGTGAAACCCGTTTTGACACGATTCTCTAAAAATAGTAGACTTAATTTGATGTTTTGAAATCAAAACGAGGAAAGATTGACAGATAATCTGTCAATGGTTGACATAAACCTTTGATTCTCAGCGTTCCATACGGAATTAACTTTGGCGAAAAAAACTTCAAATCTCTGAACATCATATCAAGTGGTTTCATTTCACTCGGACCCGTCGGATGGTATGTAAGGTACATGTACCGGCCATGGAGTGTCGGGTTCAGTTCATTCTACAAAGTGCCGATGATCGCTCCTTTCTGGGACGACTTTCACCCGAGCTTGAACAACGAGGGACGAGTTTATTATCAGGTATAGTTGAAAATGAAATCTTTGTGCAGCCTAGAAAAACAGAACAGCAACCATACGAAAATTTAAGTAAACTATCACTAAAGTTAATTCTACATTTTTACTCCATACTTTCACATTACAATAGTTGTTTGGGTTGTTTTATGTGACACTGATGCACTTCAGAAATATTTATGAATCAGGCGGCATTTCTAATTGAACTATTTTGCAAGGAAGCAATTAAATTCGAAAACACATTTTGAGGGGTTTCGTTGTTTCATTTGTTTTCAAAGCGTATTTAAAACTCTTTTATTTCCTTGGTGAGTACGTACGCTCAAATCTGGGATCAGTGTCAACACTTTTCTTAGGTTCAGTTAATTTTATCTGCTATCGTTGGCACTGCTCCCTCTAAAACCAATAAGTTTTATTTATGTCAGTAAAGATGTTTGCTCAGATCCTAATTTTTGTAGATATCATCTGTTCTTTCTGCTTATACTAGATACAATTTTGTATGTGGCAATGGGATTACCTTAGTGAAGCAAAACGCTTTACAGTTTTGAACATGTATGCGTGGAGCCTTTGTACTCAACAGAAATCGAAATTGTGTAAAGAAATCCTTTAGTAGGAAACCAAGTACTTGCCTACAGCATCATTTGGCAGATGACTGTGTTTAGATAAACTCCATCCATTTTTTACATTTGTTTAGTGTGTGTCTCTTGTGAGAAAAATAGAAGACATATAAATTTGAATGAGGAAACAAATGTTTGCAAACCTAAGTTTTTGCTGTGATTTCTTTCTCTTTTTCAAGGATGACTTGGTGTATCAATCTATGTTTAGAATTGCAGCTTAGACTGTTAGAAGCATTCTTAATGCACAGAGCAATAGGTTTTGTTCCGACAGAGAAATATATGGGCTGCGAAAAAAGCGCGCTCTGTGTTTGTGATGGTACTTTTGTCCACTCGAATTTTTAAGAAAACGCTGCAATGACTCATGGCCATTTAAGTTGACGTACCTGGTTTTCTAAGTAAAGATAAAATTCAAGGCGATTTTATTTCACTCGGATAACAGAGACCAACATATTCAGCCTTCCACGACTTTCCCAGATATTCCTTCTAGCAACATTTTATTCTGGTTTGTCCTGCTTTGTGCTGGTATACGACAAAGTGCAACAGACACTGACGAGTCAAAGTGCTGTTATTGTCAGCGAAGTTGCGTCACGGATCAATAATTACGCGAACAGAACAGATTTTGATCCACTCTTTGTGCTCAAAGTGACTTGGCATGAATGCCTCATGTGGTATGAGAGATACACACGGGGATATGTGAGTATGGCCTTTTTCGTATTTGACATTGTTACAGCAAGATTTTTTCACACCTAATTGTGTTGCCTGAAATCTTGCACAAACATCAACAGTATATTAGACACAAATTTCTGCAGAGACGTTTGTAGCAAAAGCGTCGTTTGCGTTGGTTGGCGACAGAACCATAGGCATAGCTGAGGGGGGCCAAAGTGGCCATGCCCCCCCAAAGTTTTAGAAAGTATAGTCATTTTGCGCTTTCAGAGGCGATTTTCCAAACAAAATGGTGTTATTCGCTTCAAGCATTTTTGTCCCTCCAATTTTTTTGGCCCCCACCAAATTTTCGGGCTGGCTACGCCACTGGTCAGAACACGCAAACACACTCATGTAAATTTATACTGCTTCACGATTCTTTATCTACACGTGATGTAAAAACTACGTAGCTTCTGTACCATGACAGCAGTAACGTACACGTAATGCAAAACTACGTACCTTCTGTACAATGATAGCTACAGTTTGTGAATGTGCTCTAAATTATGCCATTATTTCTCAAACGGACTGCAAAAGCCATGTCAAACAAAATAGATGGTTTTCTAGGTTAATCCGCCAAATTAATCTCCAAAGAGCAACGTCTTTTACACTTTCCAGAATTAGATTGCCAGCAGCGTCAATTGACCAGCTTAGTAATTGTAGGTAAGTGTGAGTTTATTTTTGTGACATATGGCAAAAATTTTCTGAAAATTTAAGAGATTGTACGAAAAAATAAAAGTCAAAACTTTTCAATAAAAAAGACATTTTACACTTCAAGTAACAAAGCTTCGAAATGAAAACGCGTCAATTGACGCCCTCGGGAATTTCAGTGATAATTTAATGCAAGCAGCCTCCCAAAAATTTCTTCAAAAATGTGAATTTTCTCCGGATGTTTAAAAATGTCAGATATTTTTACATTTGAGTGACATCCGTTTGCTCAATAATGCTGATGTGAAAGATCTTCATGGCAAATATTACATTTAGCCAATGTACTGTAGAAACACCAGCAAATGTAATATGATGTATTTTGCAAATTGGTAGCGCGCCCTGCAAAGACATTATTTGAGGTGAAAGTGTTTGTTCTATTTTTGGCAATATGGTCCAAGCCGGTATCAGAATCAAAATCTTTGCAAGACTCCCTTGCAATCTAAATGTTTTACTAAAATCATAGTCAGCAAGTGCACAAAAATAAGTATGGATAACGAGAACAAGCACAAAGGACCTAATACTGTAAACGTAGAAATAACTGTTTCTGTTTGTGAGAAGCTAAAGAGATTTTTCACCCAGCCTAACATTACAATCGTTGAATTTTGAAAAGTTTTTTTGCCATGTACATCGCATGGTTCTTGTTTTCCGTCATACACAGGATGATGTGATCTACGTTTATGTTGATAGTTTTGATCCCATTGGAGTAGGGCAGAAAAAAAGTTAAGGGCAATGAAAACTCACGAAAAACAAAAAAATCGTTACCAATGATCATGCCCGTAACTAGGGGGGGCCCAGGGGGCTTAGCTCCCCTGAAAAAAATTTTTCCCTCCCTGAAAGAATGGGTTGGACATAGTTAAAAAAATTTGGGCCCCTCTCAGTAAACTCTTCGCCTCCCCTGGTTTCTCTATCTGGCTAGGTCGTGGCAATTATGCTCAGAAGCGTAACGATGGGGAGGAAGGGAGCATAATTCCCCGGGCGCCGAATCACTGCGGGGGGCGCCAAATGTCTGCTGGGTCGCTGAAAAGTCCCAAACATTTCACATGTACTTTATATTTCCTTCCGAAAGACCTCAGGTGCGAACATGGGGGCGCCAAACTTGCTTCTTGTCCCGGGCGCCGTCTCTCCTCGTTACGACCCTGATTATGATTGCTACAGTTCCACAATACTGTTGACTTCAAAAATAACAAAACAAGCTATAGACAACTTGTTTCAATTCGATCTTGTTAAATCATGAAATCACCTATGAAGACACCTTTGCCCCGATTGTCCCTCGTTTGAAAAGCCAGGGGTTCAATGCCACCGCTCTCCGACGTCCCTGCTCACCGCTATCAGCAGTCACTCACTGTCTCGCTACATTACCTGCAAAGATAACTGCGTTCAAGAGTCACTTGCGACAAAACGCCTGTTATCGTAACGTTAAGTAAACATTTGAAGATTTGTTGCCTTGTTACTATTACGCGATAAACAACAGTAAAACAATGCGCTCGCAAGATTGGCAGCGTGCCCCTGCAGGCAGTAGCGTAGCCAGCTCAAAAATGTGGGGGAGCTAAAAATTTGGTGGGGGACAAGATGTTTGATTTTAGGCGAATAACGCTATTTTGTTTGTGATACCGCCTCACAAAATACAAATGATTGTATGTTCTAAACATTTTGGGGAGACATTGCCCCTATGTCCCCTGTGACTACGCCTATGCCTGCGGGCAAAGGAGCGGACGTGAGTGAACTGCAAGCTCAGCACTGCATCACACCAGAACAGTGAACCTGGCTCTTGTGCCGTGTAAGTGTCGTTCCGGCAAATAAACCGTTATTGTAAGAAATACATCAATCGATCGAAATTGAGCTGCTAACGTCAAACTTTCTAGAAAGTTCTAGATCTTAGTCCCAATTTCCAGATAGGGGAAAATGCCCGTTTTGACCCCGGAACAGATCCAGCCCCGAGGCCGGGGTATGAGGTTAAGGGGCGAAGATTTCAGTAATATTTGTTAGTCAAGTTTTATTACGGGTTGGTTGTTTCTGACCTGACATCATCATAAGACTGCGATGTCGGTTAAAATCACTCAAATTAAACGCGTTTACGACACAACAGCAGACTTTAGCAAAAGCAGAACGAAATTATTGGTGTAGCAGGCAGTTACTGGAAAAACAATCTTAAGTTCATGATTTTAGATCAAGTGGCTCAGGCTACCAAGACGAAATCTGGGATTTTGGACTGACGCAGAGATTTCTGCGATTGGTCCATAAGCCGTTTATTTGGAAGGTAATGTCTTCCATGCCAGGGCATGAACAGCGAAGTACATAACGCCGCAGCATTCCCATAGCTGCGAAAGCATCACTCATTTTTGGGATGGGTTCTTCGCCTGTAGCTCGAATATTTTTTTTTTTTTGGTG
>Ga0210059_1013885_pt1 | contig 11973 bp, 9 predicted proteins | sample Ectturendosymbi2_FD_188042 | JGI IMG/M metagenome (GOLD analysis project Ga0210059, IMG submission 188042) | Ecteinascidia turbinata endosymbiont from Florida, USA - Sample 2 (SPAdes) (version 2) | ecosystem: Host-associated > Tunicates > Ascidians > Unclassified | place: Key West, Florida... | reverse complement strand
CAAAGCTCAAAGGGACAAGTCCACCAACACTAGTAATGCAGTGTAATATAAAGCACTCTGTATGGATTTTATGCAGTTTAAGATTTAATCTTGACTTATTCCAGAACAGGTCTTCGTTGTTAAAGAGCATTATCAGTTTAAGATCAGTGCGTATGTTGGCTTGATTTGTAAAGCTTTTCAAGACCGATCGCTGTCTTTTATTGAAAAAAAAACGCATTTCTGATCACTGCACATGTAGCTTGGGATGCACATTTTTCGTATGTCTAAACAAGAGTTAACGTTGTGACGTTGATTATGGTTGAAAATTTGATTCCATAAATCGTGGCACTCTCAAATTTTCGAACTGGTGTTTGTTTTGCCTTTTTTGACATATCGTGGTATTTGTTGTTGGAGAAAAGTCCGATAATCACTTTTTGTCAGATAAGTGCAGATGTACTGAAACATCAACGGAAACTATCTTTGCGTGAAAAGTTTTGTCGATGCAGGTTGAGACGTGCTATGCGTCGCATACAGTGAAACGGGTGAAAACATCAATGGTGCTTGCAATAAATCGGGCTTGTCTGGGATTTGAACCCTGGACCTCTCGCTCCCTAAGGGAGAATCATACCACTAGACCTGGGGAGACGATGCCTTTTGCTATCGTGGGCCACTTTATGAGTTACCGCTGAGTAAGGATGCCGCACAACATTTTGTTCATAGTATGAAACCTGTTAGTTCAAGACTGGTGGTATCGCCTGAATGCGAAAGTTCAAGGCTGCTGGCCTCGCCTGAATGTTTCGCGGGCCGCACGAATTTCTTTTGCGGGCCGCATGTTCGCCACCCCTTCACTAGACCAACGAGCCGCTTGTTCTTTAAGTGGAGTAAGTGTAAATCTTTTTGTGTTTTGCCAAGCAATCCTTTCACCTGCCGAAATTTGACTAATGAGGTTGTCACTGCCACGAACATGCAATAATCGGTGCTATGATACTTCTTTGCGATGTATCCATTTTGCAATCAGTGCAAAGCGAAGTGAAGTTGTTTCAGTCTGTTCGTTGAGCAGGACACGTACTTGTGACCGCAGTGGTTGAAAGCAACAAGTGAAAAGTATTTTGAATGTAACAGGCAACTGACTGCTGCGCAGCTGAGATCTAGTGCCTTTCATTTGCCATTTTTAGGAAAAAGAAGGTAGAAATATATGTCGTTTGTACATGTAACATTTGTTGTGTGATAGGTTTGCAATTCGTGTCTGCGTGATTGCATTTGTTGAACGCATGCGATGTAAATAGTGAAATTTGCTAAAGGGTTCAGGCAAACGTTTTCCATTGACTTTTTTCGGACAGATTTACATGTCATTCCACGACAGGAAAACATTTTTCCCCTATTATTACAGGTGTGAGCATTTACGCACTATCATACAGATTTTGTTCTACACTGGCAACAAAGAACTGAGAACATGATGCAAATTGTGTCTGTAAGGACAAGATCACATCACTCGAAATTTTGGGAAGGAAATCTGTTCAGTTGCGAAAGTTCGAAATGTGATTGCATTTGTTGAAACAAATTGTTCGTCCCGAAGTGCAAGCAATGTTATAATATTTGGTGGTGACCCGGCAGATTTTGTCTTGCTTGTTGACCTTTTACAGATAGTACTTCCTATTGGTACCTATTTATTAAGAAACTGTTTCAATGCCTTCACAATGTGCACGGTTTTTGCTTTTGAGACCAAATCTTCTGAAGGGTATGTCAAAACAGCAAAGTCTTTCAAAACCATATTTTGCCAATAGTGATTAGAAAAATTGCATTCAGCCGGAAAATATTCTTGAAGTGATATTATGAAATTTAAAACATGAAAGGCACTAGAAAATCTTGCAGCCCATTATCCTTTCAACATTTATTCATGTCTGCAGTACGAAAAATCCTGAACAGTTGGGCAAAGGCATATAATACAAACAAAGAAATGTGAGAAGCTTTTGGTTGTTTCACTGAAAAATCGCTCAGCTCCTAAAAATAAAAAAGTGCGCAGCTGAAAAAAACACTGAATGCAAATTAAAAGAACGATTCATAGTTGAGCTTGCTGTGCTCCAGGGTTCTTAGATCCTTGTAATTGCATTTGCATTGAAGGGGCTTGTGTTTGCAACGGCTCTTGTGGAAACAAGTTAGATTCAAATTGTTGCGGAGATTGTGGCCTGTTTTCTTCAGCATCACGTATGGTACGCTGAGGTGCTTGCCCAACTGAAAAAAAGGCAATTTCGGTTTTATTTTTCAAAAGTATCTTTTCGCTAAATTTTGTATGCAAAGTTTTCTTAAGGAAGATATTGAAGTATTTCATGACCTATTGTATTCATCTTGCTGGCAAAGGTCTTCGGAGAAGTATGTCAAATATGTTTGCAACGGTCCGGTCAAGGAAGACATAGGCCTACTGCCAAACCAGGTTTCACAGAAGGGATTACAGCTGATCAGGGAGACTAAAATTATAGCGAATCAAAATTTTCAAGCCTTGCTGTATACAGTCGTAATTGACTTTCAACGATATTTTGTAACGTTTAATGGGTTGATAATTATTCCCTACTCCATTCCCCGAATGACGATCCTGCAACATGCAAAAGTACTAGCGCAGCCAACTATGTCCAATCCTCAGCCCGCAGGCGGCCCTGTTTAGATTTCGCTGTGGTATAGCTATAAACTGATAACCAGTCCTTACTTTGATATTTTTAAATTTGACAGATTTGATGCAGTGGTCCTCAGACCCTCTTTATCACGTCTGTGCTGCACTGAGGAGATTCCCAGGTGTCCACTGACACCTCGGTGCAAAACGTATTTCCGGTTTTCTGATTTCTACCCTTGTTGCTGCATTGGCAGTAAACATGCCTATGACACACTTACAGAGTGGTTAAAGGTGCCAAACAGTCGTTACCATTGCAGTTAGAATTTGAACGGTTTCAGTGCTGTAGCTCAAACTAAATTCAGTTTGCTAAGATGAAACTAAGTCTTCAATGTGCGGCCATCACTAAGATAGTGACATAATTTTTGACTCATCAAGGAATTGCGGTTGGACATGCAGCCGTGCTAGTGAGTGGAAAAGTATCAGTGCAAAAATACTTAAATTTTTTTTAAAGATTTCGTAACCAGCATGAGTACTCACAAGATGCAATCGAATAACCACTTTGCTGTATTTACTCACTATTATCTGGTTGGTTCAAAGCCACAAGCCTCTGGTGCATTTCTTGTCTCCGGTATATGACATAGATAATAACAGAAGCAATGCCGAAGAACAGTGATGGCAACATCCACGAAATTACAAATCTCCTGACGAAAACTGCAAATCACTTCGCTTCTCCAGTTAAAAATATTCTTAGTTTCGCTTTTCATTGCTGTGTGACTTTCTGTGATAATGAAATTCTAACGAGAATTACATATATAACATGTAGCGGTAACTTGGTGCTAAGACAATACTCTGGATGTGGAACTAAGCTATCATACTGTGCGGCAAATGAATTAACAGGGATGCACAACCATTCCGCTAGTTCCGGTCGCATTACGTTTATTTTACGAATCACGGCCGCCAGTGGGTTCAAGATATTTTTAGTTTTTTTTGCATTGCGGCTCTTCTGCTTCCACACACTAAGTCTAGTTAGTTTGCTTTCATAGATCTGTTTGGGCGTCTTCATATTTAGTATCCTCATACGGTAGACAGATAATTTAATGCGCTGCCGCCAAAGCTTATAATTTAAATTACATGTGCAAATTTTTATAGAAGGCCACATTTTGTGCACCCCGGACGAAGACGAAGAGATAAGGTTGTTTAGAACTGCTTGGTAACAAGCAAGCAGTTTTTCCAAACATTTTCCGAAATATTAAACGTTAACATTTGATGAAGGTGGCTGCATTGATAAAAAGATTATTCATTCACAGACGTTTAAGGTAGATCGACTGATACAGGGGCTAAATCTTAGAAAATCGTCAAAATATATTTAGAGAACAGATTCCACTATTGACGTAGCTTGTTCTTTTTTACCTAAAATAAAAAATGCGCTTAGCTATAGCGCAACAAACCCATGAATGGCTTGGCTGATATTGCTTGGTGCACTGAAAATTGATCGGCTGTTATTTGTCGCATCGAGTAGTTGTTTCAGTGTAAAACATTTTGTAACTAAAATGATAACTCATTGACTTATCACACAGACGTCTCAAAGTGAAGGCAAATGTTGTTATTTTGCAGTACATTTTATTAAGGTAATTCTGATCTACGAAGTCCAACAGATCTACTGTTAGTTCCTCATGTGATGGCCTCATATGATGGCTTCAAAAAACTCCGCACACATGCACATCAGCAAGAATAAAGATATCCTCCTGAATTTAACCTAATAACCTAATACGCTTGCGCACTCCTTTTGAAAAACTATTGTTTGTTATGAAGTACTGCATAGCGAATATTTTTGTTTTGTCAATCAATGCTTCTCCTACTTCTACAAGCTTTGCAAACGCTTCAAAACTTACCAGTAATTCCCAAATGAGGGCGCTGCGACGCCCTAGTGCGTCGTTTTGACATTTCAAGGGCGTCGCACGCTTACATCCACCTTCACTACCAAAATTTTATGACTTTAGAAAAACCTGCTCAAACCAAATAGATGTATTTGTAGATGACTCTGCAAGAGGTCACAAAGAATGTGTACGGTGACGAAACAGTTGCGAGATTGATTTCAGCAATGAGGTAACAGTAACTTTAGGCGCAGAATTCAATTCGTTTAATACAGGTGAACTGAAAATTGGTTGACGGTTGACTGGCGGAATTGTGTGAGTGCGGCGTTTGACTTTATGCATAGGGTTAGTGCGTCGGGAGTTCGTACAAGTTGGGAAACACCGTTTTATATTGTGCTTTGCTAATCCCTGCTTAATAGGTTAATCTTATTCACAAATTTGTGACTTCTTTTGCAATCCCTACAGTACTACTGTTATCTTCATTACAGGTGAGTTGAATTTTTTGTGTCACATTAATTCCTTTCAAATATTTAACAATTTTTTGCCTATTAAAGCAATAATAATGACCTTCTATCGCTTTGTTGCTTAGATTAATCCCAAAAACTCTTAAAATTTAAAGCGCTTGCTTAATGTCTTGATTCAGAGCATCTTACCAGCTTAGTACTTCAAGTCCACCAATGATATTGTCTTCGCATAACTGACCATGTGTAGAATTGCATTTCGAATCACCATGTTGAGAACAGCAGCTAGAATGTTGAATGGAGCAGCTGGTGTTTTTCCCGCATTCAATCGTAGAATTTCGAGCTAAGAAAAATAAATATTGTAGGCCTATTGCTCTTTTTCCGAGCAAGACGGTGACAAATGGTATCTTAAAAATTCCCAGTACAAAATATGTTGGTCTTAAATCACAACACGTTCATTGCTGTGAACTTTCCTACATATTTAAATTCACCCATTCAAAAAGTTTTAAAAGCAAAGTAATCTTAAGTTCTGTTAAATATTCCTCTGCAGGGGTATATTGTGTTGTGAATGAAGATATAGAAACATAATCCGTAATCGTTTCATTTAAAGCAAAGGTCGGGAACCTATGGCTCGCGAGCCAGATGTGGCTCTTTTGATGACGACATCTGGCTCGCTTGATATTTTCTTAACACGACTGTTACAATTTAAACTTTTTCTGTAATTTTTCATCTACCAGACTACAAAGCCATCAGCAACACCATGCAGCCCCAGAGATCGCATTAACAGTAAGAAGCGTGTTATTAAAGAGGAAATTCAGACATTTACCACTGTTGATTTTGCTTTAAAAAAAACACACACTAGTTAGTAAGTTAGTTGTAATAAGTGTTGAAAAGTATTATATGCCTCTCACGGAAATACACTCAAAAATATGTAGGTTTCATGGTTCCCTTAGCCAAAAGGTTCCCAACCACTGATTTAAAGTATTGTAGCCTAAGTTGGTCTAATTACTACAAGTCCAAGAGTCTATAGGCAATCGAGGTTGCAAAAGCATGTTTGTCGTAAATCATGAAGCAGTACTTCAGATAGGAGAAACTCATCCGCAGGAGGTAAAATCACTTTAGGTTGGAAAGGCTGCGCTCCTGGAAATAAATTGCCACTGACTGAAGCTCAAACAGGTATGTTTATAAAGTTTTAGCTTCTTCGTGCATGCAAGTTTTAATTTGTTTGTTTTTCAAGGTGACAAACTGTTTGCAAAAAGGTACAGTTTAAAGCGCAGGCTAACTTCTCAGTATAGAATAATTACGGCAGAAAACGTTCTTCCTACTCTTTTCCAAGAACAGATTTTGCAGCAAAACTTAGAAATATCCAGTCTACCGCTCCAGGCCCTTACCTTGAACGTTGCTTGACGCTGCAGTCAGTGTGCACCATGTTGCAAGCATTACCATCTCAGTGGCTTTCTGCGCCATGATGAAATTCGAGACAGTTTGTTTTGCAAAATTCTGTTGTTTCTCCAAGTTTCAACACACATCACTCATGTTATAGGCCACATGAGGTTCTCACTTCTTCCCATAATGTCGTCATAATGCAACTGAGATGAAAAAACGCTGTATGCGTTTGCACACGGCATGAGAGATTCTACTAAAATGGCCATTTTCTAAAGATGAGAGAGGAGCATAGCCATAAGTGAAAGAATGAAATTTCTTACCAGTAGGTGGAAGTAGTGGAAGGGTAGGAGGATATAGGAAATGTTCATGGTCGTAGTTAATATAAACATATAGAGGCACAAATTTGCGAATATTTCCTTGCTCAATAATGCGGGGATTGTTACGTTGTCATGCAATATTTTCAAACTTGCAGTTGTTCAGCACCTAAGAAATGCGATTTAAAATATACACAGTATAAAAAATGAAAAAAATTAATTTGTGCATGTTGTGTCACTTGGTTGAGCACAAACGTTTTAATCATAACAGTTTCGAAGATACAAAATATCTCCACAGATTGCTTGAAGTCAACATTGGTAGAGTACGAAATTATCTGTACTATTGCTTATACAAAAGGCACTTCCTTCTGTGTTGCATATTTGGAAAAAACAGGGTGATAACAGGGTCGGATTCGGCAAGTAACCTTAGGGAGTGTGGCGATTTCAGAAATATTTGGTAGTCAAGCCTCATTACGAGTTCACTACTGTAGGAAAGATGAAGTATACTTCACAATACTGCTGTGACAAAATATTGGACAGCAAAATGGCCTTATATCGCCAATGCTGTTTTCCGAATTGTATAAAATCATGGTGAATAAGAATACTTTCGTAGGTTTTTGAAGGAACGATCGCAACTAGAGATGGTACGGGCCGCTAACAGTCCAGTCTTCGGGCAGTCCGTTAAAGGTTTTGAAACAATCCGCTAACAACATTTTAGCGGTGTCGTCATTCCGGGCCGATGCGGTCTGCTCGCCAATAAGGCGAAATGTTAGTTTTTTGCAAAGTTTCAAAATCTGACAATGAAATTATTTGCTGCTTTTATTTCTCTTTCACTGTTCTGCTCATATTCCGTTTCACTTGTTTCCATGCAAATCAGTGAATCATGTTAAGAATCAACCAAAGCAACAAACACTTTCATTTATAGTCTGTCGCTGTTGCCCAGGTTTAGGTGTAAGACAGGACCAGGTGTTCCCAAACTTTCTCTGGCCATGTAACTAACGCATTTTTCTGTGTTTGAGCGCCGTTTCTCTTAATCCTTAGTTTTGTGGGGTCTTTGCCAGTTTCCCCTGTCTCTGTCGAAACCCCTCTGTTCGAACCCTATCGCCTCCCCTGTCACTTTACCAGGTCTCCCCTGTCGGTTCCCTTGTTGGTTCCCTTATCGCCCTGTCGGTTCCCCTGTTGGTTTCCCATCTCAGCCTGTCCTGTATCCATAAGCTAAGGTATTTATTTTGTCAGGTTGAATTATTCTCTTGTCGTCATTGGCAGAGAGAGCTGTTTCAAGCGTTCAGAATACAACAGCAGGTGCGCGCGTCACGTATGACTGTATTTGTGAAGCACGCACCTGCGTTTGAGTTTTGAGTTGTGGTCGTGACATGCCATCGGTCGCGTCTGAAAGGGCACACCTCGTTTCGGTTTCGGCTTGCTTCACGTTTGACTCACTTGTTTGCGAACTTGAATAAAACTTTTTTTGTGCTGCTTTGTGACGTGGTAGAAACTTCCAAAGCAAGGAATGTTTTTACCACGCAAGTAGTTCCGAACGTTCAGCCACAGAGTGTGCTTGAAAAAGATGTTAGCTTCAGGCAATGAGACTTTTAATTTAAGTTTTTTAATTTGTTTGTTTATGAACATACACACTCTGCAGAACGTTGGTTGATAAAAACAGACAAAACAGAACGTAGTAAAAGGCATTGAAGCTGGTGGAATCACAGGTGACAGGCACTTTTTGCAACTGCATTGAAGTCACATTAAATCAAGCAGGGATTTTGATTGAACGTCCGACTCAAACAGTGTGCCCCAAACTTCAACAGCTTGGCGGCCCCCAAACTGATCAAAATTTATCAAAACAGCTGTGTTTCTTCTGATGAAAGTTCATTATGTTAGGATTGTGTTGGTAATCGCAAAAAAAGCTTGTGCACAATGGTTGAGATACTGTTGAGACATATTTTGTGCTTAGCCACTAGCTCTCTTATTTGGTCATGTTAAATATTCTCTGAAATCAATTTGGGATGGGGGCAATTCAATGTTGGAAGGTTATTTTAGCCTCATTGCAATTTTTGTCGGTTGATTAAGCAACTGTTGATGGGTGGTTGATGTTGTTGACTTAAATTAATTCCGCAATTGGGTGTTGCGTGGAGAAATGGTTGAAAAAACAACAGAAACTGCAAATTGATCCACTTTTATTTTATGAAAATATGCTTCAGTGTTTAAAATTATGTTTTCAGCTCAGTGTAAAATATTTGGCAGTAAAAAATTTAGCAGCTGGGTCTCTCTTTTACAGAAATTTTTGAAAGACGCCATTTTATTCAACACATGTTGCAGGATGAAAACATTGCAAAAGAGTGAAAATAATTTGTTGTAAATTACACAATTTGATAGATTTGTGTGTAGAAATTTGTTGTTGTGTAGTTATTTTGCTCAGAGATGTTACCTTAGACAAATTTGAGGTGTAACTTCAAATTCCGTTGAAATGTTCACTTTGTCAGGTGTTTGAAATTCGCTACCCTCAGTAGATAAAAACATGAGTTCAGTGACCCCACGCCTCAGGTGGTGTCACATAACATTTTTTTTCTTAACAAGAGAAAAAAGGCTTGGTGTGGGTGCTAGCAAGTAGGTCAAAGTCCAGATCTTTTAAAAAAGACCAGAACTCTATTCAATCACGTTTCTGTTTTTTGCTGTATAACTTTGTCATTATTATGTTGCATGCTTTCATATATTTGTGTGAACGTTTTCAAATGAAATTCTCAATTGCTTCTGATGTGCTTACTTCGCTCGCTCCGTTGCTGTCTGTGCATGTTTCAGCTGTAGTGAGTTTAATGACCTTGCTTTGTCCAAAGATGCGCAGTTCATGTCTTAATAGTTTGTGACAAAAGCACTTTCGTCAAAATATGTTTATAGCCTTGAGACTATAAACATAATCTGCTTTCAAGCATTATCACCCACCCCAAAATTCTCAGCCACAAATTCAGAATGATTCATCTGTGCTAATTTTTGAAGAGACTTTGAAATGATTCATCAGAAATATTTTCTTTGCTAAAGTGTTTCGGTTTCAAAGTGTAAATTATTTTAACCTTTTTTGTCTTTGAGTCCTTTTTTTATATTTTTAATCATAACTTTTGCTTTGTTAGAGTTAAAAATTACCGTAACAATCGCATGTTTTGCTGCGCCATACATATCTTTCACTGTTTTTATGTCAGATTCAGAAAGTATATTGTTCTTGTTTTCGACACTGAATCCAGGCTTATAGATGGGCTCCATTATGCTGTCTTTGTCTTCAGTATTGTGAAACAGTCCAATGCAATGGCCAATTTCGTGAACAGCGACAGAAAATAAGTTGAACTTCCCATTCCCTGAAACTATTTTTTCGTCTGATCATCTCTCATTGTCAAAATGCAAATCATGAGACAGTGTTGAATTACCTGGGTAAAATCCATGCGCCAAAGTGCCAGATTTTTTATAATTTAGTTTGTAAGGACAGTTAATTTCCGCATTTTGCTTTTCATCATCTGTCAGAAATGCAATATTCATAACTTGACTAGCATCAAAAACTCTTTCAAATTTCAAATTGCAAACATTTTGCCAAACACAAAAAGCATTTTCGATTTCGTTCAATGTTTTTTCTTTTCCAAGCGAAGAGTAATTTTGAAAGTCATAAGTCAAAACGTTTTGTTTCCAAGGGGTGCAATACTTATTATCTCCAATATTATCAGGCATAGCACAAAACATGTTTATTTTAACACTGAAAACTTTTTTCTACTCTTGTAGTTTTCTCAGTTGAAATTCTAAATCATTCATTCTTTGAACAAAATTTTGTTCAATTCTATCAATTTTTTCATTTAATATTGTTTCTTTTAGTTCGTCTGTTTCAGAATATGTGACAATTCGTTCATTTATCAAAGCAGTGGACCCTTCTATTCTCTCAAATTTTTCATTTATGCTTTCATTTGTTTGAACTATTAAATTATCAGTATACCTTTGGCTTTCTGTTGTCAAATTATGAGTCAACGAATTAACGGCCTCGTCCAAAATTTTCTTGTTCACACCATCAGTAGGCGTGACTGCGTCGGCCAGACCAACAAGTTTGTGATCATTCATTAGAAGATCTGAAACCATTTGATTTTCACCATCAAGTCTCAAATATTTTGGGGCTTCCAAGAGGTTATTAACCTCAATTTCTTTCAAAACTTTTCGGGTCAACGTTCTGAGATTGACAGCCTCGTGTTGAAGTGTTGGATCTGGAAGCCCAGCAATATGACATTGTCCACCCATGCTAAAATTTTTTGTTGCTGTTCCTTTTGGATCTAAGTTCAAACTTTTCGTTCTGATGTCTCTATTCAAAATGTTTGCGTGGTTTGTAATTGCATCGCCAACTGCTGTGTCGGCTGCCGTGGTTGCTTGTTCTAAAACACTTGATTCAGAAGTTTGAAGTGTTCGCAAATTTACCACGTCTTGTTCTTCACGAGGGTCCCCGACGTGAATCACTTGAAAACCTCCAGCATGAAGAGGCCTTATCATCCTATTTGTCCCATCACGTCTCAGGACATATTCCTTTACAAAACGAAGTCAGACTGCATCGTTGTCCTGTTCAGGCTCGCCCAAGTGTGAAATCCTGTTTCCACCCATCCTAATGTCGCCCTGCATGTCCCCACCCGAACGCGACAGCTTCGTATCTGCATATCCTTTTGTCGCCGCGTGGTGATTTTGTTCTGGCAATCTCAGGTATGAGACAAAACGACCACCCATGTTTGAATCTCTAGACATAGTCAACGCAGGGCTATAACGATTCAAAAAAATATTTTCAATCCACTGTTTAGAAACCTCTTCATCTTCATGTATCGGGAAGGGGTTTATGTGTCTTATAGAATTCCCATTCACATTCAGATCACTTTCACCAGCACTTTTAGAGTCGACGTAGCCTTTCGTCGCTGCGTCACCTTCTTCGGTTGGAGGCAATACGTTTTTTATTGCCTTTTGATTCATATTGATTGGATCGCCTTTTTTAAAAAATCTTTCGTTCACATATTTCCGTCTCACTGCGTCCTGTGATCCTCGTGACTTACCAAGATTCACAATGCTTTGACCAGACATGTCAATGGCTTGACCTTTTCGCAAAAAGTTGCTGTTCACATATTCATGTGAAACTCCACTCACAATTGTAACATTTTGTCCCGTTTTTGGACTTCTTCCAAATTTATCAACGGTCATTTATTATATCACCTAAAATTATTCAATATTTCCTGCAGACCTTTTCCTTTTTGCATCTCTTTTAAAACAAAGAGACAAAGATGGCCACAAAAAACTGCTTTCCTCGGATGAATTTGCTCAGTTGGATAGAACGCATCACCGAGGTAGTCGTT
>Ga0210059_1013884_pt1 | contig 11975 bp, 8 predicted proteins | sample Ectturendosymbi2_FD_188042 | JGI IMG/M metagenome (GOLD analysis project Ga0210059, IMG submission 188042) | Ecteinascidia turbinata endosymbiont from Florida, USA - Sample 2 (SPAdes) (version 2) | ecosystem: Host-associated > Tunicates > Ascidians > Unclassified | place: Key West, Florida... | reverse complement strand
CTACTACACTGGCCGATCCGTTTGAGCCATTGAACAGCTCTCTAGCGCAATCGGCAGAGGAGCTAGGGCGTTGGTAAGGCAACCAAAAACTGCTGTTTTTTAGGCCGAAATCGAAGTACGAATATATCGTACGCCGGCTCTCAAAGTGTTAAGAACCCCCCCCCAAAGACTCATGGGAGATTCCCAGCAATTGACTCTGTCATCAAAGTGATTTTTAGGGCTCTGGCCGACTGAATCCAGTATATCATCAATGTTTCTTAGTGTCCTACACCCAGTGCCATGGCAGCCCAACTTTCGGCCTTTCCAAAATGCTTATCCAAAATGCTTATCACCCTAATGGTGATTTATAAAATAAATTTCCAAAATGCTTAAATTTCCAAAATGCTTTCCAAAATGCTTATCACCCTAATGGTGATTTATAAAATAAATTTCAACGTTATGCTACAGCTCGAGATTGAATAGCCTTCAAAGCAAAATATCCTAATTGCAGACACAATTTTGGCAAGACCAGGCCCGTAGCCAGATTTTAAGGTTAGGGAGGAAAAATACATTGATATGGGATAAAGATTTTTGTTTTTATCAAAAAACATTTGGGGGTAAATGGCTCCTTAAAATGTATAGTGTCTGTGGGCCTAGGCAGAACTGTCTCCAGAAAGTCTTCCATTGAGGGGCTTCATGTTGGTGCAGGAGGGTTAGACATTCTGAAAATTTATATTTAATTCACTGCATGAACAGCATTTGCAGATTGTGCAAATTAATTATGAAATTTTCTCGCAAATACCCATAAAAGGCTCGTAGTTTCCAACTAAAAATTTTTGAACAATTTAATGGATAGTAATTTAATGGATGGCGATTAAAATCTAGGTATAGCAATGAAATACAAATGTAAAAAAAATTTGCAGTAAATCAATCCTATTGTTCTGTTATGAAAACATTACTATTGAAGCAGCAAACATGTGACCATCAAAGCATGTGCGCCACGATGAACGTTTTCATTCATTAGCGCAAATTGATAAACTTTACCATCAGCTTATGTGAAATAAGCTCATAAAGCGTGCACATTGGGCATTTTACTGGCCCAAAAACGCATGCATAAACCTTGCTGATGTCTGGTCTTGTTAATATCCTGGTGCACGGCACATGTTTAGATTAATAACATTTTGTATCTGAAATCACCTATAAATGTTGACAAATATAGACTAAGGTCTATGTGGACCCAACAGTTAACATCCATAATCCACTAACTGCACTGCTCTATTTTGGGACAACTTAGCTATGATTGCTAAATAGACTCTTCTAACTGTACAATTGATACCCCATCTGGCTGTCAGAACAGTAGGCTGCGCAAATGTGTAACTTTGGTCATAAGCACCAAAGGTACCTTGCTGCTATGCAGTACAAAACAAAGAGAAGACTACCTGGGCTAGACATAGTGCATGTTTTACAATAATAAGAAAACGTTGATGAATTGGAAGTCTGACTTCTGGGCATATGCAACTAGGCATGTAGGCAGGGCGGATAAAAGAACACGAGGCCCATCAGGGCAAAGTTGTGACCGCCAGGCCCCTGAAACGCTTAGCCAGGAATGTAGTGCTAACAAAAGAGGTGTGGGAATACACACAAAAAAATCTAGCCATTTGAAAACACCTTCGATCTCAGATTAAAGCAAAATGTGAAAAAGGTGTGGGAACTCTGTTCCCACGTGTTCCTGCCCCACTACATGCTTGCACTTAGCAAAACTGCACAATTCGCTCATGTCTGATCCTTTGCCTGCATAGGCAGACTGTGAAACTTGCTAGCATATTGTTGCACTCTTGATTTTTATTGCATAATGATAACACGGCAATAAATCTTCAAATGTTCACTTCAAGTTACCGTAGCAGGCATTTTGCTGCATGTGACCAGGGCTCCCACTGAGGGTTTTTTCCACGCAGATCTGTTTCTTTAGTCAACCTAGGTTTCTGGAGTTAATTATGAAAAATCGCATATCTGTGTTTTTTGAAGTGATAATTTCATTAGCAACTTCAATGTGTTCAATAATATAAAGATAACTTTACATTACAGTGTTGACATGCGCACATCAGGTGAGAAAGTATGCATATCGAATGAAACAGAACATGTTCAATTGGTTTCATATTCTCATATTATAGGGGTGGCCAACATGTCGATCGCGATCGACCAATACATACATACAGGGGCGCATCTAGCCTGGAAAAAAGGGGTCTGTCGCCGAAGGGCAGCTTTTGATCATAAAACCACATTTTCTCTTAAGACTTAGAAATCGACAGATGAATTTGCAATTTTGCCAAATTTAGGAAACCCAAGTTGCTACTTCATCTCTGATTGATTAATGCAAATTCTTTGAACTTCTCCTAAGGATGCGCAGTCCTCCGATTGTATCCAGTAGTGTGCATATGCGCAATACTCATACCACTCCACAATTGTCCCCATAAACCGCTCCATATGACGTAACATTCGCTCACAGGTTTTTGCGTGCGCCGTAAGCAAATGATTGCCTGCAAACAAATCAGGGCAACTACTGTATTTTTCGGACCATAAGGCGCACTTAAAATCCTTTAATTTTCTCAAAAATCAAAAGTGTGCCTTATAATTCGGTGTGCCTAATGTATGAACCTGGTTGTGCTTTCTCATCTAGAATCAGTTTTATGTGGTAAACGGTATCATTTATTTATTTGCTAGTTATGATTTTTTTGTAAACAGACGCAATAAACCAACAACAATTGCAATGAGCAGCACACGAAAGTAACTACCACATACCACAGATAGTATAATTCGGCGAGGCTCCTGACTACATTGGCGCATGCCGAATCAAACACGCGTACAACTTTTATATTATTCTATTCAGGTCTAGTGTATTAGGCATGTGTGACAGATTAAACTCCCTCTTATGTAACGACAGATTAACTCCCAGTGGGGATTCAGGCACCCGGGCGACTCCGGCACTCAGGAGCTATTGGGAAAGAGTTGAATACAGTTTGACTTAGCTAAGTTTTGCTTCATTTAATGCGCCTTGTAATCCGGTGTGCTTTATGTATGAAAAAAGAATAGCTAGCTTTCAATTTTTGAAAATGCACCTTATGGTCCCGAAAATAATGGTAACTACAGTCAGACCTCATTTATCCAAACTTCTTTGTTTCGTCAAATAATGTCGGTTTAGCAAGGTATCCAGAAAATCGGAACCAGGCCTGTAGCCACGGTGGCATTCGGGGTCAATCCCCTCTAAATTTATTTAAGCTCCTCCAAAGTTTCTTCTGCCAAGAAAATTTTTTATTAAAAAATATAATAAAAACAAATCTTGACCGCCTAAAAATGTTTTGTACCCCCCAAACCTTTAGACCTAGGGTACGGGTTTGGCCTAAGCGAACGTTCAAAGGGGAAACAGATGCAAACTGTAGAGTAGTCTCAGACGAACTGTCAACTTTAAGCAAATATGTAGATTGCATGTGAAACATGACAAAATGAAACTCATAGTTGTTTTTGTTTATTAGCAGATCCGTATACATGAGCAAGTATGCATTCAGAATGAGATTTAAACGCGAAAAAAATTGTGCAAGAGACCTATAACTGCGTCCTGCAGGGACTGCCACTGTTACATTCATTGTGCGTATAAAATTGATTTTCACCCTTCCATTGTAATTGAATAAACAACTAAGTAACAGTTGGTGCAATCCGGTTTAGCCTTTTTTTCTATTGATATGGCACATTGGTTCTTAAATTTCCAAGTAGGCGTCAGACAGCGAGGTTTCCAGGTTAAAGGGGTGAAATGCATTGGGAGAAATATGTTCCTAACAATTTGTTCGAATAGCAGGGATTCTGGTTGAACGGAGTTCGGACAAACAGGCCTGACTGTATTTGTAAGTGGTATTGATCTCATTGTCAAGACACACAAGAAAAAATTTCCAAGTTACCACTGGTTTCAGGCGCAACACGTTTATTACATCACAATCGCTGTTTGTTCCTACGAATGTGGTGCTGAAAAGATACTTAGCTTGTTGAGCATTCTGAAAATGTCAATTGTACAGCAATGAGAGGTGTTAATCCAAACGTACATACACTTATAAATCGATGCACAACTGTGTCTGTGGAGTGCACTGTCTATCAAGATGGCGGTGTTACAAATATATTTGCAAAATCACTGCTGAGAAGAACGATTGAATTGCAATTGCTCTGATTACTTTGTATCGCAATGTTAAAGTGAATTACTCGAAATCAATATAGGACTTCTTGCGCAGCAAACAATATCAACTGCTTAATTCTAAAAAGGCTATTTTCGAAATACGACGCTTGACTGATGTTTTGTTCAGATAATGCGGACACAATTTTTTAGGCTAGCTGTTGTACCTTTCTTTATGAGAAGTTGCTTATAAAAATATAGGTTCAGTGCAAATGATCCCACGTTACTTGATGTGACGCTGAGGCAAGCCTAAACTTACTTAATTTTGTCATAACCTAGGTGTAAACAGAAGATAAAATTAGCCGGAAACTGCAAAACGAAACGATTGTGCTTGGAGACTGTTGTCCTCTTGCCATGAAGCGAAATATTACAAAACACCTCTTGTGTGTGCGTGGCAGTGTATGAGATTCTGACAGCATTAGAGTCGGCACTGCCAGAGGAGGAAATTCGGAAACACGTGTGTTTTGACGCAATATCAATTTCGAATGTTCAAAAATGTGGATTGTTTCATGTCATTGCGCAGGTGTCATTTGGACAAAGCAGGGAGGTTGTTGTTTCGTAATACAGTAGTACTATGCAACGTTAGAAGGGAAATGTAGGCCGTTCATCCAAAACACCTGCATTTGAGACCTGCAGTGACAGCGTTTGATATTTTATCGGCTTTGATGCTGAGTACCTGCAGTGCAAAGGGGTCTGTCATTACAGCTAAACAGACCCCTTAGATGCGCCCCTGCATACATACAAATTATCCATGAATTGGTTGGTCACATATATTTTTGGTGCCTCTTGCAATGGCTGACCATAGGCTAGCAAGGCAGATGTAGCGAAGGTATTGTGATATGTTTTCCTGTTACTGCGTGACAATCATGATTTAAAGACACCATGTCTTCTTTCTGTGCATCACTTTCTGAGGAGGTGGTGCACTGTATTTGCCCGTGTGATATTCAATGATGGCATTTTGTATTTGTGACTTTAGTACCGACTGGCCGACTGCAGGTTAACAAGAAATTTTCCAGTCAATCACAGTCGAAAACATGTTGGCCACCCCTGTCATATACGATCATTGTCAGGATATGATATACTGATGTCTTTAAGGGAAGGCAGGCGAGACACTTGCCTCATCCCCCCCTTTTCAGTGCCCCCCTCAAGGTATTTCGCGCGTAAATACTGTATTCCGCATTTTTGGTGAAAACATTATTATCCGCTCATATAATATTTTCTGAACCACATCATAATTCAGTACTCTGCCTTGAAAAGGGACCCCAAGAGCAACTGCAATGCGTAAGTAGGCTACTCTGGTTTCCAAGGGTCTCCCAACAACAACTGTAATGTGCAGGTATTCAGCTTTACAAGGGCACCCAACAGCAACTGCATTGTGTAAGTGCTCTGCTTTACAAGGGCACCCAACAGCAACTGCATTGTGTAAGTGCTCTACAATAGCAAATGTAATGTGTAAGTCCTACGCTTTCAAGGAGGCCCACAGTAACAAATGTAATGTGTAAGTAGGCTCACTACGCTTTCAAAGGGGCCCCCAATAGCAACTGTATTGTGTAAATTACCTTGCTTTCAAAGGGGCCCAACAGCAACTGTAATGTATAAGTAGGCTACTTTGCTTTCAAATGGGCCCCAACTACAATTGTAATGTGTAAATACCTTGCTTTCAAAGGGGCCCAAAGTAACTGTAATGTATAAGCACTTTTCATTGAAAGGAACCCCCAGCTTCACTGATTTCTAGCGCTCCATATTTGAATTTGGGGTTTCGAAGATTTCTTTAAACGGATAAGTGGCGACGGGACTGAATTTTGGCCCCCTGTGACAGCATGGACCCTCCCAATTGGGGGGTATTGAGTGCAGCTATTATGGCTCTGCCTACACTGTCTGACCAGAATAAGTATCCCTCAGACCTTTCAAACATACTCTGTAAACTTCTGAATCCAGTCAAATTTTCTGCTCTTTGATGGAGCATGATGACACTGAAACTTTCTCCAAAAACTTGCTTGCACTTTGTATGAATTGATAATGAAAAAGGCCTCCACACAAAATGCCTTCTCTTTGGTTGACCACGACATGGTGGGAAAAACTGATGTTGCAATATTTCATGCTCTAAATCTACTACTAGAACATAAAGAAAAGAGGAATGATTATTACTGAAAATGTCATTTGAGGATTTGTGGGTTCTGTTTTTTTGGGTCACCCTGTATAACATGTGGGTGAACATAGGTACACACCATGTTATTTCATGTGTAGAGTTGCGTGTTTCGTATGATATCAGATGAGAGATTTCACACACAATACATTTCAATGTGCAATCAATTAGCTTCCTTTATTCAAATATCAATGAGTTCAAGAGACAAAATTATGAAATAGGCCTTAGAAACACTTCCACTTTTCAAAGAGAGCTATGTTATGAAAAGCTGTTGTGTAGAAGTGGTTTGCTGTTAAATTCAGATTGAAACTGATATTTTTATTGCTTGGTAACAAACTCAAAATGTTCCATTTTCAAAACCAATTGCCTGATAAAAAACAAGTTTAGATTCAGTTCTGACAAGATTGGAATCTCAGGATTTAGACTTTGTTCATCCCTATATTCAACATCAGTTAATATCTGGAAGACTAAACAAAAATGTACATAACACAGTTTTTCATTCAAGAATAAAAAAATAGAGTTTTACATACTTTGACACCAATGTACTAATGTTTTCTTATTCATAGATTTTTTGTAAGAAGGTATAATTAAGCACATATGAGTGCTTTTCATGTTCTGGAAGCATTAGCAATTAGAAAATATGATTGTTAAGCAATTCTGGAAGGGGTCCTTAATGTGAAGTTAGTCGTAATCTGTACTAACTTGAATAGACAAATTGCATGTTAAGTCTGATGTACATGGGATATGTCTTGTGCAAAAGTGGATACTAAGAACCTATTTCATTTGTAAATAATCTTACTACTCTAGGACAAGCAGATGTGGAGTTATCATAGTTTGAAATTTCTGTCACTAGTTGGAAGTTTTTGTCATTCCCAAGTGCTTTTGCACGCGCTGAAGCCTCCCCTTAAGGTTCAAATGCCTAGAACACAATTTTAATGGATGAGGAATTTCAAATACCACATTCGAAACACTCTGCTGTAAATCCTTCATAGTAAAAATAACAAATTTAAATTTCATGTTTAGATGCAAATATCCTGCTTTTGCGCAGGTCAAAGTTATGGTTTGTTCCAAGATCATGCCAAAATGGATCCGTACATTTTTAGCTTTTAGTACTAGATTTAAGCTCTTACAAAGTGAGGTATAAAAATATGGCTTTATGAAGGACCATAAGGTAAAGTTTGATTACTGCTAAGCTTTGGCTGCTATTTTTAAACTTTGCTTAAATCTAGTACTTTAATAGTATATACTGTATTAGGCATATTAATAATAGCAATTGTTCTTTCAATAAAGATTTCAATTTATTGAACAAGCTTGGCATCATCATTTTTGCAGTAAGCATCAATTGTAAATTATGATTTCTATTGATTGGTTACGTTATGAAGGTTTGTTGGTAGCTATACACAAATCATTGTTGCTGAGTTCCTGCTATGTTTGGACATGAGCTGCTGCTTGTTCATGACAGAACCATGTTCTATTCGTACTTGAATGAGAAAGGAAGATGACTGTCATAAAACTACATAAATTCACACTCAATGTTTTACTGACTTCTGTGGAATCAGTGATGATGGCAGAACTGTATTGCTAAAGCAAGCTGAAATGAAAAAGGAGGAATATAAGTAAGGAAAAGTATGCTACCATTGTGAAAAATCTTCATTCATTTTCATACCTACTCTTCTTCTCAAAAGGGTAGTGGTCTTCCTATGCTACTTTTACGATTGAAAGCCCGAGTTTGCACCAAATATATATTGGTGTTATTCTTTGCCCACATCCCGTTCGTGGTGAATTGCACATTCAATGCAACGCCAACTGAGAGGTTGCAACACTACCATTGTGAAAAATCTTCATTAATTTCCATACTTACTCTTTCTCCGAGAAAGTGCCCAGACCTGCGCTTGCTTTCCTATTCTGTGTATCAATCTTGTTGTTACACCTTTTGTCACTTGTGAATACCACCCCAAGCTACTTGAACTTATTGACCTGCTGCAGTGTATTGCCACTTGTAGCTTACACTGACTTGGGTATCTCGAGACACAATGCCTCAGGCTTTTTGGTGCTAGTTTTCGTTCCGGCTGGGTAGCATGCAGCTGCAAACTGATCAAATGTATGGTGAAGACCCTTTTCAGAAGGTGCTAGCAGTACCAAATCATCCACAAACAGGAAATGGCTGATCCTGCAGCTTCCAACAGTTACACACCTTTGTCGACTTGGCTGTGATTGTCTATCCAGTTCATATAGACTATGAAGAAGAAAAAAAGCTATGAAAGGCAGTTTATTTACAAAAAAAGATGTCCATGCATACTTGGATCAAAACTCCGTAGTGACCACTAGATTACAGTTAAGAAAATTGTGAATGTGAACTACTTAGCCTCAAAATCTCAAGTCAGTACAGACACTGATAGTGGTAGCAAAATGCAGTCTGGTTGGTCATAACAATCAGATACCCAACAATCTTCAACTTCTGCATGAAGCATTAATTTAGAATTGGAAAAAAAGTCTGAACATTTCCATAACATTGTCCTGAATTCTGTGAATTTCAACATAAATGGTGTGTGTCAGTGACTGCTGCTGACCTGCACTCAAGTTTGTGTTTGAGTATATTTTTACCAGGAAAATGTCCTTGTCTACTTAACTAAGGTTAAGAACAAGGATGGAAGCTTGCATGGTATTTATTGTCTAACGTTTGGATCCTAAATGAATATTTTAGTTGCACAATTTACCTCACTTTGCTGTGTAGAAAAACTGCATATGATTTGGGCCAACTCATTGCTGGTTAGAAATCCACCTCAGGAAGCTTTAACTTATACGTTCAATATGCAAAACTTAATAAGAATAACTGCCACTGTTGTGTGCCATGTTGGTGAGAGCAAGCAAATGACTTTGCATGTGAAATTGCTTTAAGGAAGATGACTGGCAACATTACAATTGTTGGAACGTACAATTAACTTTCCGCATACATTTTGGGCAAATTCACAGTGTTTGCTATCTTCAGATCTACTTGATGCTGTTCACAGAATTGGACACCATTAGAATTGTGCAGCTTGAACATTTTCCATGGTATTTAAATGTGACTACGTACGGCACCACTCATAAGTTTCAATGGAAAATCAATATATTAGCCACAAGAACTGTAGGTTTATCATATATACTGGAATATTTTATACAAGAAAACTGCAAAGCAGTTACCAGTGCTGGAAGTGTTGTTGCAAGACCTGTTCTGAACTGTTTATTTTATTTCAGGAGAGTGGTTATGTTTATTTCATAGGGATGAACAAGAGACTACAGTATTTTCTAGATTTTAAAAGGAAAAAATGTTTAAAATTCATCGACAACCACCTGGAGAAGGAGCTGTGAAGAAATCCATACAGAAGCTTCTAGATTCAAGGAAGGATGTAGTTGCTCGTCTGAAGCACTTAAGAACTGTTATTGGTAAGTGTTAGTGTATTTGATTTATGAGATATGATTGGTTTTATCACAGTAGCCACTGTATCACTTAGTCTAAAGTAGTGTCTAAAGTAAAATAAACTTAGTCTAAAGTAGTGTAGAATGGTTTGAGCATGCAGTTCACTCTTAAATCAGCTATTTATCAGAAAACAGTGCTTGAAGTAAAATCCTTGGGTTTTATTTTGCATGAGTGTTGTTTGTTTCATTTACAATGTATACATGCAACTCTGCAAACTAAACTTGCGTACAAACTACAGCAAGAACTTTTTGTTTCCAGATCTTGTTTATAATCAAACTCAAATTTTTGGGTGTTCAAAGTTAGCATTTGAACTTAGCACATGTTGTGGCGTTGCATACTTGTATGTTCTTGACTTGTTCTATATTGTGCTATAGATAATGTGTTTTATTTGCAATGTTTGTATAACTAATGGGCTAAATATCTCACATATTGGCTGCTAGTTGAGCTATAAATTTTACTTTTGTGGAGTTAATCACCAATTTTCATTACATCTGTTTATGTGATGAATTGTTTTTTTATTATATTGCAGTAAACAGTTCAGAAGCAGAGGTACAGTCATTATTTGAGTTGCATTATTCTCATGTATACTTCATTTTCTTTGAAAATTTCTTGCTGGTTGAGCAGAACTTGCGCCAAAAGGGATGTAAGTAACTTGTGTTGTCAATAAATTTGAGATGTTTTGTTTCTAGTAGACAATATTTTCTTAATGAAACGTAGTAGTAAAATGATTCATTTAAACCACTAAGTAGAAAGCCTGGGGTGTAAAATCAGTTATACTTCCATGTATTTAGATATTTTGGTTTTACAATTAAGCTTGTGTGTGAAGATGAACATCCATTTTTAATAAAGAGGTTTAAAATGGACTGTGATTGACATTGGAAGTTATAAATCGTAACTTGTGCGGCAGGACCTAAATTTCTCAATTTACCTTTAGTCTTGCATACCATACCATACTATAAGTTTGACATGCTTTTCAAACGTGCTTTTTTTCAGTAAAATTTTGAACCTTGATATTTACGGGTAATTCATAACTCATTGCATTGCCATTAGGAGATGCACCTGCAATTTAATTAATTGTGGTATTACATCTCTTAACACTTTGGTGTCCGGCTGCTTTCAGGGATTTTCGGAAAAATAACGCCTAAACGCACGTGGCTTTGTGCAGGAATATCTCCGCTCCTGTTCAGGTTACGGACCTGGTCGAAGCGTCAAAAGACGTGGCAAGTCTTCTAGTCTGCACTTGAAAAAAATTTTTTGCTTGGGGGGTGCAGGTTTTTTTATGAGTGACGTCATAAGTGGATGACTTTTAAGCCACCTTGGCCCACTTTGCCTGGCCCTGGACATCAATCGTTAGGTGGTAGTATTTCGCTGAAGTTTTTACTGGAAAATAGGCTACAATCTGAGTCTTTTGATACTTTGGATGACCTGATGGGGTTTCGGGTTCAAAAATTATGATGTAAGTTAGTAAAAATATTTGACTAATTAGATAATTATTTAATTTGTTTATTTTAGATCATGACTTTTGAACCAGAAATGCTAGAAAGTCGATCAAAGGCTGAAAAGACCCAGACTTGAGCCTAGTTTCCAATGAAAACTTCAGCGAAACACTTTGGCCTAGCGGTTGGGTCCTAGGCCAGGCAACAGGATTTCGGCCTAAGAAATAGCAGTTTTCGGTTGCCTTACCAACGCCCTAGCTCCTTTGCCGATTGCGCTAGAGAGCTGTTCAACGGCTCAAACAGATCGGCCAGTCTAGTAGATTGCACTTGAAAAAAAAATTTTTGGTTGGGGAGTGCGGATTGTTTGCGACTGACGTCATAAGTGAAGTAGTTTTAGGGTCATTTTGGCTCATGTTGCCTGGCCTAGTGCCCAACCACTAGGCCAAAGTGTTTCGCTGAAGTTTTCATTGGAAACTAGGCTCGAGTCCGAGTCTTTTGTGCCTTTGATCAACTTTCTAGTGTTTCTGGTTCAAAAGTTATGATCTAAAATAAACAAATTAATTAATTAACTAATTAGCTAATTAGTCAAAATTTTTACTAACTTACATCACAACTTTTGAACCCGAAACCCCAGCAGGTCATCCAAAGTATCAAAAGACTCGGATTGTAGCCTAGTTTCCAGTAAAAACTTTAGCGAAATACTACCACCTAACGGTTGGCGCCCAGGGCCAGGCAAAG
>Ga0210059_1013883_pt1 | contig 11976 bp, 2 predicted proteins | sample Ectturendosymbi2_FD_188042 | JGI IMG/M metagenome (GOLD analysis project Ga0210059, IMG submission 188042) | Ecteinascidia turbinata endosymbiont from Florida, USA - Sample 2 (SPAdes) (version 2) | ecosystem: Host-associated > Tunicates > Ascidians > Unclassified | place: Key West, Florida... | reverse complement strand
GATCTCTCGACCAGTTGGATTTAAACTCCGATATTTGTCCTCTCCAGATTTAATTTGAACTTTACTACTCGTAGCAGGAAAGTAGCACTGATTCTTTTTGAAGCAACCGTTGATTAGATGGCATTCAGTTTCAGTTATACCTAAAAAGCATAAATACATTTTACTTCGGTGGTTTGTAGAAAGCTGGTGCGTTAGAGTGCTCGACTGTTAACAGCAGAGCTTCTCGAAATTCAGAAAGTTTTCAGATTTAAAGAAGAAGAATTTCTTCAAAAATGACTATCACTAACCTGGCCATCCAGCTAATTTCGGTCGAATGCCGAAATATTCCAGACTACTGATTATTTCACATCCGCATGGAGCTTTCAGGATCGCTGCGCCGTGTTGTTGCAGGAAGCATTTGGTGTAAAGACCATTCCATTGCGCTCCGGTCTAAAAATATGTTAGAATCTATTTAAGATCTTGAGTTATCGATGTGCTACATTGAGCTTAATAACTTATGCTAAAAAGCTACAAGTTTTTACACGAGCCGCACACATTGACACTTGCTTCTTTGTGGGTTGACCAGCAAATATATTAGCAAGACTACAACGTTAGTTTCAGCTGCTTCTTCGCGAAAAGCAGTGTGTTTTCGGAAGAACAAAACGAACTGCATTTTTTACATTGCAGTGATATTAGAATTAAAATAGACACTCTTGCGCATACTGTTAATTTCATTGGCAGAAATATTAGGTTACCTCAAGATTTTTAAAAGTTACCGAGAAGTTGTTGCAGGCCCTTCGCCAGGATGTAACAGCAGGGGGGGCAAAAACCAGAGGCCAAAAACCAGAAGGGGGGCCACATTTTTAAAATACAGTGTTGGATATATGCAGCAACCGGTGGGCCAAACGTGAAATGGGGGGGCACCGATTTCAAATGGGGGGGCCGGGCACCACTTCCCCCCCCGCTGGCGACGACCCTGAGTTGTTGACATGGCTTGTGCCAAACGCAATTTCTGTAACGTTTCCTGTTATGTAGATGCTTTCTTAAGCCCATAATAAAAGCATTCCTTGCTTAGCGTTGTTTTTACTACATTACAGTACAACGTAATCATTTTTACATTGTACACGACGTGGAGATAGAATTTAAAGAGTGTAAAGCATAAGGAAATTTGTGCTTCTACACCTTGTTTTTTAAACTATATTTTTGTCTTTTCAGTCTTAAATAGAATGGTGTTGAAACAATAAACAAATATCAAAACATTTCCAGAAAAATACCTTTTGAAGATAGTCTTTGACAAGCTTGTGGAATTGAATATTACGAATCGCCAAATGGCAAACAGGAACCCCGGGAAGGATGGCATGCCCCTTCGCAGCTCGGATATTTGCAAGTTGAGTGTCATAAGCACATCCGGGTTGTGACAAACAACCAAATCTGTTCACTTCTGAGCTCGGATCGCTCTTTGAACAAGGTATTCTAGAGAAAATCAGATTTTCGTTGTGAAAATTACATTTTGATTCCTGACATCGCATGAATAGCTCTGTTATATACAGATCACGTAAGCAAACGTATGAGCATCGCTTTATTCCTAATCACCGTACGTATTTCTCACAGAAAACGGAAGTTTACCTCAGGCAGTATGGTACGTTGACTGGTGACTCGAGCAATTTGTATAAGTGCGGATCGTACGGGTTGATTCGACAGTTGGCCGGGAAAACTTGAGGCTGTGGTTGATATGGTATGGATGGGACGAAAGGAGGCTGAACACCACCACCAACTAAAATAAGACAATTGAAGTAAAAAACGAATCTTTGCTGAGCGTCGGTCAACTTCCTTGAATTTCTTGCAAAAACGTGATTTTACTCAGTGTAGTTACTTCGTCAGTGCAATGGCCGGGCGAACTTTCATAAAAGGCTAAAGCTTTGTGTTTAAGGCCAAACATGGTTTCATTTATTTTTACAAACAAATTATGCGTCGCTAAACTATTTCTAATTATACGTCGTCAAATATTTCCATTTTCTGGGTTTGGAATGTTAAACTGAGTAATTTTAGCGGTCAGCAAGGGAATCGTGCTTGTGAAAGTTCACATTGAGACATTTGATTTTACATTCCGGAATGTGGTACCACGCGCAAATTAGGCCAAAATTTTCAAAAATTCTCAAAAAAGGCCAAAAAGCCAAACAAAATATTTGCTGCCAAATCACTTCTGAAAACGGCAAAATTTTCACAATTTGGCAGCAAAAAATCCAAGTTCTCAACCCTGGTTTTACCTGTCACTTGTCGCTTTTTGCAATGATGCATTAAACAACAAAAAAGTAAAAATTTTACTTGCCTAAAAAACAGAAAGCAGCGGTTTTCAAATAGTTTTTTGAAATACTCACCGTTGAAAAGCCTTGGTTTAACACCGGTTTCATTCTTTGCTGACGTAGCTCCTGTGTTCTGAAGAGCGCTTACAAACGAACTTACATCTTGGTCGTTTTGACGAAGCTCTTGTCTGATTATAACTGCAACACAATAATAATATCAGCCTCTCGTAAGCAATCTAACCTGTCTGGATGCATGGAATTATGGTTCGCAGGCATTGAACATGTAGTTGATTATTTGCCGGTGTCAAGCGAAATTTCTGACTTGCGAAATTTCTGTCTTCAAGCCATGTGCGCATGCAGAGAATAATGTTATACACATAAAATACGCTGAAAAAAAACTGATGATTAGGGCTTAGGGATTCGTGTTTAGGTAAGTTTGTCGGGTTAGGTTTGAGTTAGGATGAGAAAGAGAAAAATAGTTGAGGTCTAAGACTAAGTCCACAAATTTTCAGTTGTTAAAGTTATTCCCGTACTAAAGCTTGTTGTGGGTACCTGACATCTAACCAGAAAGTTTTAATTAACACAACACACATCAAAAAAGTAATTGCCAAACATAATTTCTTTATTCTGAGAAGCAAAATAACTGACCAACAAAAACACGTCAGAAATATTATTTTGCAGAGGTTAGAAATTTCGTTTGACCCCGGCATCTGTCCATACCGTATAATCGCTCAACCGGTGAAACAATTAGATATTGAGAGCGATAGCAAATAATCGTATGCTTTGTAAAGTACGTGATTATCATCACTTTTTTGGTGAACTGCAGCATAAAACTCAGAACAAGAATACAACACAAAACTATGTTTTTATTTTATGCGTAAGGAATGTTTCAGCCTAGAATAGCTTTACATTGTAAACATCCTACCACAGTGATCAGAGCTAGCACAAAATCAGAAAAAAGATCCCTACCTTTAATTTTAATAATGCTATCAAATAGTTTGATATTTACTTCTTAATTGTAAACACAAACTTAAAAAATATGTTTAATATCGATATAACAAATATCTTTTTCCAGATTCGGAACTTTTGTACTACCCGCGAAAAATTAACCTACGTTTTTTTGACAGGCAAGAAACTTTTAGAGCGTTCCATTGGCAGTAAGCAGCAAGTGAACAGTTTCCTTGATCTGTAATCTGATGTCCAGTTTCATCGCACGGGTCGATGCAAGGAATGTTATCCACTGCAAGTTTTTAAAAAATGTGTCAATTCTGTAGAGAAAGAACACAACACTCTGTGACGGGTCACAGAGCTACATGGACGTATTACCGGGATCGGAAATACTAGAAAAGTCACATAAAGTCCATTGCAGATGACTCCACTGCATCCGGTTGTTACATACGTATTTAAAGTACAACCGGCTCAAATGTACAAACTTTAAAATGCAAACTGCGCTCCTCCCGACATGTACCAAATGTGACGGCGCAGCGCGTCACATGCCAAGAGCACGCAATCGGTAAGAACTTCAAAAACGCAGCTACGCACAAGCAACAATACAGTAAAGTGCATCTGGTCGAGCGGGGAATCTCTATTGCAGCTTGCCCGTTGCACTTGCAGAGTTGTCGTTTAGGATGCGCAACACAAAGCTACAAAATCGTTTTCACCGATTCGAAAAAGTTTGGTCGTTACTCAAGACACCAAAACTTTCCGATATTCTAACTAAAGCATCTTGACTAGCGCAAAACTCAGTAAAGCTATTGCAGTGTCATATACTTTACTTCAATTTCGTCATTCACAAACAAAATGGGCCAGCTTATTGGAGCTTTTCTACTCAACCACGTCGAAGATAATTTTACCAAAAGCTTCTTCACTGAAAGTTTGTAAACCGCCAGTAAAATAAGCTCCTTTTCACAGAAATAAAATGGGGTGATTCTTGCAGTCGTGACCACATGAGAACAAACAATATTAAATCCCGATCATCCATCACCGCAACAAAATCTACACCTTTTATTTTGACAGCATATACTCACATGGATCATAAATTCCAGAGGCAATGAGTTCATCGCGTTTCGGGCAATTGCTGCATCCTGCACAAAAATTTTAACATCAGTACTGCAGACAACTTTCTTGAATTTTACCTGCAATCGGCAAAAAGTACTTACTTGCTTTTGCGATGGCAAGCACAACCAACCCGAGGCAAAAGAAAAACTTCATAATTCATAAATTAAGAAACTCCAACCTAAGAAGTAGAAAAATGCTTTTTAGATTAGTTGCTTTCTTGCTTGGCAAATGCTTTCGTCTGCCACGAATCAAGCATGCAAGATCATTTTCAAGGATTTTATACAAGATAATTTCAAACATTTTTGCTGTGCAACTCCGGTGGCAGTCAGATAAAAAATATTAATTTGAAATTGAAATCATGTCAAAATCGAGCCAATGTTTTTAAGCAAAAATGTTTTGAAACTTGTTTTTCATTTCGCAGTTTAATAGCTGGTGCGTATTCTTCCTTATTTTAAAGCGTTTTGAGCGATTCAGAGCGTTTGCGTGAGCGTTAAACCACACAGCTTCGAAGTCGCTCTGCAACTGATGATTTTTCAACAAAGTTTCATGCTTTTTATACTTTATTTGCCAAATTGTCTAAACCCACCGGCAAAAGGGGGACATAAATTGTCAGTGAATCATTCCAAAGCAGATACAACCAGGCACTCTGTTTGCCGTTCTATGTGACGTCACTCGTACCTAACCTCAGGCAAAAAATGAACCTGATCTGCTGAGATCAACTACGTTGTGCAACGACGCAATCGAGTTTACTTTGAACTTACACGGTTGTCGGTGGATAGAAAACAACTTAACCAGCTTTAGTCATATAACCACATTCACTCTTCACTTCCGATGTGGATTAAACTTTTTTTTGCTAAACTTAACTGGAATAAGCTAGGCATCATACTGCAATGAGACGCAGGTGGATAAAAACAGTTTTCTTTCAAAGACTATACTCACTGATTGTACTTAGTTGCACAACACGCTACTTCACAAGTTAAGCAAAAATTAAACCCGCTTCTATCTCCTTTAAGGCAACTGCAAACGTTTAAGAATATTTTGAATGACCCAAAATAAAAACGTTTTTATGACCTTGAGTAAAAGTTTAACAAAGCTTGATGCGAAACAACAAATTACAACATTTGATTGTAACTGTGATTCCAGACACAATGCACACAATGGCGTACTTTGCGAAAATATTCGCATAAAATAATTCTTATCTTCAGAGGAAAATTACCCACAACATTCAGTTGTCACCACTGGTGTGTTGCTTTTCACCGAGCGCATCGTATAGCGCCACTTGAGCGGTAATTATCACCAGGCCCGCAACCTGGGGAACCGGGCAATTGCCCCCTTGAAATTTTCAAAAAGATGTTTTGTTGTTAGGTGCAACAACAAATTACAATCATTTTTCCACCTCAAAAATATCAGTTGGTTGCGGCCCTGATTACCACTATAGGTTAAACTCTCGCAAGAACTTCAGTTATAAAGCAAATGCATGTCTAGTATAATTATCATCTGTCTATCTGTGTAGATGATGAAGTTCCAAGTGGACAAACTGAAACAGCTACAAATGCTCGCATGTACAAAGAAGGCATGACAGCTGTCATAATTTTTTTTCCATCAACATTGAACATTTCAAGCTATAGATAAATAGTTTGCCAATGATTATGAAGGGGTCTGAAATACACTTTCGCATTTTTATGGAAAAGTCTCGAGATTGCAGTAGCTTAAAGAACATTCTCAACCTTTTTTAGCCAAGAACAACTAATGAGCTTTGCACTGGTGGACGAAATATTTGAGGAGTTTACAGATATGACTATATTTGCTGGCTCAGACCTTGTTTATGGCTTTTAGATTTTGTAAATTGTTTACGATATCGGTACGTACATTGTGCTCATCAGCAAGTTTTGCTTTTGGTGTACTGCATCTCCAGAAGACCGCTTTGAGTGTTCTTTCTGTGTGAAGTAGAGTTTTCTAATCCAAAGCGTTCTTCATTCCTTTTATCGTATGGTTTTGTGTTTTTGTTATTGATTGACTTCTTAAATGCTTTGCAGATGTTGAATGTCTGACATCTGCATTCGAGTGTAAAAAGCTAAAATACAGTAGCAGTTATCAAACTTACAATGTTCATCTGCTCCTGTTTCGCTTAGAAGAATATGATCATTAGGATATATAGGCTAGGTGAACATTTGAAGTGGCTTAAATTTAAATATGATAAATCCAAATGATTAATGTTTGCGTTTGTCAACGTTTTTATCCCCAAAAGCATACAGGTTTTGAGGCAAAACTACGTTGAGAAGTCCACAAACATCACATTCCTGCCGTTCATTCGCAAAATAATGCCAACCTATAAATAGATATTTCAATGGCTTTCAAAGATCATCGCTTATTAATTGAAGTTGTACGCAGTAGTCACTCTAAAAAGTAAAAAGCGGTTGTTCGAAAAGTAACTCAGCAGACGTTAGCTACTGGAGACAAGTGGTGGTATTGTGTCATAATGATAATGTAAAGATAGCACTGACGTCGATACCGGTTGGCCCGTAGCCATTAGCTATTCTCATCGCACACCCGTCACTATACTGGCTCTCTCATTTGACTAAATTGCCACCAGGCACGTTTTTGGCGATGGGCGTGATGTTTTACAAAATTGGTTAGGACGATTTGTAAATGACCTTGTATACTGTATTCCCCATTTTGCGCAACCCGCAATGAAAATGCAAGTTTGCGTCACGACTCTATTGCCATCGACTCTATCACCGGAAAAAACATTATTTTTCGACTTTGCACATCGATCACAATTATGCCAATCTTTCTCACGTTAAGTCGGAGCCATTGTTCATTATGGTGGCCAGATACCTTTGTTTCAGGTGGGCACGTTTTAATCTGAGTTCCATTTTCTTAGTCCTTCGCCAAGTCAAGAAAAACGCTACCTTGTTTTCCCTTTGGCGTCTGGTTGAAAACATCGATTCAGGCTATTTCTAAAGCGTATGAGCCTAACTTGTTTAAACTGACCGTAGCTTTCAAGGTTTTGTCGAGGTGCATAGGTCCTGGAATGACCTCTGACAAAAAAACACTCTTAAATTAATTAGGTTAAATGTTTTTTTGTCTGTTGGGATGTTGCTTGAATAAGATCCGTAGTGCAAAACATTCTGTGTCCAACTGCTACTCGTAACAGGGGTCTGTACACTTCAGAGCAAAAAGATTATATGTGTCGTAAACTGGAACGCTGGCAACGGTCAGTCTATCGGTGACCCATCAGCTGATTAGTGAGGTGTAGATCAAGCAAAACGAAAAAACTCATATCAATTTAACTTAAATTTTAAATCAAAAACAGACAAATGAAGTTTCGGTTTTTTCTCTTCGTTCTCCTAATTCAGTGGTTCATAACCTTTACAAACACGCCGAAACCTTACGTAGTTTTCCAAGCTTCTGTCGACCCCATTTTTACCCAATATAACAGAAAGTAAAAATTGTTGTGAAATACTCATGCTTTTAGCCATGTGTCAGATGACCTTCGTCAAACCCCTGAAACAGCTCCGTCGAATCCTAAGGGTTCGATCGAACCCATGCAGGCCCCATCGAACCACTGTCCTAAATTGTTTGTTTGTCTACCGCGTTCCGCTTGTGAGATTCCCTGACGCTTTCGTGCACTGACGGCTGCAACCTGACCTTGCTTCCTCAATTTTACACAGCATAATCTTGATGTAAACAGCCTTTCTTTTATGCGATCCACATTTACGCATTATACCAAGTTATTTGCGAAAATATTCGCATGATCACTTTAAAACCATTTTGATGAATAAGACGCATTCCCCAGGCTAAACTTTCTTACGGTGCTTCTGTTAATGTTGTGAAATATAGCATAACTTTGACAGCCAACATTCAATATTTACACCAGCGATTCGTTCTCCCCAAAAGAATTCATAAACATGTTTCAATGCGATGGATCATTGTTGTCAATCAAACTTACTCAAATCAAGAAGAGCTTTTCGAAAAAGCAAACGCTTTGTCAGTTGACGTTGACATCGTCAAATAAAACAGCGTGAGAAACAGTTTTTTTTTTAGAGAGCAACACCCCGTCATTAAGGTATCGTCAAATAAAACAGCGTGAGAAACAGTTTTTTTTTAGAGAGCAACACCCCGTCATTAAGGTTTAGAAACTTTCGACGAAATCTTAAAATGCCCTGGAGCGTTGCAGGTAATAGGATACGATCTGCCAAATGATATACAAATACCGAGTGGTTACTGGTTACGGCAAATATGACGAATAATAAAGATTAATTCTACGAAGCTGGTAAAATCAGACAAAAAAGATTACTTCCAACAATAGATGCTTCAGTGTGCTTTTGCGCCCAGATTGAACTTAAAGATATCACACTCTGATCCGTACATTTTAGCGCGAAGTCATTGAGAACGAACACACATTTGGCGTGCGCAGCTCAAAGTCTGCCTCTAATTTTTGTTACACTTTTTTAACAAATGAACCAAGACTGTCGCTGATTCGACAAAAATTTACTCTCAAGAAAATCTCTCAAGTGACGACACATGACATTGCATAAACCAAGTTTTCTCAATTGCAATATTATCTATTGAAAAAACTTTTGGTAAAATTCGGATTTCATCGATATGAAACAATGTGGAAAATTAGCTTGGTTTTAACAATAAAATAGAAATACACTTGTAAAAACTTTTCTTTCAAATAGCCAAAACGAATCGTGTTATTTTTTTGCTACACAACTTCAGAACACTCGAAGAACACTTTCAACAGGGCTCCCTTTAATTTTACCCCCTGTGTGCGCGAAATGAAATGCCCTTGCGCAGCTCTTCGGGCTATCCTAAAAACTTGTGAGCATTTTTGGCTGCCATGGTGGTTGGCCAATAGGTGCTGAGAGAAGCAATTCCAGCAGAATCTCGTGATAATGACAAAATCGATAACGTGGATTGCGGCTTCACACATTCATTCTCTTTCTGAACTTTTTTAGTTTAATCGTATTAAATTTTCTTATTTATTTTACTTACGTGTTTCGCTCAGACCCATGGTCCAGGGAAGACGAAAACAAGAAAACAAAAATGCATAATCAGAATATATCGCAGGGCGGGTGTCTGTTGGTACGAGAAGACAAAACCGAAGAAAAGCAAACCTTGAAACAGCGCACCAGCAACTGCTGTAAATAGCTAAGAGAGAAGCGTTAGACAGCGGGAGGAAATGAAGAGTTTTCGAAGCATTAGACGTTTGAAGTGAGCGGATAAAAAGGTTAAAATGAAAACGTTCATTGCTGCACAATACATGCTGATTGCTTGTAATCAACTCATTCGCGTACATGCAACAACACGGTTGCTACGGTGGAACTTTCGGGGCTGAATTCCCATAGAAGGGCATTTAATTATTGGCTTAACATATAAGTGAAACAACTGCTATATTTTGAGAAGCTGCGATAAGTTCTGATTTGATTCTTATCCATCACAGCAACTCCACTACAAGACCTTGGCTGAGGAGGATCTGGACGCAACACTTGCAATTTTCAAGCCTAATACCCCAAGAAATCACCGTGCAAGATGTTGCAAAAAAAATTTTTCTTTATTTCATACGTTTCTTTTACGGCAAATGTATTGCAATGATATTTGGAATTAACTTTCGTCTTTAGCAAAATTTAGAAATTCTTTTTTGTTTTTTATGTATATTGCGTATACAGTACAAGACTGTATGTTTGCTCCAGACATCAGATTTGGCATACTTTTCAGCAACTTTCCAGGTGGGGTAAGAATTAAATTCAATTTAGGTTCTCATAATTCGAACTTTACCGCTTGAATTATTCCTAGTTTGCAGTGGCGAAAAAGTAGAACATGTGTTTGTTTCATGCGTCCATATGTCGTTATGTACCTCTGAATGTCAGGACTCTCAGGAGCCTCATCTTTTAAAAACCAGGGGAGAAGTATATCTATATCTTCCGTAGTTTAGAGTAATTCACGACCCAGTGGGAGTTTAGACGTAGGTAAACACGTATAGGCCAAATGTGAAGTTGTCTAGGGACAGCTCTTGAGATCAAACGTAGTGGCTCACGGCTCTGTCACGCCTGCTTTTTGAAGTTTAAGCAGTGTCGTATCAGCCCAACTCTGCCCCCCTCCAAAATGCTTACAGGGCCCCCCTAATGGTATTTTATAAAAAAAAATATGTTATGCTACATCTCGAGATCGAATGGCCTTCAAAACAAAATGTCCTGATTGCAGACACAATTTCGACAGAACCAGGCCTGTAGCCAGATTTTAAGGTTTGGGGGGCAAAACACATTTTTAGGGGGGAAAGATTTTTATTTTTATCATGTGTTTAAAACAAATTTTTCTGAGCACAACAAAATTTGGAGGCCTATAAAAATTTGGGGCTAACTGTCCCGAATGCCCCACGGTGTCTGCGGGCCTGGGCAGAACCGTCGCCAGAAAGTCTTCCATTTGAGGCCTTCATGTTTGTGCAGGGGGCTAGACATTCTGAAAATTTATTTCACAACATGAACAGCATTTGCAGATTGTGCAAATTAATTATAAATATTTTTCCCGCAAATGCCATTATAGGCTCGTAGTTTCCAACTAAAAATTTTTGAACGATCTTAACAAAAGGAATTGGGTCGTAAATCATTGTCGTTTAATTGACGGCGATTATTTAGAGAAGTCGTAATGAAATGCAAATGTAAAAAAATTGCAGAAAAGCAAAATCAATCCTATCGTTCAGTTATCAAAACGTAATTACCGAAGGAGCAAACATGAGGCCGGTCAAAGCATGTGCGCAGCGATGTACGTTTTCATTCATTAGCGCAAATTGATAAACTTTACCATGACCTTAAGTGAAATATGCTTATAAACCGTACGCATTGGACTTTTTACTGGCCGAAATACGCATGCATAAACTAGCTGATATCTGGATTGTTAATCTTCTAGTGCATGGCACGTGTTTAGATTAATAAGATTTTGTATCTCAAATCGCCTATAAATGTTAACAAATATAGACTAAGGCCTACGTGGACGCAACGGTTAACATCCATAATCCACCAACTGAATTATTCTGTTTTGGAAAACCCCCAAAATAGACTCTTCTAACTACACAATTAACTCCATCTGGCTGTCTGAACAGCAAGCTGCGCGAATGTGTAACTTTGGTCGTAAGCACCAAAGGTATCTTCTTGCTATGCAATACAAAATAAGAGAAGACTACCTGGGCTAGACATAGTAGCCTACATTTTTTTACAATCACTACACAAAATACGGTGATAAGGTGGAAGTCTGACTTCTGGACGTATATAACTAATGTAGGCAGGGCCGGATAAATGAACGCGAGGCCCACGAGGGCAAAGTAGGCCGGTAACCAGCTTATGACACCAGGTGGGGCGAAGAGTTTTCTGAGAGGGGGCCAAATTTTTAAACTATGTCCAACACATTTTTCCAGGGAGGGCGAAAAAACATTGAGGAGGGTTTCGCCCACCTGCTCCCTCCCTGGTTACGGGCCTGGGGCAAAGTCGTGACCGCGAGGCGCCCGACACTCTCAGCGCAAATGCGCAGTTCGCTCCTTTGCCTGCAGAGGCAGGTTGCGAAACTTGCTAGCGGATTGTTGTACTCTCGGTCTTCATTGCGTAACAATAACACGGCAATAAATCTTCAAATGTTC
>Ga0210059_1013882_pt1 | contig 11976 bp, 7 predicted proteins | sample Ectturendosymbi2_FD_188042 | JGI IMG/M metagenome (GOLD analysis project Ga0210059, IMG submission 188042) | Ecteinascidia turbinata endosymbiont from Florida, USA - Sample 2 (SPAdes) (version 2) | ecosystem: Host-associated > Tunicates > Ascidians > Unclassified | place: Key West, Florida... | reverse complement strand
CGCAATAAATAGCCACACAGGCCGCAGTCCAGCGACCACCTGCTTCAAAAAATTCTGTCGAAATACTCTAATCGATTAGTTTCTCCTGTATGGTTTCAAAATCTTCAAAAAATTATGGGAAAACGTGCCAAAGGAGGCAGCTTTCAAGTGTCCAGCTGCAAAACTTTACATATTTTTGTTCCTTTCGTATGTATATTATGTTCTTGAATTTAGTTCATAAATTGAAATGTGAAACAAATTTAACTCTTTTATCTACGTAATCCCACATCTACCTTTCGCAGTGGCGATGTTTTGGCACGCATTTCTGAGAGCTTACCCCTAAATTTTAATATCCACCCCTGTGCAAGTTATCTCAGTATCTGTTTATTAATGGCAGTGTCAATTCCCTTAGCACTTATAAAATAAAATGCACCTTGCTACTTCAGTAGATTTTGCTGCTGACTCTTCTCTTTGCAGTTTAAGGATTTCAAATTATTTACTGCAGGATAGGGTGGGTGCAATTAACATCAGATGAAAGTTGAGACACTGAGCTTAAGAACAGTAGGTCAGAGTCCAATATCTTGACAAGATTGATGTTTTACTCGCCGGCAAGGCAAAAGGCAACCATTTATGAAAAGGTTAAGACTCCACATAATTGTGATTGAAACGTCACAATTCATGACATCACAAATAAATATCTAGAACGAATGCTATTGTTGCTAAACAGTGACCATGGCGCACTGAAGAAGGCTTTGAAACTGGATCGCTTCTTAGCCAAATTTTCAGCTTCAAGACATATAAAATGTACAGTATATCACCGCTATATTCACGCATGTCGTTTTAGAACTGTGCAAAAACAAATATGTACGATATTGATTTAAGGCTACGTTGACACTGGAAACAAGGATAGGTTATGTTTGTAACACCCACGGCTATCAAGAAGTTTGCTATGGCCTTGAAATGAAGCATACGTAACTATTAGGTCGGATACAGCAAGCTGGTGCGCCAGAAACAGCTGCGAAAAGCGTTGCTCCAATTGGTTTTACTTGCGGGTCATTGATTACAATGAGTCAGATACAAGTTTGTATTTGACTAAAATCTGAAGTAGGATACGTTCGTTGATGCAGTTTCGTTGATTTGCACTGAAGTATTTCTTTGGCTTATACTTCAAATATTTTATTAACCTAAAAACTTTGGAATTGGGGAAACATTGTCCCCGTTGTCCCCCCTGGCTACGCGCCTGTTGGCAACCGTTTTCTGATTGCAAATTACAGACCAGCGCAGGCATTGGTGATTGAGCGAAGTTTATGTGCACACCGATTTGGTAATTCAAATTGACCAACACAATTATCAACAATCATGACAATTCAGTTTACATAGTAAATCTATATACTGTGTCCACAACAGATAGTCGTTCATCTTTCTTATTTATCCCCTGGCTTTATGCTGGGGAAACGTTTCTAACAGTAAAGTTACCATGACATTTACACAACTACATTATATGTTATCACAAAATTGTGTGGGGACAAAAGATATTATGTCCCCCCCTGTTCAAACGTTTTGGGGTCACATGTCCCCCCGTCTACCCCATAAACTCGGTCCCTGTGTAGATTAATGCAATTTAAACTAATAATCCTTTTATTTTGAAGCACTCTGTGCGAAGAAATGATTGGTATTGCTTGCCTAAATCGTTTCTCCTTTATCATCTAAACATAGTGGGCTTCGTGAAACGTAATGACTACTGTGCCTCCTAAATTCTGTCGTAGAAAACTGTTCCTCTTTCGTTATTTGAAACTGGGAAACCCACAGCTCTACAACTAGTAAACGAAATGGATTACTCTTACTCGTGAAGACAAAATAGGGCTATAAAAAAACACTGGTTTTTCGCAATTGCTTGTTTATAGTCTGAATTATGCAACGCTTCTGGTTAATTTCCAAAATTCTTCGCTTTTAAATTTGGATTATTTTCTACAGCCGCAAAGGAAATATCAACGAGCCGCGGTTTGCCAACCCATGTGATATACGTGAGCCTAACGAACCTGACGCAGAATACGTAATGGGTTCCCCAATAAAAATGCACCAGACACCCTACATCCTTAGGCTTAATCTGGTCCTGCTGCAGGCGAAAGTTGAGAAAATAAATTCAGGAGCAGACAGTTCCTACATGGCATGGTTAGTCTCTTCCGCTAAGCTAGACAACATGGCATAAAGATAGGTTAATTCCTATTACACTGCTACCTACAAATATCGCATATTCCTTTTTCATGCGTTTTTGCAGTTGAACCTGAGCAGTAGGTGGCGTTGATCAGCTTCAAAAAGCCTTAGGCACTTCACACACGATCCCTGTTGCGCAATACAGCACCTGAACTGACCTTCAGCTTCCACAGCATTGGGTCTAAACAGCCATTATTAGACGTTATTAGTCAATGCATCGAACTGCCTGAGTAAAACAACCTCGCAAAACAAGGATTCTTCTGGTTCACGGAAAGAGTAGCTAGCTGCGCAGCAAATACACACAACCAGAACGGAAATTGTTGAGAAGAAGATAAAGCATATCAGGAAACAGAGCTCGACCTACTAGTAGAATGATGTCGTGTTGCCAAACATCTTTAACATTTCCAAAGAATGTGTATATTTCATTCAGCAACAATAACATATTACCGTACTAGCATTACCAGTGTATTAGCCGTATCACTAAGTTGACCATCAGCCGCTATTCGTTTTGGCTCGCATGGAAACATTTAAGTGCCACCGCGGGTTTTCAAGTACAGCAGTAGGCCTACAAAGATTGGGAAATGATATATTTTACTGGTTTGCAAAGAAGGCAATTGCTGATTAGGCATCGGTATAGTTTATACCAGTGGTTCTCAACCGCCGGTCCGCGTAGATTTTTTGCCGGTCCGCAAAACAACCTAGGTTTTTTGACTTACCTTCAAATAACGGAAAATGTTTAGCATTTATACTGAATTCGGTAAAATCGTGGACGACGACATGTGGTTTGTGACTGAATAAAGTGGATACTCCCATGTAAAACAAAACTCTTGTGCAGTTTCATAACTATTTTGTACTTGAGAAAGTACAATGGCAGTTATTGGTAGTAAGCAGGCTTTTTGAGGTTTAGCTTAGGTGACCGCTAGGAAATTTTCCGAAACGATTATCTGAAAGTTTTATCATAAACCTATGGTAAGGCACTCGCAGCAGTTGAATTAGCCTATATATATTGCGGAAAATTGAAATAGTAGTCAACAAAGCAACAGAGAATTTTGCAGTTTTTTGAAAAGGACAAATGTCAGTTTTCAGAAAGGGACAACCCTCAAAGTGAGCATGAACCAAGTACCAGTACTTCAAATTTACAACAAACTGCAAAAAGAGTATGTGCAGATATGTTGACAGAAGCAGGAGAAAGCAAAAAATGAAAAGGGGAATTGCCAGTCAATATGACAAAAAACACTTGCAACTTAGCTTTACTGTAGCTCCATGTAGTAAACAAATGCCGCGACCCTTATGTTTTGTATGTTCCCAAATTTATCAAACGATGCAATGAAACCTTCCTAACATGCTCGTCAGTCGTCACTTTCATTCGAAGCACAGCAATCTTCAAGGCAAGCCAAAGACTGTTCAGAGAGATGAACAGTCAAAAAAAGAAAATAAAACGATGAAAGCTGTTGAAAAGTCTTTTCTTAATGCATCGGATCTGTGTTCTATTGAAATATCTAAAACAAAAACATTCACCCTTTGGGAAATGTTACTAAAACCGCGCATCCTATTTCATAGCTAAAGAAGCTTTGAGTCCTCAAGCAGCTCAAAAACTTGAGCGTATACCACTTTCTAATGACACAGTTCAGTGAAGTATTGAAGATATGTTAGATGTCGAGGAGCAGGTTTAAGAGCGAAAGAAGTAGAGATATTTTGCAATTCAACTCGACGAGTCAACTGACGTGCGTAATTGGGCCATTCTTCTTTGTTTCGTGCATTATATGGGAAAAGAAAATTTCGAGGAAGAACTCTGTGTTGCACTTACAAGGACGTGCCACCGGATTTTAGATTTTTTAACGAAGACTTTAGTGAGAAAGATATAGACTGCTGGGAAGGCTGTGTCAGAGTGTGCATAGATGGAACTGCAAGCATTGACTGCCTGGTGTAGTTCCAAAAATAAAAAGTAGCGCCCAAAGAAATGTTGCTTACTCATTACATAATCCATCGGGAGCATTCAGCTGCAACGAAACTGCCTGCTGATTTGAAAAACGTGCTACATAAAGTGGTGAAAAATGTTAATGAAGTTAGAAGTCGAGTCTTGAACTCTGGACTATTGAAAACACTGTGCGAAGATATAGTCTCGTAGTTTGAACATCTTTTCCACACGGAAGTAAGATGTTTTTCAAGATGACGAGTTCTTTCGCGTCTTGTTGAGGTCAAGTGAGAAACAAAACAGTTGTTAAAGAAAAGGACCTCTCCATTAGCAGAATTTCTTTTGAATGAAATGTGGATAAGTAACCTCACGTAATAAGGGCCTGGTGGATGTATTTTGCCATTTGAACAACCCTAATAGATCTCTGCAGCGGTTTTGCACAAATAGCTTTGCATTGAGAAACACGACAGACGTATTTAAAAAGGAGCTGGGACTTTCAGATAGCTTTGTACAGAAGGGATATACAGAGGTGTTTTCGACTTTAAACAATTGTTGACAAGCTGTGATGTTAAATGTTTAGGAGTTGTTTAGGAGTTATTAGACATCCTAAGTCAGCGTTTGAAGGAGTTAGCTAACAACTTTGACTATTTTTTCCTGAACATGAGGATCCTAGAACTGGAAACCTTTACTGTATATGAACAATCCTTTCCTTGAAGATCTAAATAAATGAAAAGTTAATCTCTGTTATGAAGAAAGTCTGCTTGAAATGTGCTGTGATACTACTTTGCTGCTCAGACATAAAAAATGAATCACTGTCTCAATTCTGAATACCTCTTGAAAACGAATATCCGTTTCTCAGTCTTAATGCAATCAAAATGTTAGTGATATTTTCAAGAACTTATGCGAGAAAACTCTTTCAGCATTAGCTCAAAACCAGACAGCGAAATCGTTTGGATGCCAACGCAGAACATCGTCTTTCTGAAACTTCATTGCAGCCATGTTTATCTCGCACACTTAGAAGGATACAGCAGATATAATTTAACACTAAATTTAATAAATTGCTTCGAATTTTGCGTGGTAACCAAAGCAATGCGTTGCATTAAATATAAAACAGCTTTGGTTTACAAAATGATTACGATAATCTGTTGCACTCATTTGCGATTGTATGCTGCCGGTCCGTAAAAATTTTTGCGCTTTTTCCGGTCCGCTGGTGTAAAAAGGTTGAAAACCACTGGTTTATACCATGCTCTGCCTAACCAAGGTAAAGTGTGGTAGTTCCCTTCTAAAGAAGAAGAACAGCACACGTTTAGGACAATTCCGCGAGAACACTGGTTAATAGGAAGTGTCCATGGCACGCCCAAGTTAACAATAAAGAAACTTAAACCCGCCCGTTTCGCTCGACCCGCTCAGTTTATCACAATAGGATTGTATTCACTCATGGTTTTATTCTGGTAACAATAAGCACTGCGATATTCATCACAACAGGGTTTATAATATGCATCAAAATACACAGGCATTACTACAGGTGACAGGGGTTAATGCGAATTCTATTCTTTCACAGAGGGAGAGAGTAACCCATCCTATTGGGCAGTCGTAACACGACCTGCCTGAAAATTGGTTAAGACCTCCGTATCACCGCAAGTCTAACCGTTCTGGGGTGTTTGTTGGGCACAAGCGTGTCCTAGATCACTAGTTCACTAGTTCGCCAACTATTTAGCTGTTAAGACTGGTATGCCCACGACTTCGACTGACTGAACCTAGCAAGGACACAGGTATATATAAATTTTCTCGCGTATTTTCATTGGCTACTCGGATGACGTCGTGACACGTCATTGCGTCGAGTTCGGACTTTTCGGAGTTACCAGTGATTTCGATTACGTTTTTTATCATAATTTGGATTGTGTTGTGTTATTATTTGTTTTTATTCGTTTGGATCGAAAATATTATTTATATTTTTATCTGAATTGTTGACAGAATTGTTTTTATAAGGTTTTGGTTTGCTCTCCTCCTAGTGGTGACTTGATAGTTAAAATAATTACACGATACAACGTCCTTGTAAATCAAGTGTTTGCAAATCCAGTGTCCGTGTTCGTTCTTCTTGAGTTCAGATCGTTAGATAATATAACTGTATGCATTCTAATTCATTCTTTTTGCCTTTGTTCTTTAATGAGGTTATCGGTGAGCTTCCAAGTTGCTTTATGAACTTGCTTTTGAAGTCTTTCTTTGTTTGTATTTCAGAGTCACAAGACGTTTCATGTTGAGGAGCCAAGACGAACTCAACAAAAGCTAGCCGTCATTTCGCCCACCTGTCACTTTCGCCCTTGGCCAAAAAAATTCCAAGACAAGTATAGAGCAAATATGTCACAAAAACACTGAAAATGCACCAAAATTTGATTTAAATAAATTTCTAATCCAAAATACTCACTCGCACATCATTTCCAAGCTTCAAATTCCAAAATGATACCAAGTTTCCATGAACGTCAACGTTGCAATGCAAACACCGATCTCTTATAATAGAAACGAGACCGGAATGATTTTCAAACGAATATCATATGCTATTATTACCAGCTATACAATACAATTTTTTTCAACGGGTACACTTTTCACGAAAGTTATCACAATCATTGATCAACATGACCGACTTTTACCTTACCCTATACTTTCAGCAAACTTTTCAAGAAATAAACGCCTTAAACAACAGCGAATTTCTCATCAACCCAACTGAGGCGGAGAACGGTTCTTTCGAATCTGAGGTGGAGTGGATCTGAGAAGGAGAACAGTTCCTTCGAATTTGGCGTACAGTTGGAAATGTTTGTTAATATAGCAACGGAAAGTAACGTCACACGTCGAAAATGTGCATGTGCAATAACTTTCACAACGAAAGAGAAACTGTGTCTTACTTTCATCATTTCGAAGTGTGACACAGTGCCGTTTGAACACAAAGATACATACAATATTTGCTTTTTTCAATCCTCCGATCACCTCATTTCTCCAACAATCATCCGAAAAAAGACGACCTTTCTGCGTTGCTCTGCACTTGTCCCACACATTCCTATCGAACGGAACTTCCACATCTGTCGTCAGCTCCGTGGTGAAAAAAACAGGGCTCAACCCTCTGACTGTCCAGACAGCTTCTTAGTGCACAGCTGCTTCCTTGGCAGAGCCAGATTCAACTGGAGCGTTTGGTTTCGTAATATCTTCTGGCCTCCCCGAAATGTCAAGCACCTGCGAACAACTTCTAAACTGATAACAACGTATAGAATAAATGACGGTTTTGGCGAATCGATGATAGAGATACAATTTCTATAGCGCACAAGCAGTAGCTATTTGAAAGCATGATGGGGTCGCGAACAATCTAATGTGGTAAAGAAAAATTAAATTATAGTTGCTAGCATTTTTCCTCGCAGTGCTAAATCCTAAAACGTTAGTCCTGGGCGTTTACCTTTGTTCTGTAAGCTTCATCTTTAGAAAACCTTCATTGAATTTGGAGTAGGCCTACTTTTTTCTTTGTAGCAGTTTAAGTCAAGGACCTCAGATATTGAACGGCATCATTGTAAGAAAGACAATGCTTATTGACTCGGAACAAGACCTTTCGGTCTGGCCGTTTCGGTCTGGCCGTTTCCGTCTGGCCGTTTCCGTCAGGCCGTTTCCATCTGGCCGTTTCCGTCTGGCCGTTTCCGTCTGACCGTTTCCGTCTGAGCCGTTTCGGTCTGAGCCGTTTCGGTCTGGCCGATTCGGTCTGGCCGTTTCGGTCTGGCCGATTCGGTTTGGCCGTTTCCGTCTGGCCGATTCGTCTGGCCGATTCGGTCTGGCCGTTTCGGTCACGGGACATTTCGGTCAGACTATTAAATCCTGCAGAAATCTTACATTAATGCAAAGACGAGCCGTTTGATTTGATTCAAAGCGCACTCCCTCCATCATCGTACTGTAAGTTACCAAAGGCCGAGGCATTCAGCTCAAAGCGTACTCCCTTCACGATTCGCAATAGCGGTAAGCGCTGTCGGCAAGGTATTTTACTCGGCATAAAGTTCTTAGTTGTGCAAAGTAACTGAATCAGTGGTGTCTCGGGCTTAGCCAGAGTCTTTGATAACGATTTATAATATTGTAAAATGCAAGCTTGATTGCTTTGTATATTTGTGGCACCACACATTTCACTGATTATGGTTGTTAACTTGGGGTCCATGCATTGGGCTTTGTTATTATTCAAGTATTTTCGTTCCATGTCTGGCCTTTCGCATTCATGTTGCAGGTGACCTGAATAAAAAACTATCGTTCGTAGCAAGCGTTCTCTCGACTTTGTTCGCTCGCGCTTTACTCAGTCTCATCCGTTACAGCCCGAGCTGCTCTCTGCAATTAGGCATTTAAGTATTTTTTAACATAATTCATATCAGATTAAATGTATTATTGGAGGAACAGGTCTGCATAGAGCAGTAGTTTTCAACCTTTTCCGTACCGCGAGTCCGCGATCCATTGTAGCAACCCACTATACCAACGATCCCCATCTAAACCTCGATCAAACCAAATGTAATACAGCTGTGTGCATAAAAAATCTACTCGCGACCCCGCCAAAATGGTTCACGCCCTCTACAAATAAGCATTTTTTAAATATTATTCATATCAGATTGAATGTTTTTTAAAGCAACGGATTTGCATCGACAAGTTCCTATTCGCGAATAATTTCAAACGAACAAAAATATTGTTCAGTAACTCGGGCTAACATGAATGAGCCTAGTATGCAGAGAACTAACTGGTATTATAATTGCTCTGTAACATACGTTACGCAACAATCGACGAGTTCTCATAAGAATTTCTAAGTCATTGTTACGTAACTACCGTTACATAGGAACGTTAGTACTAGCCAGAATAAACGCAAATGGAAATTTCAATGATGCAAGCTTCGAACGGTTGCATTCTGTCAGTGCCCTTGGTATAAATGACGTGTTGAGCCCGAGTTATGCGTTTGACTGGGAGTCCCTCTGAACTGAATGTTCCAGAACACTGTTTTTTGCGTTCGTGAACAACGTGTCACGTCACTGGTGTAAAGTTGACTTTACGTGGAAAGAATGTAAGCTCAGTTTATAGTAAAGCAGTGCAGTGACAAGCGATTGCTTGCGTGCAAATGCGAAACTAGTTGACGTAAACGTTTGTTGTCCTTTGAAATGTAATGTTAATGCTTCAATATCAAAGTAACGTTCGGTCCATAAACAACTTCTTTTTGCGACCATTGCGGCACTTTGACGCCTAGTTCGTAAACTCATTATTGAGTGACATGTCTTTATTCGTTATTGCGACCGCGACATGCACTCTATTTCATTCAATTTCTGTTGCCTGCTATTGCGTTCTCTGTGTCAGAGGAGTTGGTTGTCTTGACCACTCCTTACCCTTTGTCTGCGTTTAACCGCAATAGATTACGGGGCGTTTCACGCGTCGGCGCTTGAAATAAAAAACAAGGGGGTGGATAAGAGCTTTATAACAGTTGATGTGTCATGTCTCAAATGTTAATAATTCTTCTTTAAAAAAACAGCAACTTTAAAGGTGCAGCTTATGCAAAACTCAACAATAGTGGAAAGTATGTTAGGAAAACTCCACGACAGCTCACGGGAAATCAAAGTTAGATTCCCGGGAAATTTGTATTTTTTCTGGCACTGATCAACGAAAGGTTTTATTTAAACACACTTAAATCAACGAAAGGTTTTATTTAAACATACTGAAATCAAAAAATCAACGAAAGGTTTTATTTTAAAAAACTGTGTAGTTTTTCACAAACATGATCTAAGATCCAACAGTTAATCAGCATCAACATATGATTTTCATTGTCATCAGCAAGCAAATCAAATCATTATCGACATTTTCCAATTGAATACAAATACTTCAAACTCATAATTACAATTCAGAATTAATCGCAATCATGACTCCTGAACCTCCTGAAATAATTTCTTTTATATTGTTGAAAAGTTTTGCACACCAGGAAGTTTGCTGTTTATTCCATGAGGAAGTTATGTGCGATTTCACGCAGATATTCTATGATGTCTCTGTTGTTGTAATCGTTTATGATTGTGAGGGGCGCTGGTCAGCTAGTATATATTTCCGTCTTTTCGCTGGCCCACGTTCACCACGAACGTATTGCTCATATGTGACATCTCTCCCCTTTAAACGCGGCGAAGACCATCTATGAACTTTCAGATTGAAGGATGGATAGCGTCAAGTTCTCTTTTCAGGCGTCGATGGGCTGCTTCGGCATGGTTGTTTGTTCTGTCAATGCCGCTTTTTGTGCGCTGGTACATGCTCCAAATCTCTGGCGAAAATGGTGCGGGGCGGCTTCGACGGTTGTTACGTCCAGGTCGCCCGATATAGTTGTCTTCCAACCAGTTCAGAATGGACGTGAGTTCATTCGGCAGTTCGTTGGACAAAGCATCAAAAGCGTCGTCCAAACTGTCAATTGGTACAAACGCGAGCGCAGCTATCATTCTGGCATGGAGGGCAAACCGTGGTTCAGCATTGTAGCGTTGCAGAAGACCGTTCTCGGAAAGCTGGCGCCTCTTACTTTTCGTCAGGTGGAATAGACATCCATGGAATTCTGCACGTGGAAATGCTTGTCGAACAGAGTTCATCACTGCCATCTCAAAGTCAAGAGAGATCGACGTTGGATTGAAAAGTGGCCATATCGTTTTGATAAGTCCGAATAGTCCACCGTATGTTCCTTGGCGTTTGTTGGGTAGCAGAGCGTACATTACGGGAGGCACGTAATCTGCACGCTTGGCAAGAATCACAAACACCTGGCTGAATAGCGGGGGAGCGAGGGTAAACGTACCGCCTATGAAAACGCGATCTATATCTTGGACCCAGTTGCGATGGTTGTCCCGTCTAAAAATCATCACGCGATTGGGATCGGCTTGTCCACTATCTCCGAGTAGGAATAGTTCGTAGACGTCGGGTGAAGGATGGTAGGATTTGTACTGGTCTGGTACAACGAGAGATGCGAGATCTGAAGGTGTTGGCAGGGTTGCTTCATTCTGAACCCGCGCACGTTGAATCAACTTTTTGGTTGCTGATATGCTTGGCATTTGTCCTTGAACGGACAGACCAGTGAATCTGACGGCTTGATTGCGAATCTGCGACGGCAATTCCATTGTATCCATGGCTCGAAGTTTCGTGTTTGCTTTAATTCTGGCAACTTCCACACCGGCTGCGTCACTTCCGTGGGTGTGGTGACCGAGTCGGTTTACGATGACGTCGTTTACATCCGTATGGAGTCGGCACCGACAACTGCGTATCACACATCTCCAAAACTTCTTCGTACTATCAGCTGAAAAAGGGTGAAAAGTGAACATGAATCCATCATCTATGAGTTTCTTCTTGCCTCGGGAAATTTCTGTGCTCTCCATGACTCAAATCTGGCGAACTGGCTTGAGGATGCGCTGTTCAGGCTTATATACAGAGGGTCGCAACATCGAAAGGAGTTGAAATGGAGTTGGTATAACACCTGTAGCGTGACATTTCACCTGCGATTGCATAGTGAGGGGCTGGCCAACTTGTCTTCGACTGAGATCGATTAGAAAATTTCTTGATAACTCGCGATCGACCAGTCGGTAATAATGAACTTATACTCTGCGGCAAAAAGTGCCAAACACGTTTTATTTTTTATTTCTGAATGAATTTTTGACCAGATTTCTATTGCATTGTATTTTATTATTTCAGCACCCGAGTTTGAACGTGCTTTTGAGAAAGCAAATTGTCGAGTTTTGATTTGTCTTGTACAGGGTGACCCAAAAAGATGCGTACCCATATTTTGTTCGATAAAAAACCCATTTTTTAACGAATGTCTTTTCTGTTGCAGGACGTGATAGGTGAATCTATGGATGATCGTT
>Ga0210059_1013881_pt1 | contig 11978 bp, 7 predicted proteins | sample Ectturendosymbi2_FD_188042 | JGI IMG/M metagenome (GOLD analysis project Ga0210059, IMG submission 188042) | Ecteinascidia turbinata endosymbiont from Florida, USA - Sample 2 (SPAdes) (version 2) | ecosystem: Host-associated > Tunicates > Ascidians > Unclassified | place: Key West, Florida... | reverse complement strand
GGTATAAACTCTTCTACTCCTCCGTTGAGCCAACAACATTCGTCCAGCAAAACTAGTGGTTCCCTGTCAATGTTTAATCCTAACGATCGCATTAGCCTTTTGGCAGATTCAATGCGCACTTTGAAAATGATTCTAAGGGTGTAATTGGGCAACATGGTGATGCTGATATAAATGACAATGGACGTTTCAGCTGAAACTGTGCTCTAACAACCCACTACCTGCATCACGATCATTTTTTCCCAAGGGTATCTAAAACTACTAGATATCTCTGACTTACTCCTGACTCATTTTGTTTAACGCCAGAAGAGCCTGATTAAAGTTCTGTTTACGGATGTCCTAGCTCCGCCAAAACAGAAAGAAATTCAATGCAGGTTCCAACAGCGAATCTGAGGACGTAATAGGCTACAGACATTCTTTCGGCACTAAATCAGCTTTCCGCTTTGGAAGAAAAACGCTTAAAAAATTAAACAGGCTACATAATTCACAGCTCAGTAGCGGGGGCCAGCAGTTCTCAGCTGAGTAGGACACAGACGCCGAAAAAATGTTTACTGGACTAATCGGTGCTGGACGTTAGCGATTCCATAATTAGCTTGGTGGCAGTTTTGTTTTCGTCTTTGGTGAGACCAGCATTATGGTCAAAGCACAGTTGCTTGCTTTCGCTGACTCTCGCTTATATCTTTATCTTTTCAACCGTTAGCATTTGCTTGAAATTTACAGGAGTGAAGAAGCGCAATTCAGGTGAAATCAATTACCTACAAACGCGACTTTTGATGAGAATTGATTCGACTGCGTCATCTTTGTGAAGACGTATTACTGCCATGGAATGTGTAATGAAACTCTTCTTTTGCCAAATGAATAAATAAATTTTGCCAAATAAACACAGTGGTGGTCAGATTCGCAACAGCATTTGTGTTTCAATATGATGTCTTGTACAGGGTTTATGGCCCAAACACAATCTCTACTCACTATTGTTTTGAAAGAATGGGATGAACGGGCACGTCACAACAAACGGATCAGGTTTGCCATTGTATATCAACGTAAAGCTTTTCTATTTCTGCTTCCGGATACTCGTTGCATTGTTGGTATGTCATTGGGTTTCAATCGTCTGAGGACTCTCAGTGTTGAAGGATCAGTAGATTCCTTCAAAGTGGTGGTAATGATGAGTTTTTCGTTATACTTTATCTAAAGACAAAACAATAAAAATCTTTTAATTGTTTCAAAAAGAAATGAGGAGGCCTAACTTAATAAATTTTCAACTGACATATGAGCGATTAAACCCGCAGTTTTGTTCATTTATTATTTCCTGACAACTTTATAATAAATAAATAAGTTCTTGTCATTGATGCCTATCTCGGCAAAGCTGTTTGATGAAGATGTCAGGAAAGAAGTGTAGGTCAACCATTTCATAAACTCATTCTTGTACTTCGAAACTACTGTAGTTGCTGGTTGGAAGCATTCATACGGCACTTGTTACACCCTTGAAATTCTTCTTTCGTATACACTAGACATGAGTGCACGTTGGTCAGAACATTTAATTTGCGAGATATTACAAAAGAGCAGGATTGTCTACCTCATAGATATGACACGCAGGTTGAAGTTTGCTGCAATCTAGAGCTCTGCGCGGGGTAAATTAACCCGCGCGGGTTGAGGGTACCCGCACTAGCGGAGAGGACGTGCAATGAAAAAGTCTTTGTGCGGGTTACTGAATGTTGACTCAATGCATGTGAAAGTGACATGAGCAACTAAGAGCTTTTTGTACGAATGTTAGAACAGCTATGCCAATCGAATTGCCATACTGGGCCACAAATTATGTCCCCATCTTTGTGAGAGCCTCACGTTGAATGGCTTACTTTATCTTAGCAAATTCGACTTTAGTTTAAAGCTACTGAGAGCATTTGGCAGCTAACTGCAATGGCAGCGACTGCATTGTACTTTTAATCATTCCCAAGGTGTGACGCCACTGGCAAATTTAGTGCTACTGCTAATGGAAAAAGAGCGGTAATTAGAAATCAATTTAGTGCAGAGGATTGAGGATTATATGAGTAAAAATCAGAAAACTAGACATCAGTTTTGCACCCGGGCGTTATTGGAGGTGTGGAAATCTACCACTGCGTGGAACATGAGAAACAGGCACAATAGACTGTTGCATCGAAAATGTCGAATTTGAAATTATAAAACCAAAGTCAGACTGTCGTTGTACATGCAAAATAATGAAAAGCTTACTGGGCTGCATGGAGGCTGGTGTAGACACATTCTCCAGTGGTGGCTAGACTACAGATTTGAGTTTTCAGGTCTCAGTGGTCTTGCAGGATATACGTTCTGCATAATGACAACGAGTGCTCCTAATGAACGAGTATTTACATCAGCTGTGTCCAGTGCCGTGTTAACAAATGATCAGCTGTGTCCAGTGCCGTGTTAACAAATGATCAGCTGTGTCCAGTGCCGTGTTAACAAATGTAGAAAATGTAGCCATTGATGCGGAATCGGAACTTTTGGGACACTGCGGTCCTTTGTGTTAAATTTGTTTTTAGAATTTAATGGCCAGGGGGAGTCTCTTGGAAAGACGGTTCTGTATTTTGCAAATGCAAAATCTTTATTCGCTGAAAGCAAATCAGATTTTTCTAGTTGTTTGGGATTTTAGCTTTTGCGTTAAAATCCATTTCGGATTGTTGAAGTCATTTGATTTTAAATTGTTTTTTGTCTGCACATTGAGTTTGTTGAGGAGTGAAGACACTTTTCATCACGCGACAATTAATCACTGACATTTAATCACTAGATAGTTAATCACGCGAACAATCAAAAACCCCAAGATTTGATCACTTAGACTCTCTGTCGCAAGACAAATCAACACCCACATTTTTCGCAATGCATATTTTTTCAATTGTACATCGTGGCATAAATCCTGCCGGCATTTACTGCCTTGTACAGAACAATATTCAGGTTGTGTATGATCACATGTTGAATCAAGTAAAAATAATTATTTTACTTTGGTTTCTCCTGAGGAAATTCTGCTAGATTTTGAGAGTGCAGCTATAAATGCTGTTAGATCAGCATTTCCAAGTGCAACAGTAACGGCTTGCTATTTTCAGCTGAAGCAAAGTGATATGCAAAAAATTAACGAAATTGGTATGACAGAAGACTACGAATAGAATTACAGTTTAAAATTGGCTTTTCGCTGCTTGCCTGCTTTATCTCAGGGCGAATGCAGGGGGGGGGGCACTTGGGGCGATTGCCCCCCTATTCCTACGTAAGTGACTTTATTCACTATAATTTTGTGCAATTCGGAAAACAGCTATCACGATATAAGGCCATTTTGTCGTCCATTGTTTTGTGACAGCAGTGTTATGAAGTATACTTCATCTCTCTAGCACTAGCGAAGCTGTTAATCCGCCCCTGGTGGTAGCGGCAGGGGCGGATGCAGCTAGTAACGTTGGGGTGCGATTTAATAATATTTGGCAGTCAAGTCTCATAACAGCTTAGCTACTGTAAGAGATATGAAGTATACTTCACAACACTGCTGTGACAAAACAGTGGATGGCAGAATGGCTTTATATCGCGAACATATGTGTGAGAGTAGGCAATTTCTTGGGGGTGCAAAGGATATTTTGCCCAAACTTGCCCGAAAAACTTTTATGTGGCAAACTTTCTCCCAGTAAATTTTTGTAGTTGTTGGTACATTATAATTTCCTCTACCACGTCGCCATAGACTTGCAAATAAAAAATTTTATACTTAGAATTTGGTTCTTTATAACCCAACTGAAAAGTAGCTTACGCTAGGCTGTGCAAGGACATTGTCAGAAGCCAGCTTGCTCAGTACTCTTGAGCATCTGCCTCACAGTTCTGAGGTGTCCGTTAACGTTCCAGCTGTTGCTGTCAGCAAGGAACCTCGCACTTAGCTGATATAGACCTCAAGCTGCTTTTTCTGAAGACACGTATGTGATATATGTGCCTTAAATCATTACTGATAGTATGACTATGCCATGAGTCTCACAAGATTGTCTGATCAACTGCATATATATGCAACATGCAACAAACTATATGGCAAAATGCGTTCATCCAAACACTGTAATTGAAACAAAAGCTTTTCTGTACTTGCCTGGCATGGACTCTTCTAATATGAAGTAGGTGCCCTGAAGTATACTCGATTACCTCAGTATACAAGTAATAAAGCACATAAATAAACTTTCTTTTGCCCAAAATCTCAAGTGAGTCAGTTACTCACCATCTCTCACAAAGTAAAACACAAAGTTGCTGGAAACAGCTTGTTGAGTTTATATATTAAAGGTGTTTTCTACAATATAATAAATTTTGCTGATGCACCCAATAACAAAGCATCATAATTTCATTAATAATTTTAAAAAAGTCTAAGCTTCTTTGCCCAAATGTTCTGGGATTTTGCCCAAATTTCTGACAAATCAAAACTTTTGGGGGTGCGCTGTCACCGCCTGCACCCCCAGCTCCTACACCACTCATCGCGAACAATGAAGCAATTCGAACGTGACGAAAAACTTATTCGGAATTGGTTTCAATATGTTGTTTTCCGCATTGTACAAAATCATAGTGAATGAAGTTACTTTCGTAGGTTTTACGGAGAGCGATCGCCCCAATCTCCCCCCCTGGGTAGCGGTACACTGTCTGATGTCTACCACAGCAGCATGATATATAGTCATAAACATGTACGTAGCTGGTGGATACATAAGCTATGCCTACGCGCTACGCTCTTTCAAATAAAAGAAAGTGTTATGTTATCATGAACGTACAGATCATTTCAAATAAATTGCTGTGTTTTTGTAATTCATATAATTATTAGCTAAAATATCTTCATCAAAAACGTCGTAACCCGGTTTACTGAGCACGATGACATCATAACACTGCCAGTGAGGGCCCCGCGCTTACTTCTTGCATTGACTCCGCGCCTACCAAGGCCGGCCTTGAATGCAAGAATTAAATCAATTACATAATCGCAATTAAGATGCTGACTTCTTGTTTTATGGAAATTTTTGGTTCTTAGTCCCAATTTCCAGGGGGATATGCCCGTTTTGTCCCCCTGCGACGCCCATGGTTTTTGCTGATCTCAGGTTGCCTCATCAGATCTCTACGAGACTGAAATTGAATAAGGCTGACTATAAGCAGCACGGCAAATACGAGCAAAACTTAACCTTCAGAACACACGTAGCAGCAACTGTTGAATCAGCAATAACTATCGAAACGTATGTTGCAGCAGCTTTTGAAAATTGACCTGCCAAATACTAAACGCTTGTAACTGAAACAGAAAACAGCTTCAAAACTTATCTTCTGCGTCAACTATCTGCTATTGAAAAAACTCAGGCTGCACATTTCCAAAAAGCAATGACAATTGTTACAAATTAAGAACGAATTATAATGATTGAGGGCGTTAAAAACGGCGTAGTTCACTTTTATTTTCGATGGCAACTGGCCCCAGGCTTGAAAAATACTATGAGCCCCGCGCCGGCACTACACAAACACTTTCGATTGAAAGTGCAAGTTTGAGTAAGGTAGTAGACGTAGCGCGGGTCCCCTTTCTCGTGGGGCTCGATTGGAAGCAATCCGTTTGGCTAAAGGGCTACCTTTGTGTAGTTAGTAATCGATACTACGAGTAAAGCTTACAAGCATGCAAGACGTCACAGTAGTCTGTTGCCGCAGGAAAAACAGCCACAGCACAGCTCGCTCTGTTCTTTTGTGCGGAGAGCGTGTACGGTATTACTACCGTCTATGGTTATTGTCCGTTCAAGTTACTGTCACTTTTACAAGCCTGTTTGTTCCAATTCCTGCGGTGCGCTAACCATCTCATGGAAAATTTGTTGTTAGTTTCGCCATCATACTATTCATGACATATTAGACAAGTCGCTACGTATATGCTATGTTTGCGCAAGTCAAGTTTTGGTTCAGTGGGAATTTTTGTTTTTTGTCATCATTAGTGAAGCATATGTTAACATGGAGATGGATGTGTTATTTTGCATGGCAACCACAAAGCGCACAGGGCTTACAAGGACTTGAACCACCTTTGATTTACTTTTGTGTCTTGTTAAAGCAGTGGTTCTCAACCTTTTTGTACCTGCCGACCGGTAAAAAAGCAAAACATTCAAAGTCGTAAGCTAACTCTTGCAAATTTTGACTTACAATGTCTAATAACTCTTTAGCATTGACGTCATTCTAGGTAACAGTATCAGGCGATGTTATTCTAGGTAACAGTGTACTTCTGCATCTCCAAATTACAGGACAGAACAGAATGCGGATTGGCGAAAACTTCGCTGATTTCTGGTGTTTTATGCTTCAATTTTTAGGGTTGAAGCGTGGTTTGGGGGAATAGGCTCAAAAAACGCCCTACTGTGGTGCGTGGACTGGATTTTGGGCTCCCTGTGACACCGTGCCCCCAAGTGGAGGGTATGGAGGGCGGCTTATACGGTCCTGGAATTTCCAGGTGATACGCCCAGAGCGCTACACTTCTTTTTTGTCGTCAGGTGAACTGATGAGTATTTGAGCGGCAGGTAGGCTGCAATGGGTGAATCCATTTGAGATGCCGTGCATTCCCACCCAGTGAACGATTGAGAGATGAGTGGAGCATATGTCGAGGCTACATAGCACGGCGTTCTGGAGAAAGTGTGGCTCCTTTGCGACGAAGCTCAGCAGGTTGGATGCCCGTGAGGATAAGAAGAGTGTCTGCTAGTGTAGGACGCAGGTATCCAGTCACAATTCGTAAGGCGTCGTTGGTGACAGAATCAATGAGGCAGGTGTGAGCTTAGGACTACGGCACCAGACAGAAGCGCAGTACTCTGCTGTTGAAAAAAACAGGGCTAAGGTAGCCGTTCACAACGTTGTTTTCCAAGCAAACCGGAGCCAGCAAGCCGCCTCAAGAGTGCGATGCGTGTTGTCAGCTTTTTGCGAAGTGACTCGAGCTCGAGGTGTCGGTGATACGCATTGGCGTAGCTAGAAATTTGAGCCTAGTTAAGAAAATTTAACTAAAATGGATCCACTGTGCAACACTCTAAACAACGTGAGAAATGATGGTGCGTCCGAATGTGGATGGTTATGCTAAAACTCTAAATTACCGGAAAATACTCCGAAAAACTCAATAAAACAACAACCCACTACTGTAAACTTAAGGAATATTAAAACCTACAAATAAGGTAAGTGCTGACCGTTTTTTTTCATTTAGCTTGAAGGTTCGCCCTTCTGCCTCCCCGTTGGTTACGCCACTGGTTTCCCGCGAGGGATTTGCACACTTTTAGTAGGACAAGAATTTTCGTGGCAAACAAAGGCAACAAATATGTAGCAGTTACCATGTGCATAAGATGATGACTGTCGGAAAAGGGGGCAGGGGGGCCTGGACCCCCTAGATTTTGAAAATTTTAGAAAAAAGGTTGTTTTTTCAATGGCGAGGGTGAAAAACAAATTTCACCACTTTTGATCCCCCCTGGAAAAAATTTGGAAAAATCCCCTAGTTGCCCTCCCTGGGAAAAATCCTTTCGACTCCCATGCAGAGGAGTAACATTAGCATAAATTTTCCAGAAAGAGATGGTTTTCAGTGTAATGTTGACATTTGTGAAAATTATCCCTTTACGTTTGCTGAAGGAAGCAATAGCACAAAATATTCCAGACGAAAAGCCTAGATACACACAATCTCACTTATGGTTTAGATTGTTTTGTGACTAACGTTTGACACAACTAAATTATTTTATAATTAAAAAAAATTGTTGCAAAATCTGAAAAGAATCAAAAGAAAACTGCATTGATCTTCAGATATACAAAGTTTTCAAATTATAATATATCACTCCAAAAGTGTTTACAAGATTGGATATTTTGTTTTTTTTATCCTGTTAACTGTTTCAAGCTATCAGTTTGTCAATGTTGAAATAAAGCTAAAAGCAGAATTATTTTGAGTTGGTAAATGTAAAAATTTGGAAATGTGACGTTTTTCATTTGTAAATTTTCTCCTTTGACACTTGGAGATACCTCTGAACGCTTATGCAATGGAATATTTATCAGAGGTAAGTTTGCTGCAGTTTTATGTATTGTTTTGATGTAAAGCTATTCTAAACAGATGGTTACGGTACGACTGTTTTTGTTTTCGAATTATTTGTGACAAGTATTCATTTCCCGTCGTGCATGATTGCGACGTTACAGCAGCAGGCAGGGTAGTGGAAGAGACAGTGAGAATTGATTGCGTGTCTATTGACACTCAACTCCAGGCCAGGTCTTAACACGACCTTGTAAATTGGTATTGTTGCATTGTTACCAGACGCACTGTGTGCGGAAGAGCAGAGGGGACTATGCAGAACGCAAAAAACGAGTCCAGTGACAACAGATGTCGTAAGCACTCAGTCGTGGCGCTACTTGACCACTGTAGTTACAAAGCACCATCCAAACACTATCTCCCTATAGGTGCGTTGATTGATGTTCCACATTTGTTTGCGGCTAGTCAAGTAGCGGCTCCAAGAACAAGTCATTTAAAACCAGCCATGGCGAAAACTACTCCACGTGATCCTGGGAAGCAGATGTTTTGCCAAAACCTGTCGCTCTTTGTTCTGAGAACAGAAACTGCGATACCATTCAACATTCACTTTTTGACCAGTCACAAGTGATTTACTTACGTGTCAATGAGTTTCGTTATATTTCCATATCTGGTAATGTTTTGCTGCCGACTATATATCGTAACCTTTTCCTAGTGAAGAACTTGTCCACCATTTTGTACATTTATAGCGGTGCTTGCGTGAAGTCTTATGACTTCGAAAGTATTCAGACGTTTTTTGAAATCGTGTGGAAATCATATGTCTTAATATTAAAATCAATCATTAACTGGTCTGTGGTCATTTCATCGACTTAAATGGTAATTTTAAATTTATTACAAAGCTGTACATAGTAAGTACCCACAGGTTGTGTGAACAAGAAGAAAGTGTCTGACAAAGTTTGTTATTTACAGTAATAAGCGATATGAAACTTACAGCAACAGCTGTACAAATCTCTCTGTAAATCTCTTCATAGCACAGACGTTTTAGCTTTAAGACTCTTTACGTAATTTTAGGTTGGGTCAAGTCATGAGGAATAAAAAGAACTGCAACAGAATACTAAGAAGATATAAATCTTGATCATACTAAATGTTACACACAAAAAGAAACGCTGTGGAAATCTTTAAACAAAGCTGATGCTACTTCAGTAGATAGTTTTGTTACTCTGAGCACGTTTTAAAAGTGTGACTAAACTATTGCTGGAGCTTGAAAAATAGATCTACTACAATATTTGTAGAAGACTTTTCTCAAGCCTTAGGCAAGCAGCTCAGAAGACTATGTAAAAAGTATAAGATGTTTTGCCGAGTCACTACACTCTTACTGGCAAAAAAGTTTTGAGATACAAAGATAGGTTGAGATCGTTGATATCTTCAGTTGTGGAATCACTATTTGTTAAAACTAGCTCTTCTTACTGGAAAGAGAATCGATTTGTGATGAGTTTTCAAACGTAGGTAAAGACAGCTCTTCACTGTGTGGAGCTGGCTGATCGCAGAGTTTTAAGTTACGTATCTCAAAGAAATCTTATTCTTCCTTATTATGCCTTTAGTTGTCATTTCACAAAAGCAGTAGTTGCTGAGGTGCTTTTTTGGTTCACACCACACCAATGAAGGAGCAATCCTTAGGATTTTCCCAGTGTTGTTTGTCCGTTGAAGTAAATATTCTGCAAACGATTTGTACACAATGTTCGACGCCCAAGATTTGTCTGGATTACCAGGAATCACATTAAATAGGGCAAAGTAGATGCATCTTACAAAATCACAGGAATAGCATTCCTGTTAAGCTGTAGTGTGCATTCACCACACGCATGACAGAAAACATTTGGTTCATTTGAACAACGTCTTTTGCGCAAGGTTTGCATACAAAGTGCGACGCCCAAGACTTGTCTTGATTACAGCATCCAGTTGAATAGGGCAAATAGATGCATTTTACAAAATCATTGATAGCATTCTGTTAAGTTGTAGTGTGTATTCACCACAGGTGTAGCAGAAAATGTTTAAAATTCATCTAAACAAAATGTCTTTTCGATTAAGTAGCCGTAACTAAGATGTTTACAAAAGGTATTGAAGGAAAGCGGACAGAATCCTAGTCAAAATATAATTTCGTAAGTGCTATGAAGCTATTGTTGCAATCTCTCCGGTGGCGTTGCGTTAAATGTGTGATTCACCACGAACGGGATGTGCGTGAAGAATATCACCATATATATGTGGCGCGAACAAGCAATGATAGAGTGATCTCGTCGGGTGATTTCTATTGTTGCTTGCTGCCACAGTGCGAAGCTTTGCGCACATGCCGCTCGGGATTTCCGATCGCAACACTATTAACTTCACTATCAAATTGTTGAAATACAATTTTGACTCAAACCAGTGGCGTAGGTGTTCAAACTGTCTCTCATGGCTCTCTAAAGATGCTTCTCACTCCCTGTACAGGCTTACGCATGTAAGATCAGCTTAATTTAAAAACAATCTTTTAAACCAGAAAGATTTTTTGGCCTAATTTTCAAAGAAAAAAAGAGACAAAAGGCGATTCAAACAATGAACACAATTGAATGCAGAAAACAGGAAAACGTTTATTAGACCAGTGTTTTTCAACCTTTTTTGCATCACGGACCACTTTATGCAATAAAAACCACTTTGCCTGGTTTCATGTCATGTTTATGTGTGATATTTGCAAAAAATCTAGCTGAGCAAAGGTATGTTTGTTAGTAATGCAGAGATGGGGTGTTGCTCATGTGTGCCCATGATATGACTCTTTGCGACAACACAGTAAGAAATGTGGCTGTGGTCGCTGACTGGATGGTCACTCCTGATTTATTCGGCACAGCCATTGCCAAGTTGCGCAAATGCTTTTTCGTCTAACTTCCCTTTTATTTAATAAAACCTTCAGCAGAATCACAAATAAACATATTGTTTGCCCGTGCACTGGGTTTTCCCACTGAAATTCATCGCTTCTAATTTATTAAAATGAAAGCAACACTTTTTGTAAGCTTTCACCGATTAAATGACTTTTCCGTCACTGCAGATGTTAAGTGTATTATTGTATAAAGGAGTCGAACTTTTCACGAGATCCACATTGCCTGTTGGCATGCACTGATTCACTCCACTTGCAGTTCAAGCTTAGAATACACTCTAAAGCAGTGCTTGTCAACCGGGTGTATTGTACACCATAGGGTGTACCAGAAATTTCCAGGGGTGTACCACCGTGATGGGGTGTACAGGGGTGTACCAGATGTGTACTCTATAAGAACAGTCACATTGTCCCACATATGTCCTCTACTCCAGGGCAGTGTGCCAACGTTTCACAGATTTTAAAACCGTCTCTATCCAGGAGGGTGGATTGTCCGTCTTTTCCCGCCTGTTTATTTATAATGTTGATCACATGACTATCACGTATTCTTCTTTAAATGCAACATTCGGGAGCATGCAGGTAAGAAATGTTTGGGAACCATTGCGCTAGCTTGAATTTTTTGTAAGCTCATGTACCAACCATCCTTTTCCTTGCAATTGTTTTGTAGTAACACACGTAATAATATTTTCTACATTACTTTTCAAGCAGTTAGCTGGAGCTAAGCGAGAATTTATACCGAGAAGAAGTGAATAATCTCTATGTTAATTTTCACTTTGCACTTTTTCAGTTCAGATTTTAGGTTGCTATCATCTTATACTTTTGAAAGGTATTGCAGAAAGTTGTTGATCCTCGAAACATGCGCAATTATTTAAAGAAAAACTTAGTAGCGAAAGGTAGTTGTAATAAAGAGCATAGTAGCTATCAAAGGAAATATTTCAGTGAATTAAGTGAGAGTAAGGATGTTTTCAAGTCACATGCTTAGTGCAACGTAGTCCACTTTCCCGGGAGTAAGATCGAGATTTAGCAGTGTACAGTTATAAAGAAAGTTATTCAAGAGAGAATGGCTTGTATTGTTAAGAAGCACAAATTGAGGAGCGATGCCTGCAT
>Ga0210059_1013880_pt1 | contig 11978 bp, 7 predicted proteins | sample Ectturendosymbi2_FD_188042 | JGI IMG/M metagenome (GOLD analysis project Ga0210059, IMG submission 188042) | Ecteinascidia turbinata endosymbiont from Florida, USA - Sample 2 (SPAdes) (version 2) | ecosystem: Host-associated > Tunicates > Ascidians > Unclassified | place: Key West, Florida... | reverse complement strand
TGGCGTGCACCGCTAAGACAAACACGCAGCTTTGCGCGAACGAACGCAAGCGGCTGATAACGTTGTCGGTTCGACGTTTGCTTGACAGGTGAAGTCGCTGACGACGACGGTCGGTCACGTGACCGGTGCCGGTCACGTGACACGCAATCCTTTCTTTAAATCTGTCAACTGCGGTTGGCAGAGTTTCGCGCGCGCGCTTTTGTAACGCGGCATGCTTACTGCTCCAGGGGTGGGGCGCACACATCAACTCGCTTGCAAACTTTTGGAAAACTGACTCGCAAAATAGATTCAGCAAACGTCCTGCTGGACAATCTTTGCAGATTGCAGGGATCTCGCGAGGTACGACACGCGTTGAGATGCTGGGGGTGCGGACGGAACGACCGCATTCGCAGCGGACTCTTTTTCTGCCAATGGCTTGACGACATCTCGCGGTCAATCCACCACAGTTAACATCACCGCCAGAGCGTGCCAGATTTTTATGCCAGCAATGCGGTGAACCAATGTCGGTAGCGGTAATCTGTCAAGCAGTAGGTGAACTAATGTTTCACCTTCTTATGAAACGAGCATGCGCACTGACTAAGCCGTGATGATGCTTATTCAACGTCGCTAGTGGCGCTACCGCCGCTGCGTGTAATAACAAATGGCAGGTTATTACAACCGCTAACGACCGCAGTTTCGGGATCACGCAGCTTATTGTCCTTTCAACATCAACAACTGTTCGCTTTCGGGACGCACGTCGCCTTTTGAGGCAACTCTTCTTATAACGCCATCCATTTTCAATATGCAAATAGGCGCTGTGCAGCATGAGCACTGTTACGTCGCAATGGGCGTTTTGTGACGTGTATGTTTCGGAACGGAAGTGTTGTTGCTCGAATTAAATGTATTTTATAACAACAACCCACTCGTTTGGTCCGAACCAGTGAGTGTCTACCGGTAAGTGGGATGGACAAACACTCACAGACGCAGAGATTGGTGTCTTTCCAGGCGTGCGAAATCCAACTTTACAGACCCATAGCACCGAGATTCACTTGGAAGTGCTCCCTTTGCAATCTGACCCATGCATGCACTCATGTAAAGCTGCCACGCCACTACTTGAAGAAACCTATGGCGACCAGCAGCCATGAAGAAAATGCGTTTCGCTTCAGGCGAGCAAAAGAACTTGTGGGTTGTTCGCCACCAGCGAATGCTGTGAAAAAGCGAAATGCTGTAGACTTAAGCGAAATGCTGTAGACTTAAGCGAAATGCTGTAGACTTAAGCGAAATGCTGTAGACTTAAGCGAAATGCTGTAGACTTAAGCCCATCGCTCTTTGCACAAGTACAAATCAGGCGCTTTCGTCAGACAGGCTTGGCCCTGAAGACACCGCGACATAACGTGACTATTTTTTGCATCAACACGGTCAGGAAAAACACCACAACAACCTTGCGTCACCGACTTCATCCTTTCGCATTTTCGTTTGGAACGATTCAAACGTCGTCATACGACGATGCTGACTCAGCAAGTTGACGATTGAAGGACGACATCTAGCGGCGGCAGCGGGTACGATTCTCGACACTGAGCTTGCCGTTAGATGGCGGTGCAGACGACAGTAGTTGAGTTCCACCAAGAGGCTTACGTCACGCCAAAAGACAGCAGTGGCCAAGGAGAAGATGGCGGCAATTTCCGCCCAAGTCACTGGAATAAACGTTTCGCGCAGCAACGCCAGTGAGGGGGGTCCATTTGTAAGCGGCTAGAAGGGGGAGGGGGGTTAACAGGAGCACCGATGTGCGGGCGCTCAACGGGAAATGACGCAATACAGGAAACGGGTGCGTCGCAGCTGAAAAGCTCCGCCTGGCGGAGACCAGGCAACACTTTCGGTGGCTGGGCTGCGATGAGCCTGGTCGTGTGCTCATTATTGTGATGAGATGGGAGGACAACCGAAACTGAGCCGCATGTGACGTTAAATCAAGTTGAGGTAAGGTTGGGGTCGGAACGAGTCTCGGTAAACTCGCACACAGCCAAGCGACTTAAAGCAACTTTAATGCTATCAAAGATCTTCGCGACGCGGAAGTTCAGAAACGAGAGCGCAGGGTACGACTCCGTTGCTGCAGCGCTTTCGCGGAAAGCGGTTGTTTTCGAAAGGTTCGACATGATCTCGTTTTGTTCAAAACTGTTTCGTTACTTTCGTACTTTTCTTGAAAAGCAACTTTTCATTATGACCTTCCAAAAACCGGCTTGCAACAGTAGGATTGCCACCTGCAACCCAGCATCAGGCTGTGAATTGACGTAACGCACATTCAGAGCGTTCTCTTTATTCTACAAAGGAGTCAAAACGCGCCCGTTTCATAGAAGAGTGAAAAAACAGAAGGCTGGTGGGAGGAAAGGCTTGGCAGAAATCATTCGATGCAAAATCTAACTATACAACCATGCCGCAACACATTTAGTTTTGTAGTTTCTTGGCGGGTCTACTTGTGAGCGGAACAAGGTGAGCCTTTTTCAATTACACTGCTCGGGCAATTAAGTCAGAGCCATGGCGGGCCTGCTGAGGCCGGCAAGCGTGGTCGGGTAATCCGCTGACGGGGCTAAATCCAGCGGTTGAACTCGTGCATAGCGTTTCAAAACGACGGAGGTTGGTTAAAGCAGACATTGCATGTGCATAGTACAGCAACCAGGTGCTTGAATTAATTCACAGAAACGTAAAAATATCAGAAAGATTACGATTGCTCTTTACTCGAGCCAGTGCAAAGACTTTTCGCCTGGCATAAAACAAGCAAGGCTTGAATCGCAGAGGGCAGCGCACGAAACGAGGGAAGCAATAGGGACTTGAACATTTGCTCGAAAACCCACGCCCACCCACCTGACATGATACCGTGGTTCGCCGTGTCTCGCCGACTGAGGCTTCGCATCGGACTCGCTTCTACCGTTGCTCCCCCGCTGCCGTCGTCGGGGGGTGGAGGCAGTTCGCGCTTGTTGAGCTGAAGAGAGTTAGAACTGCTGTTGGCCAGAATCGGGACCAAAATTCGGATGTGAAGGAGTGGAGTTTTGAACCACGCTTAAGGGTTTGATTGGCAAGGCAGCAACCAATCCAAGCGACACAAACAGTCAGGAAAGCTTTTTCTTCGAAGGGTCGGGGTTTAACACGGACTGGGAACGAAGCAATCTCAACTTTACAAAAACGTTTCTGGCTTGGGCGAATTTCTTTCGAGTAAATGCAGAATATATTGAAAGCGCTTCTTTGATTGGCCAAAACCACAACGTGAGGTGTTATTTGCTGTTCTTCACTCCCATAACATGGACCGGTTGAAGTATTATTTACAGATGGTAGGAGCTAAACATGCCAACTTAACCTACAAGCAGTGGCTTAAGTAGAGGTTTGAGCCAGGAGGGAAAACTTAGCTGAAAGGGGTACACTAACCAACACTTAGAAAAAAAACGTGAGAAATGATGTTGAATCCGGATGTGGATGGCAAAACTAAAACATTAAATCACCGGAAAATACTCCGAAAATCGCTAAAAACAACAACCTACTGAAAACCAAAAGAATACTAAAAACGAAATATAAGCTAAGTCGGTGCCCGATTTGTACATTTAGCTTGCCAAGGGGGATGGGCGATTCGCCATACTATCGCCGGTCAGTTACACCACTGCCTACAAGGTCAACAACACTGTTTTTCAGAGGAAAAATCGCTGTGTGGAAAAAGAAACATTTTTAAAATCTTAGGCGACATTCGTCACAAAGACCGTGAAAGCTGCCGGATGCCTTAGAATATAAAAGCAAACAAACAAACGGAAAGAAGCGGTAGGTGTCACTGAGTACAGACCACCAATGAGACGGGCATGCACTTGAAGAAAAATTTTAATTTCTGTTTCTAGATGTCGACTTACCGCGCGTACGATTAGGCTTTGATCGCTGTTGTTGACGAAACGACAGTAGCCGTCGATTAAATCCGCGATGTTCTCCACCACGAACAGAGAGGGGGCTGTGATGGTCAGCGGCTGGCAGGAGAGCAAACAAGAAGAAATTAATCAAAACGGGAGCCGCAGGCCGTTGGTGAAAAATGTAGTAAACGACAGGCGCGCAACTGCGACGATCTTTACGAAATACGCTCTCGTTCTTGCAGCAGGTAAGTTCGTTCTTCTGGCGCTTATTTTTATTATTCATCCGATGTTTCGCCCACCTATCCAAATCACGGACTTGCGCAAGGATCACAATGTTTCCTAAGTTAAAAAAAATCACTGCATCTTTTTTCCTGGCTGGGCTTGCCTACAGTAGCGAGCTTGTAACAGCGCGAGGAAAGCAAAACGCAGGCGTAGCACAAAATAATATCTTGACTAGAATGGCACTTGCGTTGTGCTGGTGCGTGATGTGAGGCACCCGCGGTGACGGCAGTGGTTATCTATTTCGCTGCGAACAGTAACTTATTGCAAATAAAACAGCCACATTAATCGAAAACATTGGTTTGTTCGACGTTTCGGCTTACGCGTAAGCCATCATCAGGAATGAACGAAATGCGACAGGAATGAATTCCTGATGATGGCTTGCGCATAAGCCGAAACGTCGAATAAAACAATGTTTTCGATTAATGTGGCTGTTTCATTTGCAATGAGAATCTACAGCAACTCCGTGCATTGTTTACCAAAATATCACCACTCCTTGAAACAAAAACACCCTTTACTGTGCAAAGCTGCTGCAGCTAGCGACAACTTACGTTGCAAGACATTGCGGTATTCAGGCGGTCAAAGTACAGGGTTTTTATTTGTTCGTTTGCTTTATGTGGTGCGCATTCACGTGTGCACTGCCTGAAACCTGTGGAATTTAATTATCCAGCGAACTTAATGGCGTGCAAACAGCTTCGTGTGGTGTGGACATACTCCAGGTGCGACCATGCAAATGAGCAGCACGGTATTTGCTTTGAATTTACAGCCGGTACCCGGTAGTTAATTGCGTGACGAAGCACACAAGCGCGCTTACATCCCCTAAAAGCTGTGATGCGCTCTGTTTGCATAATCGTTGAAAGGGCTTGTTGCCCGGGCCACTGATACAATTGCACGGCGTTTACAACCGAGGTTGCAGATCGTGTTCTTGGTTTTAAACCAAAGCTAAAGCTTTTACTTCCGTTTTTTTTGAACAAGTTTTCCGAGTCATGGCATAGCGGGTAGAAATGTTTGTCATGCGTTCTCTTTCAGCATCAGCTAATCAGAAAAAATGAACGTACAAAACGGTAGAAACTTTTAGTCATCATCATTCACTGTAGCTATCCACCGTGTTTGAACAGGACCCAATTACGTCGTAAGCCACACTGCCAGCACGCAGCCGTGAATGAAGGATCAGATACTAAGCGGAAATTGTCAACAGAAACACATCTGCTCGATAAATCAAAGCATCATCATTTCCAACATAAATGAACAAAACGCATACATTATAAGAACACGTTTGCACATTTTTCATTTGTGGGGTTTTTCACGCAGTATTATACCCGTACAAAGGACTTTCAATTTTATGATCTGCTTAACTTACATCATTGGTGCCTTGAATCTTGAGCAACAACGTTCCTTTCTTGGTAGGATCTGTCGAAGAGTCAGTTTTGATTGACATGACCTAAAATTAACAGCGTTTTAGAAAAGCATTAAAAAGTCCAGCACCGAGCAACAGTATTTGAAAGCATAAGCTGCCGTTTGATCACACTGCGCAAAATGCCAACAACATTGCGATCGCTAGTCTGCGGTAGCTACGTTTGGAGAAGATGAGCTAATAAGAGTGATGGAGAAACTCTTCGAACGGGCAGCACAAAGAAACAAAACGTCTGAGCGTGTCGCAACAAGCAACACTGCAGCTGTCCCGGATGATACACATATTTGATCGGCAGTGCAACAGAGGTCAGTAGCTGGGCAGCATTCGATGACCGCGGCCTCCTAATCACTGCGACAATAATCTTCTACAAACAGGGCGCCGAAAATCGCTCACACATGGCACCAGGATTTTCGCAGCAAGTCGCTCGTGAAGGTGACAGGCACCGCTGGAGATATGGACGAACCGCTGGGTTTCTTTTGTTCTGTAGCCAACTACCGATACGCTAAGTGAGTTGTACGTCACGAAGTGAGTTACATGTCACAAAGTGAGTTACACGTCACGAACGCGTTGCGCGCACTTCCTTAACTGCTGGGGCAAGTTTCGAGCTAAATTGTGGGCCTGTTCATCGAAACTCGCTTTTCATGATTTTTCATACAACTGTCGACGATCAAGTTTCTGTTCCCTCCTGACACGAGTCAATGAGTCATTTTGATCGCCCGTGCAGTTTGCGCGCTGGCGCGAGTTGCGCGAAGATTCTGATTATGTACAAAATACCATAAAAAGCAATAGGTCATCGTACAGCAACGCACACCGTCTTGGGTTATTATTCAACAACAAGAACCATACATTTGCGACCTCAACCACCGGGTCGCAAACGAAACAGTGTCGCCAGTTGCCAGACAGCAAGTTCGTCCTCACGGCGCTTGGCCTGGTCGGCATTTCACGAAGCGACGTGCGCTGGATCATCGCAGCGATGACGTCGCTTCCTATCGACGTGACGTTGAACGTTCGTGGCCAAGTTTGGCTGCTATGGATGCGATCAACAGTCAGCGTCCCCCCACACGATTTGAGTGACCTCCCCCCCAGGATTCAGCCAATGCTTCTGTGGGAGGGAACCTAACCCGTGTATCGTTGCCTGCTTCGCCGAGAGCCCCATTTTAAGACCCTTCAAGGCCCGCACAAGGGACGTTGATGGCTTTTTAGGACGTTTCGGCCTGTAACTTCCGAACCACTGAAGCTACGTCAATAAGTAAGACATTGCCGGAAAGGTGAGACAAAAACGCATTTTTGAGGTATGTTCCACGTCGTTGTGACGTATTTTTAAGGGAAAGCCCCTTTTTTGCGTACCAAAAATCAGCGTACAACACACAAACCGACCGACGAGCTGCTGAACTCCTCACACACATGAGCGTCTCACCTGATGAAACTCGGCGAGTACAGTGGGCGTGGCACCTTTGTCTGTCCAATAGCAAATGCCATCCTCTGGACCAATCACCAGCTCCACCGAAACGCTCCACCCAGTCTGTGACGACATAAGCGTTCAAAGTGGACGGTTTTCTTTGATCTATTTCGAGTCAACGACAGAGACGCGCAAGAACTTTCATTTGGGTTTTATGCATTGATGCAAGCAGCTGGATTTCGCGACAACGCCTAACGCTTATTGTGAAAGCTGCGCGAAGCAGCCTTGAAGAAGCCGCGCCAGTCCGCGAAGTGCACAGCAATCCGAACGAACGAAGGAAACTCCCCCTCACGAGCAGGAAACAACTGAAGCCAGAAGCGGTGACCGCGCCCGACACATCACCTGGCGCCAAAGGACACATTTCAACACAAAAGTCCTGACGTCAGTTACAAAGTTAGGTGGAGTTTATTTGGAAAGTTAGGTGGAGTTTATATCGACTCACCCCCAAGGCACAGCTGAACATTTCCTGATCGAAGCGCGTGATCCGGCGGAGGATGTCGAAGAACTTGAAGACGCACTTCTCCTCGGTGCAGTTGGCGATGTTGCGGAACTCCTTCGATATCGACTTGCGCAGGTCCCTTGTCTTCGTCGCGTCCACCACGGACTTGGGGAAGAACTTGCGCAGGCCGACGTCACGTCTGCAAATCAACGCACACAGAGCTTTTGCCAAACCCCTGTCTACGTTACTGTGAGTGCGCGCGAAAAAGGCGGCGAGTTGTGTATTTTCAAATCTTTCGCACGCGTTAAAATGCGCGACTGTTTTTTGTCTGCGCGAACAGCGAGCGAATACGATCATCGCAGAATTTCATCAGAAGCGTTTCGTTTCTGCCAGCGGCTATCGAATTGCGGAGCAACAAAAACATTTGAAAGTTTGCGCCGAACTCCTTCTGGTGAGCATCGCAAGCCCATCGCGCATTGCCCGAATCAAACACAAAGCAAATCTATCCGATACTTTACTTCAGGAAAAGGCGAACATGCGGTGCACTGGACCAGGAGTCTCCAAAATTTTTTGCCAGAGGGCCACATGAGCTAGTGAACAACAGTTGGAGGGCGCGACATCTTATGTGATGTGATGGTTTCGGGTTATGTTACATTCTACCAAATCAAAACATTTTTCGTATATATATTTTTCATTATGACAAAATGTATTTGAGGCCTGATGAAACGACTTCGCGGGCCGTATTTTGGAGACCCCTGCACTGGACAATCAATAGGCGGCTTCGCAATAATTGTAGTGTTCTGCATTTATCGGTTATCGCAATGCTTTTTAAGCCTTTACGCCAAACAAACTCATCTCAGGAGAATGAAAACTGTCACCACATGCATGTGTAGTAATCTCACGCCAGTGGATCAGCCACACGAAGGTTCGTTTCCTTTATTTCTCCGTATTTACCCATCACGGACTTTCACTCCCCGAGAGCAAGCAGTTGCGTTCATATCAGTGGGACTTTTTGTTGTGATAGTTTAAATTCATTTTAACGCCATGGAATCCTTAACGTTTCGTAAAAACAAAACCGATTATCCAGTGAAATTACTTCGGGCGACCATTTTTATGCAAGAACCTGTTCTATGTTCGCGCCCCGCCTTGGAATCGAAGCGCTGCCCCCCAAGGACAGGTCTATAATCAGCCCTTCCGGGCCAATAGAAATCGATCACACCACATCAGCTTTCGACAGGCGACCTTGAAATGACAACGATGGCCCTGCGCAGTGCTGACGTCACAATAACGCGGCGCAGACGTCATAATGGTCGCGCGCAGCACAAGCGCCGCACGGTTCTTACTCCAGCAGTTCGAAGTTGGACTTCTTGTCGAAGACGTTGGACGGCATGTCTTTGAAGAAGCGTCGGATCTCCAGGCAGCCGAGCTTTATCGCTGTTTCGTGGTCGATCTTCTCGGCGATCACTTCCAGGTAATCGCAGTAAACCTGGATTGAAAAGGAGAAAAAATACAACGATCAGGAAAGTCAGGACGTGGCCAGATTTTTGATGGAGTCTGGATGATTCTCACATTCATTGTGTTCCTAAGAAGAGTGCTTGTCCCCAGGTATTCGTTTAAAATCGCGCATACACCCGGGTTTTTTTCAAAGCCGTGCACTCGTCCAACGTGTAAGCCAATAGGAAAGCAGCTAAAAGTCAGCATGTCCGTATTTGATCGTCAAATGTGATCAGGGCCAACTGGGTCTTGGTTACATACTGTCAGAAAAACTTTACGCGAATCAGCTTTTGTGACCGATTGTGTTTAGTCAATACCGGAGCAGGCATAATAGCTCTGTTTTGCGGACGAAACAAACACGTCTGTTTGATCATACAGCTTCGCTCAAGTTTCAATCGACTGCTGCATTGATTAAATCATGCTCGACAACGTAACACGGCGTCAGGAACAATGCGTTTTTGAATCGAAATTACGTGAACCCCGTGACACCGCGTTAAGCGCATGAGAGTCAGCAAGATGTGCTGCAGAAGGTTAGCGACCTTTTTCGTTACTGGGTTCATGGCGGCGGGCGAGGGGTCGTGCACAGGAAAACATCTCTGCAGTTGAAACTGGATAAACTGGCGAGTTGGATTTAGTCTTTGTCCGCACTTATTCCGACTTTTTGAGCAAAGTGAAGGAACGATACGCATGATTTTCGAAAAGGAAGAGACGATTCGTAACAAACACAACAAAATGCGCAAAATAACTTCCGACTTATCATTTGCTCCAAAATGTTGATGACGACGCTGAAAATGAGATAACTTCGTTTACGCGGAGTGGGCAAGAAAAGAATGTGCCTAAGATTTTCCAGGTTGAGTAAATGTATTCTATGCTTATGGAATTGGACACTGGCAACCGGTTTTACATGAACAGTTGACGGCAAGTACCAAAAACGAACGTAAAGATGTTGTTACTTTTTTCCATCTTGATTGAACTGGGAAGTTTAATACAAACAAAATTAATAGCAAATTTACAGTTGCTTTTCCTTTGGAAGCCAAATTGCAAAAAAGCTGCAAAACTTCAGTTGGATAGAAGTAACATTTAACTTGGACAGAAACCAAGACTAGGCTTGGTCAGGAACCAAAGCTTAATTTGGACAAAAAGCAAAACTTAAATTGAATAAAAGCCAAAACTAAACTTGGACAGAAACTAAGACTGCTCTTGGTCGGAAACTTAATTTGGACAAAGAGAAAAACCTGACTTGAATAAAAACCAAAAATAAACTTGAACAGAAACCAAAACTTCACTTGAACAGAAAGCAAAACTTCACTTGAACAGAAAGCAAAACTACAATTGGACAGAAACCAGCCCGAGAAAACGTTGTGAGTTACAACAAGATAAACACCATCGCGTCAACAGCGATGAAATTCACGTTCGATGAAATTCATGATCCGCTTTCAATAGTTGAAAGCAACAGTAGTGACGTACGTACGAAGTGAATACATTCCAATTTATTTCACAGGTACACAACTTTCGTTTACTTAACACATCTTCCATCCTGCAAGCAGTAAGAAAACTTACTAGCGAAACGTTCACACTGAACAAGAGCTGAAAAGAAGCCACACGAACAGCGGCTAGGAACACGGAACTAGTTATCCCTGCTAGAACACGACTTCCTTGTTGCTTTTACGAGAATAGTCGTCAATTGCGCCCGAGCTGGGGTTGTCAAAAAGCTACGGGGCTTTCGAAATCGCAAACCAAGCTTTCGGGACATCATAACGCGCAGCGTATTATACTCCGAACGTTGAGCAAGTTTAAGTGTAGCCCAGGGATCTCCAAACTTTTGTCCGAGGCCCACATAAGCTATTACTCGAAAAATTCGAGGGCCGGACATCTTACGTAATGTGGGTGTTTCGGGATAAGCTACATTCTACCAAAACAACATGTGTTTCGTAAATATATTATTTTTTCATCATTGAGAAAATGTCTTTGGGGGTGGGATTTGGCCCGCGGGCCGTAGTTTGGAGGCCCTGGTGTAGCTGAACGAGTTGCTGTCATGGAATTTTTCTTGAGACACGTAAACGAACGGCGACACGCCTCTGGTAAGATTGGAGTCAAACAGATGACTTCATGACTGCGCTTGTAACAAAGGGCAACGTTGTCAAACGTTCTGCAGAGAAGCCTCCTTCCCAGGTGCGCCTGTTGTTTGTCAAACTGCTTTAAACAAACGCAAACACCGAGGCGAGATCCTCACGTAAACTCTCTTTCGCACCGCGGAAGCGTTTCTATTGTAAGAACTTCCTTGTGACTCGCATAAAACACAGCCCTCGCATGGAATTACTTCGTTAAGGCGTTTGCAGGGCATCAGAAGATGAAGCAACGTCATTCCAAATCATGGCAGTAAATCACATCAGTCACGGAACGTTTCGTGTCCAAGAAACAAAAACGCGAAAACGTCAATGAGTTTAAATGGTGCTGTATGATGACTGCGTACGAAGAACAAGAACTGATACAAGCGTGTCTGTTGAGTGCTCACCGCAAATAGCGCATTGCTCGCTAGTCGCACAAACCTGCTGCCTGGAGCTGCTACTATGGGTTGCGCACCTTAGTGAGATTATAAAGGTTGAAAAGAAAAAGCAAATCCGAGTTTGAATGACACGACCACGTGAAACTGCAAGTAGAAGGTGTCATCTAGATTGTGTTTTTCGCTGAGACACTTCGCTCATTTGTCCCGTAGTAGTATTAAAACTCGCCGCAACAGTACAGTGCATCCTCGATTTTCCGGCCCCCGATTAACCGGCCCTCGATTAACCGGCCGGGTTCAACAGGGAGGCACATTCAATTATTTAGTCTAAAATCTACACGTTTTACAGTGGAAAAAACTAGAAAGCCAACAAACAATGTTGTCAAGAAGCTCGTTTCTTATTTTGTAAGCTTGTTCTCATACTAGTTTCGTTTTTTCGTTCTTTTTTCTTTAGGTTCTTTTAAGTGTGGTGTAGGTGGTGGACGGTGGGCACCCTACGATAGATACTTTTCTTATCCGGCCAAGATTTTGGA
>Ga0210059_1013878_pt1 | contig 11979 bp, 8 predicted proteins | sample Ectturendosymbi2_FD_188042 | JGI IMG/M metagenome (GOLD analysis project Ga0210059, IMG submission 188042) | Ecteinascidia turbinata endosymbiont from Florida, USA - Sample 2 (SPAdes) (version 2) | ecosystem: Host-associated > Tunicates > Ascidians > Unclassified | place: Key West, Florida... | reverse complement strand
CGAAAGAAAAAATCGTTACACTTATGTTGAAAAAGGTTTTAAAACAGGCCCGAAATCGGCCCGAAACATTTTGACAAACTTAAGCTCGACGCCCGGCCCGACCTGAAAAGCCCGGCTTGGCTTACAACCAGCCGCGTAGCCGGGGGGCAATTGCCCCACAATTCCGAAAGTAGCACTAACAATTTTCAAGTTAATCAAGCTTTTGATGTGCAAGTCAAAAAAATGCGTTAGTGCAAATCAACTAAACTTCTTAAACATCTGTTACAATTCAACTTTTATTCGAACCTGATCAAAGCAGTATGGTTTACCAATTGCCGATTATTAATCAAACATCGTGTATAGTGTAAATGCTGGAGAATTCATGCCATGGCTGGTCTTTAGCTGAGATTTAATCTCCGTGTGGGAGTTGGTGATAATTGAATACAAACTTGTATCTAAGCACTTGTAATCACTAACCGAAAGCAAAACAGTAACGCTGTTCGTAACGGAGTAACGCTTTTCGCGTTTGTTTGTGGCGCACCAGCTTGTTATATCCCACCTAATAGTAATGCAAACTTCATTTCAAAATCATCATAAAAATTTCACTCTGATAACCCTGGCATGCTACCCACAATACTTTGCCCTTGACCGCAGCATCTGCCGTAGCTTTAAATGAACATTGTAGATTTTTGTTTTTGTACAATTTTACAACTAAATGCGGGAATGTGGCGGTGATATACCTTTTTGTATGCCTTGAAGCTTATGCGTTGGCTAAGAAGCAATTCAGTTTCAAAGTGTTTTTATTACGCAATTGGGCTATAGACACTGCTGAGCAACAATGGCATTTATTCTAGATATTGAATTGTGATGGCATGTAGACCGACTATGACGGTTCAACCACAAATACAGTATATGGAGCCTCAACGGTTTCATCAGTGATCTCCAGCATTACCTTGCCGGCGAGTAAAAAAATAATTTTGTCAAGTATGGGGTACTCAGAATACGAACTGTACATAGTCTGAAAGTGTTTCAACATTCACCCGATGTTAATTGCCACCCTATCCTACAGTACATTTGAAAGCATTCAGCTGCAACACGAAGAATCAGCAGAAAAAACAAACAAAAGTAGAAAAATACTTTTTATTTTGTAAGTGTTGAGGCCATTAACACTGGCATTTACTTACAGATAGCTTGCACTCTGTTTCCTCGATAAAGCGCTTGTGACCAAAATGAAACGAAATTGAACTTTTTCCTAGTCAATTGGAATGTGTTATTCAAACGCTAATGGATTTAAAAGAAATATTTCAACCGCTTAATTCCCAAACCTTTTTAAGCGCAACCCAAGTCTGAGTTTGGCGAACACCTCGCGACACAAGCCCCAAACAACGCACAAAATATATTGATTGTGTGGCTGATTGTTGGCAGTTAAGTTTGTTTTTAATGTCACCATTCTACTCTTTCCTCAAGTATCTACGTTGCAAACAGATGAAGACAATCAGTGGTAACTGTGAAAATCTACAACTCCGGAGTGGATCGCCTCTGCACGACCCATTTTTTGGCCCTTCTCCACCCGTCTTTGGGTTTTATCCATACTTTGTGAACCACTGGACTAGATCAACTAACCAATCCTTGTGTCAAGTTGCGGCGGACAAGTAGGCCTATTCCTTAACTTATTGCAGAGCCGTGGTAATAATCGATTGTTGCTTGTTTTTTGCATATACACAACCGTTTTCTCACTTCGCGCAGACTTGGTGGGTCAAACACATGCACAAGTTTGTTTGGGGACAGGGCCGGATTTAACTGATGAGAGGCCCTAGGCTAATCCACTTGTGAAACCCCTTCTCCCATTGTTGCGAGGAAAACAAATGGAAAGCGTTAATCATTTTGTGAAAATCTGAAAATGACGTTCTGAAAGTACGGTCAGTAAATAATTCTAAATCATTGCTAGAGGGCTAACGATCACTGCGTTTGTTGCTGCCTTCGACGCAAAAGTGTTCAATTGCACAGAATTGTTGAAATCCTGCTTGGCTGGCGGGAACAGGATTATTAACTACTACCACAGCCAAACCAAGCGAAATCGCAACAATTGAAATATTTGACAAAACACATAGTCTACGTTTTTTATAAGAATCACATTTGTTTTTTCTTATCTGTGTTCAAAAAAACAAACACACTGCACCTATACAGTATGTGTGGCGGCATAACGACTTTAAAGACCACGTTGCAACTCGCTTACCACGGCTGCAAAAATCTCGCACACACGAGCAAAACACGTCAAGTAAAACGCACCCAAATGGTTGTAACTGTTTGGTTCACGATTCGCGTGTTTCTTACTTTTTCAGACTGGTAAGAATCGAACGCAACCAAACTGTCGCGTGAAAAGATGTGAAATTTAAAAACCAGAATCGTCGCCAGAAAGTCTTGAATGGGGGTTTAAATTTACGCAAGGGGACGTCAAATTCTGAAAATTGGATACAATCTTTACTGATCTACAGCGTTTCATATTTAAATTTGGAAGGGCTGAGCTCACCAATGCCCATCATGGCGACTGGACTGGTTTAAATTTCGCTTATGCTGTCATTATTGTAATACGTATTAAAAATTAAAAGCTACAACCATCGAATCAACTAAGGCTGAACATAACACAATAAACGGTTAAAAAAATTCGACCTGCCTTCTTCATAACAAAATTATCTGAGAATTCATTACAATTTGTTTGTCTAAGTTTGTCTCTTTTAATGTACCGAATGCTTAGTGTGGACAACCTCTCCAGGAATATTGCGACCCTTTAATTCATATTTCATTCTTTTGAACTTTGAAAAGGACCTTTCGCCTGAGCAGCTAGTGACCATCAAGCTAAGAAATAAGGCTTCCCGTGGTTGCATAAACAAAGAACCACTAATCTAAGGCATCAGACCCAAAAGCGCTTTTATGAATTTTTTGCTGTTGCCCTGTCTTGCAGGGGAAGAGGTCTGCAGTTGCCAATTGGTGAAGTGGCTTTTGCTTGCTATTCAAGCTCATCAAGATCTCTGATTTGCTTATCATGGGAGCAGTACAAACTTGCGCAAATACTCAATAGTAATCTGATTTCTGAATGACTTACTGAAGAAAATTCAAATGGAAAAAATCACATCTAAAAATACCAATCGAGCTTAACGCGATACAAACCCTGACAAAACTACTGTATTGCTCAGTCACCTAAGAGACAACTCTGCTTTTATTGTAGGATACTGTTGCTAGCCCTGCACATAGCTCTTATCTGCAATACAAACTTGCTTTGATCAGGTGCAGTAAGTGGAGGTTTGAGCCTGTGGGAAACTTAGCTGGAAGAAGCCCACTAGTTAACGCACAGAAATTAGATGAGAAACAAACCCTCACCGGAAAACCCTCCGATTAACGCAAAAAAACAACAATCTAGTGAAACCAAAAGAATAGTAAATGCCAAAATACAAGCTAGATAGGGGCCAGATTTTTGTATTTAGCTTGGCAAGGGGAGTCGATTCGTACCCCTGCCGCCTGTCAGTTATGCCACTGATCAGGTGCGTTTCAAACATGAACAGCCACAAGTTCTTTTGATATAGTCACACGTCGCAATCGGTACGATTCAGCAAACGCAGGACGCAGCCAGCGTGCTTTGAGTATATCGACACAATTTTTGGCATACGGCTTGACCAACCGTCATATTGAGATTCATGGAAACTGGTTGGAAGACTCTGGCGTTATCACCACGAATGCTTAATACAACTAAATTTTGTGAATAATAAGACATACATTTTTGACGAAGTTTAATCTAAATGATCATATACCGGCCATTGACTCTATGTGTACCACAGTTCGCTGGAAGCCCCCTTGGATCTTAAGGCAGTAGGCTTAAGCCTGTAGGTAAATCCGGCCTTGTTTGAAGGACATGTATAACTTTCCAAATTAAAAAAATTGTCTTTGTATTATTTGTGAATTTTATTGTTAGCTCTGAAAAGCTAGAAAATGGGTTTACAACCTTTTCAAGCATGTGGCCCAGTAAATAATCAACAGAGAGTCCATGGCCCACCAACTGTATAACTTCTCTCTCTCTCTCCAACTGTTGCACATGCATAGAGCAAAAAAAGCAACATTTAGTAACACAACGTGCGCTGCAGTCAATGCAAAGGCTGATCCTGTTTGTCTTTATAAAGCAAAGATATTAGATGGTCAATACATGACAATGCCCAAGTCAAGTTATTTTCCACATTAAGCCTGATTCTAGATTTTTCGAGAGTCATCTTGCAGAACGTAGTGCATGTAAAAAATACAAGGCCGTGGCCAGTCAAAAATTCTTTCTTGCCTTAGAGGTTGAGAAAACCTGAGCTAGATAGAAAAATACCTAATCGTTTATGGGACGCAGGATTAGTGCAAGCAGCGAAAAAAAATGCTACCGCAGTCACATTTCATAGCGTAGTCCAGTGGTCTTCAGACTTTTTTGTAAAATCGCCCCCTTACAGAAATTTTACCTGGAAATCGCCCCCTTACCGGTAGTTTTTGCGCTGTCTGAAAATATTATTTTGTTTTGGAAATAAATTACTGCCAATGAAATATAAATGGGCAATGTAGTTAACACAAAACGAATGCAAATGCGTTTGTAGAATAAATGTTATCATTTCCAAAATGACAGCTGGTTCCAACTAATGCGAACTTTACGGTTGGTGTTTATCTGCAAGCTTTTTCAAAGCAGTTTGCAAGTTGCTCCATTCAAGTTGCGTGGCCTTTCCCCGATGTTGTTCATGTCAAGGCGATTGCGGTATTCGTTGCGCATATGCAATAGGCTGGTTGGCAGAAACCTTGCTCAACAAAACACGTCGTTGGAAGCGCCAGTGATAATAACTTTACTTATTTCTGAAGGTCAGGATAACTCTCACGGCACTTGATCCCAAAAATCTGCCATCCGTGTTTATGAAATACAATGCGGGTGTCATCGTCACTTTGAATGTCAATGAGACGTTCCTGGATGGTGGAATCCATTCGTTTCTACTAGTTAGCTGGCGAAAAAATATTTCTCCCAGTAATGTTTTTCGCAATTTAACTTACGGCGTGATCTCCACAACAGAATGGTTTCATAACAAGCTTCAAACAACAAGTGGTGAGAAGGATTTTTTAGACTCCTTCGTTTAACCAAGACAGGGTGTTTGGATTTACTCGTCGGTCTAAGTTACTCTTTTCCTGGTATACTGTTCTGTTATACTTTGCCATAAGCAGGGACGGATTTAGGGAGCACGGTTCCCTAGGCCATCTTAGTTTTTGGGGCCTCACGCAAGTGTGACCTATTTGGCCGTTTGTGTGAAAAGCGTGAAAGTATGCCCCTGTTGTCTGTAGTGCCCCCTCAAAATCTATCTTTTGTGGTGCCGACTTTGGTTCCACAATTGCCTTAGATCTTCAACAGAAATTAAAGCCCTTTCTACATTTGTCTAAAGAACAAATGGCATTGGGATCTTTTCTTGGAATTTATAGCTCTTTCGTGTAGTTCAGAAGTTTTCTTCGTTAACTTTCCGCGATTTCTAGCATTTTTAGTAGGTTTGTTTTTCGGATATAAAGATTTTCATGCGGGGCCGTGTTGCCTCCCTCGAACACTTCATCTAGCTGTCGATCTGATTACCTGTACATAAACTCCTTTTTTGTAATAACAGTAACCCCTAATTTTTGAACCAAACAAGCACAATCCATTTAGTGGACACAGGGCTTATTCATGCCGTTTTGAAATTGTCATTTTCCAAGCAATATAAAATAGAGTGTTTTAATCCTCTATACCAGTTTTTCTCAACCCCGAGTCCGCGGACTTAAATGAGTCCGCGGAAGGCTCTGGAGTTCGCAAGCACTAGGGGCAAATTGGTTTGCTACAATATCCTCACACAGCAATGCAGTAACTCTATCAACTTTATACCATCGACGTTTTTGTTCGTATAGCGGTTACAATGCACCTAATCAGCATGAAAAAGTAAAAAGTTTGCTGTTCCACATGGCATTTATACATTTGAGGTAGTGTGGTCAGCAACTTAAGCTTAAAGCTGTTGTCCAAACTACAGTTTGTTTTTGTCGTCTTAGTTCATAATTGGTAAACGAAAGCAGGCGTATGTGTATAACGACAACTATACTTGAAAACTTGGATTTACTTCAGTCGTGGTAAACGGTGAAATCCGGCCACAGTTCGTATTATGTGTAGAAGTCCTTGCACACGGATATCTCAAAGAAGCTTAACTATCGAGTAAAAGTACGTGAAATATCATGACGAAATTCTTGAGCTTTTCAAAGAGATAAAACATCAGGTAACGCGAAGTCGTACTTATCATCTACTTCAAGGGTAAAAACGTACTCCTACAGTAAAGCAGTGCATGCTTCTTCTACTGTTGCTTGGAAAAATGCAAGAGCAAAAGCGCCTTAAACAGCAAGAAAAAGCTTGGTCACACCAGCAGCCGTGAAAATGGACAGGATAATGTGTACTGATGCCCAGTTCAGGGGTGTGGAACCGAGCCGCACTGTCGGGCCAAATGCACATAACCAGGTTGGTCCACGGGCCACAGCTGTATGTGTCAAGCTCTGCGGGTTAGAAAAATCGCCGGCCGCACACTGGAGATTGGCAATACCCTTAACCTGCGTTCTCTGTGTGTTTGTTTGATTCAATCGGCATTGTTCCGCGAGGTGTGGACTCCACAGCGGTTCAGGTGTCGACAGAATTGCGGTTGGGCGCTGAGTTTGAAGAGTTCTGTCGCTATTTAGTTAGCTAAGACTAGTTGGATTTTCCTAACGTAACCATACACCAGTGCAACCTCGCACAGGGCGACGATCTGCGAACCCGATAACACGTCCAATACGTCATCCAGTTCAGTGGGCTGACATTAATTAAGATTTACAACCGTAACGCTTGCTTTTGGAGCAATGGGGTCTGGGTGAAGTGAACACCAGGTGCGGGCGAACTGGTGTGGTCATAAGGGTGAGTAAACAGTCGCCTATACTATTTTTCTCTAAATAAAATTTAGGTTTGGCGGGCCACACGCCACGGGCCACAAAACGTCAATTCCCGGGCCACTTTTGGCCCGCGGGCTACGGGTTACACACACCTGCTGTAGCTAATAAGTTAGCTACGATTTTTCTTTAAGCAACGCCATCAATTGGCGCATCCAAGAGCTTTCAGTCGATATACTGAAACAAATATTTGCTGCTGCTAAGCGAAGTGGAAATCTTATTTCAGAGTTGGGCGAGTCTACAAATTTTGGAAACGATGCACAGTTCATGGTATTCGTGCGACCGAGGACTACGTGCAACAATTCTCTTGTGTTGTCCACTTGCCAAACGTATTATAAGAAAAGAAATGTTTAAGAAAGTGGAATCCTTCACTAAGTAACATCAACTTTCGCGAACTCACTGCGTGTCTGTTTGTGCCGATAGTGCTTATTCGGCCATAATAAGAATAAAAAAACTTCATGAAATTATGAAAAACGAAAACAAAAAATTTAGGGGGTTATTGTCTTCGTCGAGAAAAAATCAGAAAGCGAAGAAATTTAACATCTGACAGTTTTTAAATAGATTCCATCTGCTGTTAATCACATCCCATACGCATTCGTTATGTGTGGCGAGATGTGGGCAGAACACAGTGGACGTTTGTTTCATTTAAGCATCTGTTGGCTCATGAGGAAAGATGTTGGAGAGAGTGACCCACGCAATGTCACCGGTGCGTCAATTAAAAGAACGGAATCATAACTTTGCTGAACGATTCATCGAGAAGACGACATCAGGTGTGCGTTGAAAACCACAGGTCCTAATTCCGACAAACTTGTGAAACAAACTCAGATACAAGATTCTCAGTTGAAATTTGAGAATGTGGGCCATGAACCGAATTTGCTAAAACTAGTGTTTGTATCATTCTCGTAGACTTAGTCTATCTTGAGTCCGCGAATGTTTATACTGATCCGAAAATAGTGCGTGTCTTCAAAAGGTTGAGAAACACTGCTCTATACCATAGGCCCATAGGCGTACGAGACGGGTGGCGGGGGGACTGCCGCCCCCCGGCTTGAAAATTTTCAGGAGAAATTATGTTTTCAGGGCAAGCGCAAGTTGCTCAAAATTCCTGATTGATAAAAAATATTTCAATCCAGTGAAAAATTCCAGGGCAAACTCTGTTTTCAGAATAAGGGCAAGTTGCTCAAAATTCCTGATTAATAAAAAAATATTTCAAAACAGTAAAAAATTTCAGGGCAACTCTGTTTTTCAGCGCAAGCGCAAGTTCCTCAAATCCTGAATGATAAAAAATATGCATTCAGTAAGTGAATTCAAGGTACACTCTGTTTTTCAGGGCAAGCGCAAGTTGCTCGAAAATCCTGAATGATAAAATTATTTCAATAAAGTGAAGAATTTCAGGTCAAATCTGTTTTTTAAGGCAAGCGCAAATTGCACAAAAATCCTGAATGATAAAAATAAGATAGCCAAAAAAGTAAAAATTTCAGGGAAAACGCTGTTTTTCTGGGCAAGTGCAAGTTGTTCAAAAATGCTGAACGGTGAAGAAATTTTCAATGCAGTGTGTTCAGTGTATATTCACTTGGGGGTGGTCCGTGTAAATTGGGCTAGTTTAGTGTGTAATCTGGACTAAAGTCATGACTGGTTATAATAACTTTGATCTAGACCAGCTATGTCTAACCCAAATGTCTTACTGAGCCAAGAAGTATGTCACTATCTGGACCAGGGCCGCACATTAAATGACATATTAATGAAGACCGCACATTGAATGGCTGACTTTGATCTTATCAAATGATTTTAGCTTAACCTAATGTACTGAAAGCGTTCGAATCCTCATTGCAGTGGTAACTGACATGATAAAGTGGCACTGAAAACCAACTGCATCAAAATTTTCATGTTCAGGATTATCAAAAAAGACAGGTTGTCAGCATATAGGATACATTTACTACAGCGAAAACCTAAACTGGGTCGCATGCAGCCCGCGGGTTGGGCATAGCTGATCTAGACCAAGCCTCCGTTTTCTGTGAAAATCGAACAATCGGATGTCGGTAGGTCAACAGCTTGATCTAAGAATTCGGTAAGTTCATTTGAGTGCGCATGTTCTAAGCGTCTTACTCAATCGCACAGCACTTACGATAACACAGGGAGGTGTAGGGTCAGACCCTTCGGTCCGGAACCGTGGTTTTTAACCATTGCGTTGCTCCATCGAAGTCGCGTAGACATTTGCATCAGTAAAGGCAGTTACCGTAAAGTTTCTTGTCTGGGAGAACACAACACGCAAGGAACTTCACCCCATTGAGCACAAGCAAGGTAACTACAGAATTTGCCTATAACGGCACCTCGAGGGGATTGCATAATGAACATTATTGCCGAATTGACGTTTCAAGTGAATTGAAATGCGTGTAAAAGATGCCATCGGGACCGCACAAAATGTGACATTATAGGCGAATTGACGTTACGGACGAAGCCTTTATAAACGAATTCAACAGTACAGAACAGATTTATAAAACGTTTCAGACCCCATTCGGATCGTACTAAAAAAAGTTAGTTTCAGAACATCAGGGCAAATTGTTATTTTCAGGGCAATTTTTCCGACCGCCTCTAGTAAAATGCATTCCCGTACGCCTATGATAGGCTGATGATAAATAGCACGAAGACAAGTTTTGCACAGAAGTAAAGTATTGTCACAACACCCTCAGTTAACCACGAAGTAAACCCAATGTAGACATGTTTTCCCCAGTGAAGCTCGCGAGAAACTGTTCTAGCTGATTTAACTAACATATAGAGTTTCAACAAGCAATCTCTGTTTGCAGGAAATCTGGTAAAAACAACCAAATGTAGGATCCAAATGTAACAACCAAATACAAACCAAATGTAACAACCAAATCCAAACCAAATGTAACAACCAAATCCAAACCAAATGTAACAACCAAATCCAAACCAAATGTAACAACTAAATCCAAAACTGACAATCTTGCTTTTCATCGGAATTTTGCAGTATCTGGCGGTCTTGCGTTGTGGTGTGATGCTCACTTCCGCGCGTAATTCTTTTGCGCTTGCTTTCCTTTGATTGCTTGATTGCATTCTTGTGTTTACTTCGTTCACTACTTGTTTTTGACTCATTCGTTCGCTGTCGCAGACTAGCCCGTGGTCTAGTGGTAAGTGCGTCCGCTTCGGTGCTGGTAGGTCCGAGAGTTCGACTCTCGGCCGGGTCTTACGAAGACCTTATAAATTGGTACTGCAGCCTTCGTACCAGGCGCACAGTGTGCGGAAGAGCTGCAGGGAACACACCCAGAACACAAAAACAAACCGAGTGAAATGAAAGCAGATATAGTACAAACTCAGTCCTGGCGCTACAAGACCATTGTAGTTATAAAGCGCCAACAACAAACCACCATATCAAACAAGTTCGCTGTCGCTCACTCTGTCCGTTGCATCGCTTGTTTACGTTTCTTACCTTATTTTGATTCTTTCAGCTTGGTTTTGAGTTGAATAAAGCACACTTAATTTTGTCTTCGATAAAATTTTGGTTGTGACAATTTAATCAACTTAAATAATATTCCGTAGCGTTCTAGCAATCTGAATCTGAATGCGTCGCTAAAAATGGAGTGCAAGTTAATGAGACCTGAACGATTGGACGTGGATCCTCACAATCCCGATGCTGGAAAAATTTTCAAGTTCTGGCTGAAGTCGTTTGAACTGTTTCTCAAAACATTACAAGAAGAGCGCCAAGCTGTAACAGCTTCATCTTCATCCTCTGGAACGACACGCCTTCCAAAACTTAGACTGTTATTGACTTCCCCATTTCCTGCAATTTACGAATACGTTGAAGACGTTCAGTCATATGAAGGAGCTGTTGAGATCCTTAAGAAGGCTTGCAAAAAGCACAAGAATCCTGTATTCGCTCGACATTTGCTAGCTACGAGAGGGCAACGCTCAGACGAATCTCTAGCGGAGTTTGTTCAGGCTTTAAAAGTTCTGGAGAAGGATTGCGAATTCAAAGATGTCACAGCAGCTAAAAATCAAGATCTAATACGCGATGCGTTTATTAATGGCATAACGTCCAGCACCATACGACAGCGTTTGCTAGAGCATTCGGAATTAGATATACGAACAGCTATTGATCTTGCAGATTCTCTGGACATGGCGCAAAAACAGTCGGCCTCATGTTCCTCATGCAAAGTGTCAGCTACCGTTTCAGCAATTGCCGCCTGCAAAGATGATATTTCTGCAAAGATGGGGTCTCCTAATGTTGCTGTACAAAAAAAAAGAACAGTTGAAAGGCAAACGATTCTGTTTCTTCTGTGGGGGTCTGTGGAATCACACCCGTTCCAACTGCCCTGCTCGGGACAACATTTGCAAGGCATGCGGAATTAAGGGACATTATTCGCGAGTCTGTCGCAAAAGCAAGAGTTCTCGTCGCTCTTGGTCGGATGAACCTGAATCAGCCTCACCTTCCGCCGCTTTCTTAGCTTCAGCCGTGACTAAAGATCCTCCGATGAGTCGTGCCTTAGCTACTTTGCCTATTGTTGTAGCAGGTCAAGAGACTAAAGCTCTTGACTCTGGTGCTTCGCGTAATTTTTGCGATGTTTCGTTCGTGAGACGTTTAGGCCTTAACTTGGACGAAAACTGTGGAAGAACAGCTGGCCTCAACATCCTTAGATCAGTGACTAGTAGGTACGTTAACTATTGATATTAACGCCGCTGGATGAACATACAAAAATGTGACTTTAGGTGCTTTGCGGTCCCTTTGTTCTGATGTTATTTTAGGACAAGACTTCATGGAACTCCATTCTGAAGCAAACTTTAAAACTGGTGGCGCTGAACGCCCTTTGAACATACCTGTCTGCTGCTTAGCTGTTGCTAAAGTCAACCCGCCACGACTTTTCAAGTTTTTGAGCTCTGACTGCCACCCTATTACTATACCAACTCGAAAGCACAATGCCGAAGACATTAAGATCATTGAACAGGAAGTCAAAGAATTGCTGAAAGCAGGCGTCATTGAAGAAGCTAGTACTCCTT
>Ga0210059_1013877_pt1 | contig 11980 bp, 9 predicted proteins | sample Ectturendosymbi2_FD_188042 | JGI IMG/M metagenome (GOLD analysis project Ga0210059, IMG submission 188042) | Ecteinascidia turbinata endosymbiont from Florida, USA - Sample 2 (SPAdes) (version 2) | ecosystem: Host-associated > Tunicates > Ascidians > Unclassified | place: Key West, Florida... | reverse complement strand
ATAAAACTTTCGCCAACTCGTGTTGCTTCTCAGCAAAACCAGCATCTTCACCAGGTATCGTGTTGTGTCAAAATCGAGTCGTGATTTTTAGAGACCGTGACTTTCCGCCGACAACCGGAGCTACCTCGCATTCAGCAAACTTTCAAAAGGCGCCGCAAAAAGCGCACCTCACTGCGGCCAAAGACCGTCTGAACTCTTCGCAGGTGTCGGCCAGCAGTTGCCTGTCTCGGGCCCTGGACTCGTCGCATTTCTGCGTCAAGTCCGCCATCGCTTCCTTGTGCACCTCGGACAAGCGTTTCATTTCCGCCCGCGACGCGTCCAGCATTTCCTGCGTCTCCAGGATCTTTTCCTCGGCCTCTTTGATCTGCGGCGCGACGGCGGCGAGGGCGTTGTTCGCGATCTCCAGGTCGGCCCGCAAGGTAGCGCGCTTCACCTTCTCGCGTTCCAGCTTGACGTCGAGCCGGTTCGAAAGCGACGCGTGGTGTTCCAGGTCTCCCTGTGTGCAAGGATGGCGGCGATAGACGGAAGAGAAGCAGATGTATAAGCGCAAGGTGGACGGTACGAGTGCTGCTGCTGCCAGCATAACTCTGGGCAGGCGCGAAGCCAGAAAAATAATCTGTGACAAGGTGCGAGACTTGCCAACGCGGACAAATAATTTGGCTTTACATGTTCACAACAGTTTTTGCTTGAAGTTTCAATATTTTGCCGTCCAAAATTCGGGGGGACAATCGCGCCTCCCTCCCCCTGAATTCGAAGTCTCAAATTTGTTTTCATGTTTTGATTCAGTCCGAATGCAAACACTTTACTTGTTAGAGCTAAAATTGCTAAAGACGCAATTCTTTTAGACGAATCGCAAGCAATTATTGAAGAACTACAAAACTGCACGTGACGAAAAGCTCAACCAAGGCAAATTACACGCAAAAATTACGACACATCAAGTGTCGTGTATAAGCCGTAAGATGGTAATGCGCTAAACACACTGAAGCGAGAGGCCGAAATGATGGTTGTGAACCACTAAGGCAAACTTTCTCAGTCTTGGCACAACCACCGTCACCTGTGTTGACGAAGTTACCTGCAGCTCGCTGATGACGTACTCGTGCCCGGTGATCTCCTCCTCCAACTTCAACTTCGCTTCATCGAGTTCACAGCATGAACTGCGCGGTACAGCAAGTAATGTTAAGGGAGGCACTGACCCAGCGCAGCGGCGAAGCGAATGCCAGAGTTTGCTGCTAGGAGACCGATATCAACAAACTACATCACCAATCAGAGAAACGATATATTAAATACCAGTCGGGTTAATGCAAAAGAAAACCACGTTAAAGCAGCTTTAAAAATGGAAGTACAATCCAAACAGGCTACGTATCATCGTTGGGTAGAATGACTCAGGTAAGACGCTGCAACAACATAATCAATAGACTTCAAAAGAACGTATGGTTTTCCACTTCTTAAAGCTTTTGTTCCGGCTTTGTGATCAATGGTTAATTGCAAACAACTTAGCAAATGACACATCGACAGGTTAGTATTCTTTTTATCAATGGTCCCCCTAACACAGGGGTGCACAACCTGCGGCCTTCGATAAAAATTTTATGTGGCCGTGCACATGTAATTTAAACTGTAAGTTATGGGCCGGACGGTGATAAAAACTTTCGTCTGCTGCATGAGGACACCTATTATTAAGGACGGCCAAACAGACGGGTCGAAGCAGAGCGGAAGCAATGCAAAAAATATCTTGAAGTCACTCGTGGTCACAAGTCATAAAAAAATAAACGTAATGCGGACGGCAATAGCGAAAAGATTGCGCACCCCTACCCTAGCAGATCAAAAACTAAATTGATTGGAGACGTAACATACATGTGCACTTTCTTTTCCGGAGTAGACATTTGAGTGTGTGGAGATTGGACTGAACAGTTCTCATCCGCCAACTAAACACCTTTCACCGTAAACCAAGGCTCGTTAATTTTTTTATCCTCGAACCTGAGCGGAAAAGCTTTGCACGTGCGCGATTGAACAAAATAAAACTTAAATCGGACGCAGTTCAATTCGGCCTCAAATACAACGAGACTGAATTCTCGCCACGGTCGGAGTGGAAAAGAACCGGCCAATTCTTTTCGACACCAAACACAATTCACAAGTGATTTAGAAACGTCGCTGTGAAAAAGCTTTAGATTTGCAGTAAAATCGGTTGAGTTGAGACGAAACGAAAAGCGCTAACGGGCCTGAATCGAATTGGCACGCTTAGCTTTTTGCGTAGGCACGCGCGAGAAATATTAGGGGTCGGAACAAGCTTTGCACAAAAACTACATCAAAGCGCTTTGTAAACTTCATCGTTTGAGCCAGTTCTTTCAATCCATTGCTAGGCCGCACTAGATCTCGGGCCCTGGTTCGGTACATCGTCAAACGGTAAAGTGAAAACCTTTTGTGCTCAAAAACGATACTTGAGTGAGTTTGCTCAGTCTACCAGCTCATCAGCAAAATGACAGCGTACGCGACACTTACCAGTTTTCAGAAGTTCTAACCATTTTTGACAAGTGCAACGTTTGAAACTCATTTTCGTGCTTACAACAAAAACAATCTGCCTCGTTTCGCCGTCAGCGCAGCGTGACATGAAATCGATTTCCTATTAAAAAAAACTGCTGAGAAAACCCGTCGCCTTTACGGAGACTAGTTACTTGAATTTAGATATATGTGCAAGTTTGAATCGTCGTAAAAAGATGAAAGCAGGGCCCAGGCGGCTGGTTCCCTGAAAGTTTGCAGCTGACTTGAAGAGCTTTCAATACTTTCGCCGTCTGAACTTTGCAACTGAATTTGTGTTCGTTTGCTCTAGAGACGAGTTTAGATTTTGCACAAGCAGGAAATTAGCAGGCGGCGCAGTCCTCTTGATTTGAAAACAAAACTTTCCAGCGACTTAAATCGACCTGAAGTGCAACCACGTGACCTCTTTCGCGTTTTCGTTCAAACATATCGTCGCTGCGCACTGTGAGGCAGGCCGGTAGCCAGGTTTTAAGGTTGGAGAGGAAGTATCTGTTTAGGAGGGAAATATTTTTGTTTTTATTATTTGCTTAACAAAAAATTTTCTGCGCAAAAAAAGTTTGGAGGGGACAAACAAATTTGGGGGGCACTGCCCCCGAATGTCCCTCCGTAGTTACGGGCCTTCTGCAAGGCATTTGACGTCTGTCCCGCCGACCATCGCAAAGTAAATGTTTTTCGACACACCCCTTTTATCAAGGACACACCCCCTTTCACCAGGGAACCCGAAACGTCAAACATTGACAGAATTTGAGGGAACGCGGTCGTGGACAGAAATACAATGGTCGGCGAAATAACGCCAAGCAGCCAAAACTCACTCTGCACCAGGCGCTAAACATCTGCTCCTTTCCGACTGTACGAGTTGTTTCTGTCCACGCCGCATAGAACTCGCTTCCGTGACAATGTTTGACGTTTATTGAGATGAAAAAAAGAACAACGCGTTATACGGAATTGCGAGATGACAAATCAAACAGTGTACGGGATCCGAAGAACAACGTGACAAAAATGTAATCGGAAAAAGTGTGTATGCGTTGCGCATTCTGCTTTCGCAACACACACCTACCCAGAAGATTGACTTAAAATTCCCGTCTTTTTCGGAATTTACCACCTGACACTAAAAATTAAAATACGGATCGGCAAACGGTTGACGACTGACAGCCATCATTCGGGAGGCTGGTGGGGGAGAAAAGCAGGTACAAACCACTCTTGTTTGAACCGTACATGATCGACGAGAACCAGCTGCGTTAAGATTCGGACATTAACGTCGAAAGAAAAAGGACGAAACGATAACTGTTGAGTGAAATCGATTGGGGCGGGGGAGGAGGTGGTAAACGACACGATGCAATTTCGAAAAACAATAAGGCACGACGTCACGACACGGTCAATGACTTCGCAGTCTTCAAATGCAGTGAAGCGAATCAGTCAAGCGTTAAACGCAGGATTCGAAGAAGTGCGAAAGTTTTCCGATTTCCTGAATCTCGCGGACGTTGCTAAGGTTACGTCCGATCCTTGTCGGACCACAGAACGCGCTTACGTTAAGCTCTGTCAGCACCTTGATTGCGTCATCAACGTCGATTATTTACAAAATAAGCGAAAAAACTTCGTTTGACTAAATGCGCAACATGGTCACCGTTGTCGCAACTTTCGCTCCTACACTATTCGTGGATTCTACGTAATTCGAGGTAAGTCTTTGACGCTAAGAAGCTGCAAGAGACGCTGGTGTTGGAAAAACGAAGCGAAAATTAGAAGCGCAATTTTGAGGTTTCAGCGTTACAATGGCGAACGGCAGTTTTTCAAAAAAAGGGCCAACTCTTACCAGGGGTCAAAATGGGCCGTTTTTACATCGCGACATCGGAAGGAGTACGTGGCAAAGAAAACTCGTTACAAATCAGCGCTGACGTATCGGTGACGTCACTCTCATACTTGAGTTCAAATTAAAAGCAAAAAAAACAACAACAAAAACGTTGACATCTGGTCAAGCGGTGAAAATGACAGAAGAGAAAACGACACGAGTCCATGATAAAAAAATACGCGCAAAGCATTTAATTGTATGCCCTGGTGTTGACGTCTCACAGTTGCAAGAAAAATAACTTCAACCAAAGACGCTTTTGGCAAAACAAGGAAGGTTGTCTACTACAGTGCACCTACACTATCACAGACAGCGATCTCAATGCAAACCACTTCACAAAAAGTTGCTAAATTAAGCGAAAGGTCGAGTGACCTAAAAACGACGGTAAAATAAACGTAAAAACGCACAGCAGCAGAGCGATCGTGGGGAAGATCAGTTTTCAAAACCTTCACTCAACTGCTGCCACAACCGACATGCAGGTTGGGCAAAAATAACGTCAACACACGTCCCAGCATGATCATCAAAGCAAGAACGACGGTCAAGTGAACGGAGCAAAAGCTCACGATTGTCATTTCTAGTCATTCTACCACAATCTCTTCAACTGCAGCGCTTTTTTAAAAAATCGTTTCAGAAGTGACAAAAAAACGGTAAACGAAGCGTTTTCCAATAGATCACTAACGGAAAATTCCGTAACGGCAAGGGTAGCAAATCACAGTTCGGAATCAAATCTCTTTCAAATAGTATACCTCTCCTTCTTCTGCAGCTCCTGTTCCAGTTGCTTGCACTTCTTTCTTTCCGCTTCGACGTCCTGGCGCGCCTGTTCCAGGCTCTCTTGCGTCACCTGGAGGTCGGCGAACATTTCCACATGCTGGCGCTGCAGCGTGGCCGCTTCTTCGGTTTTGAGAGAGAGCTGCTCTTCAAGCTCGTTGATGCGTGAAGAGGAGACGTTGCGCGTCGATTCCACTTGCAGCTGGCAAGCGGATAACGGAAAGTTAAACTTGCCGAAACGCACCGTGAAACGTTGGATGGTTTTTTAAACGTTCAATAATGTACTCGAATAAATTTTCTTTTCCACAACCTCGCCCGCGTTGAAGCCCATCGTGATCTATTCAACAAGCACAAAATGTTGCTGCTCGCCAGTTTTAAGTCAGAACAACAGCGTTTTTGTTCCTTTGTGAGGTCACACAAGATAATTACAGCAAGGCCTGGCCGGTAACGCAAGAAAAAAGTAATTGGTGCTTCTTTCTGGGTTTCTCGTCCGTGGTGAAGACACGGCAATGCTTTTGCGATAATGGTGTTATTTATAGATTTATAAAAGTGAAAAGAAGGTATGGGGCAAAAACTTTTAAGATGCGTCAATAACAAGCTCAGTTTGTCCAAGAAAGCTGATGGTGTAAAGCGAGAAATTTTATTTTTGTCCGTCTTGAAAGCATTTAACTCAGCGTCCGTAGCACGCCTTTGTTACCAGCAATTTGCAGATGGCGTTTTCTTATATTTGTTGGCATTCGATTTGACTGGTCGGGATAGCACTGACAGCTATAAACGTAGAGGAGTCCCTGCACTGCGAAGGCCAGCTTGTGAGGAAACGATCCCCACCAGGAATTTGTCTTCACATAAGGCCACTCACTGCTATACGATAACAGCAACGAGAGATACATACTTCTGGAAAACAGCATTCGTCCAATCAGGCGCATGTTACCTTTTTCAAAAAAAATATCCGATGGACCATTTCCCTACGCTGACACCTTACATAGTTTGTTGCATATAGAAAAGGTTAAAATTTTTAGGAACGTTTTATCAGGAATTTATGGAACTCTCTGTGGACCACTAAACATTTCAGGAGGACCACGTTGAGAATCACTGGTCTAAAAACAGGCCACCACTGAGCAGGTGTCGAAGGCAGTCACTTTCCAAATCGCTGCCACTGATCGATAGAGCGACTCTTACTTTCGCGTTTTCAAGTTCCAGTTGCAGTTTGTTCCACTTCTGACGAAACTGTCCAGCCTCGACCAACGCCGAGTCGCGGTCCATCGCCAAGAAATCGTTCTCGTCTGAAAAAAGACAGGGTTTAGCAAAAAATAAAAAGCACTTCTACTCAACGAGCCTGAAATGCACACGAATCAAATAAACGCAGCCGAGAAAACACAAGTCACGGTGGAAACTTTTACAGCAAAACGAAGACCTGCTTCGCGTATAAGATTTGCGTACGTGTCTTTTCGTGACTTGCCCAGTTATTAATGCGCTGAAACTGCGCAGGTTGCTATTTTGCCGTCGCCATTAAATGACGAAACGTTGAGACGCTAGGATTGGTCGCAACGTCTTGTTGGAGCGATGAAGTCTTCGGCGTGCATTATTGATGAGCAAAAACGCATCAGCAAAAAATTCCAGCTGGAAGTCTGGACCTGAATTTCGGATGTTTGTTCGACGCTAGGCATCATTGAGCAAGGCACTGGCAACCGCACGACAGTAGTGCATTCTTCTGACGCGGTATGAAAGAGCTTCAATACAAAGCAATCACACTTTGGTTTTGTCAACAAACAAAAATGTCACCATGTTATAGAGTTATACCTCGCAGGGAACTAATCTGCAGATCAGGGGAGTCGCTTGAGCGTTTCGACGAGGTCTGCAACTGGTCAGAATCCCGCGTTGCGTTTCGGCTCAGGATGGCCATGTGGTTCAGCACGAGCTCGATCTGCCGGTAAAAACAAGAGCGTCTTGTGTCTGAAGCACGTTTACAACAAAAAAACTGTGACGTAATAACGCGGCAGGGCGACTGGGAAATTAGAGCGTTCTTTCGAAAATAAAACAATCCTTAAACTTGAAGACCACTACTGAACGCAACAAGCTTACTCAATGCAAACCACACTTTCGGCAGAAAGGCGACGTGTCGTTTTTCGTTGACAATCAAATTATATGTATTTATTAAATAGGGGGGAATGCCCAGAGAAGCGGACGCACTAAGCAGTGGTTCTCAACGTTTCATGTTTTGTGCCCCCCACCCAAAGACTCTTAACACTTGTGGGCTCCTGCTCGTCAATAAAAAGCCCCAACATCGCGGCAGATCTGTTTAGCAAAAGCCTCTGCTCGTGGCCCCCGGAGAACCGCTCCGTGAGCCCCCAAGTGAGGACGAGGACCCCGATTGAGAAACCCTGCACTAACACAATGCAAAAGCACCTGCTCGGCGACCGGCAGCGGTGAAATCGTGTCGGTCAAAGATAAAGCTTCGGCCATTTTTTGAAGCATTTCTTTCCGGGCCACATTGGCGGCCGCAGTCTCGGCGTGGGCGACCAAGTGCGCGGCGTCCAACTCCTGCTGTTCCAGCAGCGCCTGCATTTCGAGGAGCTTGGCCTCGTTCAGGTCGCTTCCTTTGTTTTTGCGCTTGGCGTGCACGCAGTGCTGACGCATGTCGTCCAACTCGGACTTGAGGTTGTCGTTTTCCGCCTTGAGCCTCGTGACTTGGTCAAACAGCTGGTCGCAGTTCGGGCCGTACGTGGACTGCTGGAGCTCGGACGCGGCCGCCTTCGCCGTCCCGAACGAGTCCGTGATCTGCGACATGCGCTGCGAGACCAGATCCTCCAGGTTGCGCTTGTCCTCCTCGAGCTGCGCGACTTTCGTCGCCAGCGCTTTGCAGCGCGCGTCCAGGTCCTTCTTTGCCTTCGTCAGCGCGTCGGTTTTTTCCCCCCACTGGTGTTCGCGCTCCTGGCGAAAGAAAGCAAGTCAAGAGAGATTGCGCGGTGCGGGTAGTTTTACGCAAAAGTGACGTAACAATGCACGAAAGCGTGACGCAACAATGCACAAAAACGTGACGAAACGATGGACGTCTGCTGCGCGTGACTAGGCGCGTGCTGTTGTATTGCGATTCGGACCCAGATGATCGTTCATCGTCACTGCTGCAAAATATGCGCAGTGTTGTCGGAGCGTGCTCAACGATGAACTATAGGATGCAACGGGCTAACAGCAACTGTTCTGTACTTCAGAGATGTTCTGAAGTTTAAACAACAACAGCAACTTTTTCCAGGACCAAGCGAGCGTTGAGGCGCAATCAAACGTTTGACAGCTGCAGGTGTTAGCGCAAGACGCAGATTTCGATAATACTTGAAGAAGAAAACAATCCAACCCTTCTTGAAACGCCAGAAAAACATATTAACAAGCCACACATTCAGGGTCGCGTGGCTGCAGTTCCACAGCTGCTGACACATCGTCAGCGCAAACAGCAACAAAGGAGAAGGCCAATCAACGGATACTGACGCGCCATTGATCGACCGCAAGCGGTCAATGCAACTTTGCGCCACAGTCCGCGATGGTTATGAGCAGGAGACCTGCACAGCGCGTTGGTGCTAACAACAGCAGTCAATCGCAAACGCGGTGGACAAGAACAATGTTCCCTCCCGGGTGCGCAACTACGCAGTACCACCAGAACATTTGCACGCTGTGCATCTCGTTCTCGCGCACTTGCAACATCGCAAAACCTTGGGCAAACACGAAAACAAGAAGCTGTTTGAAAGAAACATTTAGTTTGTTCGTATTTTGATAAAATCACATACTTATTTTCAATACTACACAAAGTTTCTAGCTCGGCCTTAAAATATTCACGATCACTAAAACAAACATTTGCTCCGTGCAAAATTTTCTCGGATGGAACACTGGATAAGAAGCACACTAAAAATATCTGGCGACGATGTTAGTTTCGCTTCCGCTTCGAAACTTCCAGGCGCGCACCTGGAATTCCGAAGTCATGTGACTCATCGCGTCGTGAAGATGACGGTTTTTCGTCTCCAGATCGGAGATGACGCGAGCGAGGATGTCTTCTTTCTCACCGTTCGACTTCTCGAGATGTTCGGCTTTGAGTTCGAGGTTCATTATCGCTTCCTGTTGTTAAAAGGAAACACACAGAATAAGTATTGTTGAGCAAACAATACGAGAGAGAGAAAATTTCCAACAAAAACTGCACAGCACGACAATTTACAAACAGGTAAAACAACACAGGGAGCCAGCTAGACCGATTTGCTAGTGTAGAGACTTTAAGGTTGTAAGGAACGCATTTTAGCATACGATTCCACGATTATGTCCACTAGTTGAGGGGTCAAGCTATTTGTTGCAGGAGCGCGGGCCAGTATCCCAGCTAAGCGACCCGACTTCTCAAGGTTGCCAAGCCCAAGCAAGGCTGTATAAAAGGCCCTTGCCACTTTGAACACATTAGCTTCCCGTAACTATATTCAAACATCTAACAAACTCTTCAATACACTTGAATGTAAAATCAGAACAAAGTAACGTGTGTAATGGAATAACGGCGAACAACAACGTTGAGGGTCCAGAAACACCACGCCAGCTGCCGGACTATTCGCCAACAAGTATGTTGCATCGAATCACCAATGCAATTTGTCTAAAAGCACTCCAATCACGAATGCATGTAACATCACAGCACATATGTATTCATCCGCTATAACAGCATGTGATGAATGCACTTCTAAACCGGAGCTCAACCAACAATAAAGTTACAGGCAAAGCTGCTGGTAGGCTGACCCGATCCTTTTATCTTATTGCCATATGTTTCCCCGATTTAGCAGGCAAGCCACGTAGCGACTTTTCTGGCTATTTTGCCGTCTTCAATTCTGTGACTGACAGCAGCCGTAGCTTGAAACAACCTGTGATCACGTCACAGCGAGATTTTTCTCTTGAGCACAAACGTGTGAAACAAACGTGAAGCAGTTCAAGGCAAGTAACAACTGCCAGGAAACTGTGCACAATTAAACGTCTCCCCAAACAAAACAGCAACATTAGGTGGGAGTGTGACGGTTTGCCAAGCAGCTGTCGTAAAATTGCAGTTCGCATTTCCAGCAACCAAAACCTTCAGCAAAACCACATGTAGCATGGGTAACCACATGAGGCGGCTTCATCAGCAAAGTTTCCGTAGTTTTCTTTATATTTTCTTTTCCTCTAAACAGAATCTACATTCCTTAGGAAGAGAGTTTGGGAATGAAAAAAATTTTCCACAAGCACAATGTAACTGATGGCACAGTCGCAAGTTCCAATGACCTGCTGCTCTTTTATCTTGGCATCTGATTGGTCCAGCTCCAACACCAAGTCCTCGACGCGCTGATCGACGCTGGAGTGGGCGCTGCTGCCTGGAAGGGAACCAATAATCAGCGCGCGGCAATCAAGCATGACAGCGCCTGTGGTCGAAAGGCTTACTTGCTCCAATGAAAGAAGCACTTACGTTTAATTTAAGCATTAAAGTTTCCCGCAGTGGCAAATATCAAAACAGAGAAGGAAATTTTACGAATTTAATCTTAATCGCACTCTATCGACATCATTTGAAGCGAGGACAGGATGTCAGGTTTTTAGTCGTGACTGAACCAGATTTGACCCTTGTTCTGTTGAAAATGACGCCGGTGTTTCTCTTAATGTTTCAAGCGTGGTTAGATTGCAGGGCCGTGTTCATCACACGTTTGTTTCGGAGTCTGTAAGGAGTCTCTCCTTTCCAGGCAGGTATTTAATAAACAACCAATTGACCGACTACTTTGACAGACGCATAACTACGATAAGGGAAAGCCAAATGAAATTTTAACGAACCACTTGCTTATCCTCCGGTGCTCTTAATCCCAAATCAATGACGAACAAAGCGTTTGATATTCACAAAGACACCCATACCAACCGCCTAACTACCAATAGCAAACGCCTAACTAAGCGCGTCATGCTCAAAAGGTTAGACAAGCGGTTCCCAAACTGTGGTAGGTGTAGCACTAGTGGTACACGAAGGCCTTCGAAGTGGTACGCGGCTTGGCCCGCCTTGTGCCTTTCTTCACAAACACTATATTCACAGATACAGCTTTTACTTATTGGCTTCTGTTAATAATAAGTTCCTGAACTTTTCTGTACTTCCTTTGTTGGTTTTAAAAAATGTCCATGATAATTTCTCACAGCCATTTTGTTCGTGACGCATTTGTGTCAATTCTAGTTTTCCAAACTTTTGATCGAATTATATTCGGCACATTGACTTTTCCTAGAACAAGGCGATACTTGGTGGAAGTACGGGACCCACAACTGGTACGCGATCAGAAAAGTTTGGGAATCACTGAGTTAGTCATTAAAAGCTACTGCAAAATATTTTCTGTTCAATCAAGGGAAAATAAAAACACGTTCCACAGAGGGTGCAATTCGACCAAACAGCTCTTAGAAAATCACTAACGTCGTGAAAGGAAAACCAACATGTGCAAAAGACACATATATGTTTGAAAGTTTTATTTATTTCCTGGCCGTGTCAAAGTGCTTACGTGCGTGTTCTGGTTTAAATCTGCTACCAATTAACAAAAGACAATTGGATTTGTTTTGAAACAAAAGCATGCTACTCGATTTCGTGTCGAAAGTCCTTCACTTGGTAATACAGTAGAATTTGTCTAAGAACTAGAATTTGTCTAAGAACTGTTGGTGGAAGTACTTGGTGGAAGTACGGGACCCACAACTGGTACGCGATCAGAAAAAGTTTGGGAATCACTGAGTTAGTCATTAAAAGCTACTGCAAAATATTTTCTGTTCAATCAAGGGAAAATAAAAACACGTTCCACAGAGGGTGCAATTCGACCAAACAGCTCTTAGAAAATCACT
>Ga0210059_1013874_pt1 | contig 11981 bp, 8 predicted proteins | sample Ectturendosymbi2_FD_188042 | JGI IMG/M metagenome (GOLD analysis project Ga0210059, IMG submission 188042) | Ecteinascidia turbinata endosymbiont from Florida, USA - Sample 2 (SPAdes) (version 2) | ecosystem: Host-associated > Tunicates > Ascidians > Unclassified | place: Key West, Florida... | reverse complement strand
AGATAAAGATAACAAGTCCAGCTCGGTGCGCTGCAATATAGCTGAACAGCAGCTTGATTGACAATCACTCATACAGTTGGCTAGGAGTTGCTGCACAAGCATAGGCGTACGAGGCGGGGGATCGGGAGGGCGACCGCCCCCCCCCTGTCTTGAAAAATTTCAGGGCAAGCGCAAGTTGCTCAGAAATCCTGAATGATAAAGATATATATTCAATACAGTGAATTCAGGGCAAACTCTGTTTCAGGGCAAGCGCAAGTTGCGCAGAAATCCTGAATGATAAAAAATATTTCAACACAGTGGAAAATTTCAGGGCAACTCTGATTTTCAGGGCAAACGCATGTTACTCAAAAATCCTGAATGATAAAAATTATACATTCAATACACTGAATTCAGGGCACACTCTGTCTTTCATGGCAAGCGCAAATTGCGCAAAACTCCTCAATGTAAAAGTATACTCAATACAGTGAAAAATTTCAGGGCAACTCTGCTTTTCAGGGCAAGCGCAAGTTACTCAAAGATCCTAAATGATAAAAAATATATATTCAATGCAGTAAATTCAGGACACACTCTGTCTTTCAGGGCAAGCGCAAGTTGCTCAAAAATCCTGAATGTAAAAGTGTAGGGGAAGGTGGGGCACAGTAGGATTAGGGGCACAGTCATCTTTTTTGATTTATTCAAAAAGTTGAAAACGTTGAACTTTAAAGTTTCTATGGTGATTTAGTCTCATACCAGCCGTAGTACTAAAGTGAATTTTTCCTTGATAGGCCGCCGTTGTTTCGAGATACAGAGCAAGTTGTGTTTTTGCTACCCAAAAGTAATTTATAAAATCGCATTTAGATTTGGGTTTTGCCCACGTTAGTCAACATCTTCTGTTCTGAGTTTTTATGACGTTGTAGTCAGGGCAGTGCAACATTATTTGATGATGCCCGATTTTAAATTATTTTCAAGTTGAGTTGGTACTTCTTCATTTTATTTTTTAGATATGCATGGGGCACATCTTACAGAAAAAATGGGGCACACTCGACACATTGCCACTAGGTCAGTCTAAACAAGGTAAATCTTGAGGGGTTATATTGGAATACAGTACAGAATAATTCTAATCTATGAGCATTTTTAGGTTTATTATGTGCTTAGAGGCACATTATATTTGAATGGTAAAGCATGAATTTCAGCATACTGCATTGGCTTCATTTCATGTTTGGTAATATACAAATTTGTTTTGCCATGCAGTGATAGTGGGTAATTAGAAGGTAAAAAAAGTGGAGAGGCAGTCAACAAGTGCCTATTTTACATGGGATATCACGAACATTATGCAATGCCCAGGCATGGGGCACACTCGACAGAAAAAGTACCCTTTTTAAATTGATTGTAAAATTTTTTCTGAAGGGCGTTGTTTTCATGTTTTGGCATGATATTGTGTATACAGAGTTGCTTTATAGTGTGACAAATTTTGACTTGTTTGGTCTTGAAATAAAGTAGCAGTAGTTGAAAATGCAAAAAACTGTCGACTGTACCCCACCTTCCCATACTCAATACAGTCAAAAATTTCAGGGCAAACTCTGTTTTTCAGGGCAATCGCAAAGTTGCTAAAAAATCGTGAATGGTAAAAAATATATTCAATACAATGAAAAATTTCACGGCAAACTCTGTTTTTCAGGAAAATGTGAAAAAAATTTCAATACAGTATATTCAGCCATTAAAGACAATTCCCGTAAAGTTTCTTGCCAGGGAGAACACAACACGCCAGGAGCTTCACCCCCTTGAGTTAGCAAGCAAGGTAACTACAGAATTTGCCTTTAACGGCACCTCTAGGGGATTGCATAAAGAACGTTATTGCCGAATTGAAGTTATAAGCGAATTGAAATGCATGTAGAAGATGCCATCGGGACCGAATAAAATGTAACGTTGAAGGCGAATTGACGTCACAGACGAAGCCGTTATAAACGAATTCAACTATAGATAGAACAGATTTTCAATAGATTTCAGGCCCAATTCGGATGAAACTAAACAAGTTAGTTTCAGGGCAAATTTTTTGTTTTTAGGGCAAATTTTTATTTTCAGGGCAAATTTTTTCCGCCCCCCAGTAAAATGGCTTCCCGTACGTCTATGTTCACAAGCACGGCCAAAAGCGCAAGGTTTTAGGATAAACACTTTCGGGTGTAGAATAAACCTTTGAGAGGCTGACGAGGTCCGTCAGTCACCATCAAAAGGTCCGGATTCGGACCGCGGTCCGCCATTTGAGTAGCCCTGGTCTAGGTATCTCCATTCAAGTTTTCATAAAGGGAATGGCGTCACCTTGCTTTTGATGTGGTACCAGCATGTATGCACCTTTGTTGTTATGTTTGGTAACATTTTTGATAAAAACGTTCTTTACAATCCTACCTTAACAGTGTATGTCTTTTCATTGATAGTTTTACATAACTGTATTTATGGCATCATACCACCGGAAATATGAAAATGAATCTTTTAATTGCAGCAACCGCAAATCTTGTAAATTGCAGCAACTGCATTTTTACTTGGAAACAGTCTTCTGATTTTGAGCCTTGTAGATATATCTATATCATAGAACCTATAATTTACAGTACTGTATATCAGAAGAGTTGGTTGTTAAGTAGGCTGGGTTATGACTGCCCGACGAACATTAGCGTTCACCTTTCCCCACAGCATACTAATAAAAAGTGTTCTAATTTCGCCAATTTAACAGCAGTCCACTGTTGTAAAAAAATAATTATGAAAATTGAGTCGCAAACAAAACACACGAATTGCTGTAGAAAATAAAATATAATTTTGCCTAGTGAATAAATGTTTTACGTCCTTACAACTACATCATAAACATATCCATATGCTCTTAGCATAAAACCATTTCATCAGCTATATTAAAATTGCCATGTTTGTGAATCTTCTGCTTGAAACAAAAAGCTTTTGCAATGCATGCACCCAGGGGATTATGCAATGCTTGCACCAACGTGGTTATGCAATGCATGCAGCCAAGGGGTTATTCCGTTAACAAACCTTCAAGGAGATATTTTTTCCAATTGGTTTTCTCGCTAATACTTGAGACAAATAATTAGAGTAGATCGGGAAGAATGCATTTTTGCGGTTCATATATTGTGGTTAAAAATGAGAATCATGAAAGTGAAAAAAATTCCTAGCTTTTCAGTTGCTCTAGCGCGTTTAAGTGCTTGCTTGGAAATATTAAATTGAAGTCATGTTTTTGATCCAAATCTGACATGAACGTAATATTTTGCAAAAAATACCACTCTAAACCATGGCTGACAAAACCAACTGTTTAAATGTAAAGCCAGAAATGGCTGCTTGGTCGGTAAAAAAATGCAGTTGTCACGTATTTGCTTATCCGACAGGTTCACAAATAAGAGAAAGGACTTAAATGATGAATAGTACATTTTCTTGTTTACTATTTGTCAGATGGTCGGAAGGAAACAGGGCGAACACGTACCATTTCGTTGTCTAACTTCAGAAGATTTTTCAAACAAAGCTATGTATTGTTTTTTACGGAAAATGAATAGCAATCTCTCCACTCTGAAAAAACAATTTTACCATTAACGCCAATATTTTAACCTTTTTTACAGAAAGACAAGTTTTTAAGGGTTGGGCCACTTTCAGTAACGTCACTGTAATCAACGAACCAAGACGTAATATTGCGCAGCAGAAGGTACGAGCAGCTTTTTTTCTGGAATATTCTCAGCCGCCCTGCGTGCGCATGGCTTACTTCATTAAATTTGGTTTCATACACTCGAAGATGCTCAGCTTCCAAAGCATAATTTTTTTCCTGTTATAACACTGCCAATCAATTACTCAGGATGTAAACTTAGCCCATTAATAATGAAAATCAAAACGCGATCACGTTTCTTGATATTCCTGTAACATCTGTGTCACGCCACAACTGTGCGTCTACATTATTTCTAGCCTTACAAAACTGCCGAATACCCTCCGTTGAAGTGGATATTTTTGCTCATCACGCTTTCTTGGACAACGTCGTTTTTTGTGGCTCTGTTTCCTCTCTCTTCACCATACCGACACAGTGTACCCGGGACAGCGTTTATCCCTAGCAACCCATTTCTTCCCAACGCGAAAGTCAACATCACGTCGGCAAAAACCTTTTTGATGAGGTATGCCACTGTCTACGCTTGGAACAACGAAACATTGAAAAGATCGCTTCACTCCGAAATCCTATCGAAGAACTTTTGGCCTGACCTGAGAAGACTCAGCGACAGATTAACAAAGCGACCGAGCTATTTTAAAATCAGAGCATGGTTTGGGTAAGATGATTTTGATATACTTTAAGTATTATCCTGGTGTTTGCTTTGTACATAAAGATCTAAATTCTTAACATATTCTTTGCACCTTGAACCTCATCTTTAACATGCGGAAATCACGAGGAACTTTAGGAAATTACCGTATACATATCTGCTATATTTTTAGGTGTTTGGTTGTCCAACATCTTGTGGTTGTAGGTGTTTTCTTGGTAACGAAACGCGTTTCATCTCTCGCACCAGTGAAATCGTTGATGTTAATGGTAGTGCCATGAACGTTCAACAGGTTCCGGCGATTAACATGTCCGGGACCTTCAGCGAATACGCAATAAAACCATTTTATTATTGCCAAAAAGTTTGAATTAATTAACCTTGTACTGTAAAGTTGATATATCACAAATATGTTGTTCGTTCAAAACAGACCTGTTCATAACAGACCACATTCATAACAGACCCGTTCATAGCAGACCATGTTTATAAGACACCACGTTCATAACAGACAAATTATGAAGGTTATCTGTTATTAACGGGTCTGTTATGAATAGGTCGGTTATGAACAGGGGTGTAGTGGGGCGGGAACGCGTAGGAACGGCGTTCTCACACCTCTTTCACGTTTTACGTTAAAACGAGTTGGAAGCTGTTTCAAAATCGCTATTTTTTGGATGCGTTCCCACACCTTTTCTGTTAGCACTACATCCTTGGTTATGAACGTGGTCTGTTTCGAATGATCTGTTATGAGTGGTCTGTTATGAACAAGCCTGATTTGAAAGGGAACTCACAAATATATATAGGCATGTAATTTTAATGAATACATGATCGATTCATTTTGTGAAGACAGTTTCTAGTACTACACCACAAAGCTCACAAAGTTTAAAACTAGAAAGCATGACACAAAGAATAAAATGTTTTTTTTTGTTTTTTTTCTTCATTGTATCAGAGAAATCAATCTTGCGTAATCCACTCTTTGTCAGCAAAATTTTTTGTCTGAGGTCAGTTAACAACATATTTAACAATTTGGTTTAGACATGACAAGCCTCCCCTAGGTTTACTACTTGGCCTCGTTTTTTTAAGGCTTTGGTTTCAAGGAACAACGTTTAGATTACCAAAAATAGTACTTCACAGTTTCATTAAAATCTTATATGATGAAAGCCACTCCAAACAAACCAGCACTAATCATTCTCATCTTTTCTTGACAGATACTACAACATTCATAGTGTTTGCATCCCAGACATTTTTCCATTACTCCACAGTCCACACTGGTTGACGTCAACTGTGATGACCAACTTCAACTTCTTGGTGTTGCTGGCCGTAGCAGGAATTTATGGGGCTATTGCTCGAAACGCTCCAGGTTCTTCAAAGGTGTTTAAAGGAAAGAAAGGACTGGGTTAGTGAGAAAATACTTCTGTTTACCAGCGACGGAATCTCGAGGTTTGATGTCGGTCTTGAAACGCATCTCGATACTCATTTGTCGAAGGTCGCTTGTCTCGTTTCGGCCTCGGTGTCAAGAGATGCAATCTCGGCATCGAGTCCTTTTTTCGAGACTTGGAATGCTCTATCGACATGGTTTAGTAAAGTTCAATCTGTTTGCAGTTATTTCTATGCTTGGACAAGAAATAACACAAATTTGGCAAAACTGAATGGATCTTAAGTTCTGAAAAGTTAACGATCTTTTTCTAGTCACGACCACAAATTTCTTATAAAGTCAAGTAACTGCGGCCAAGGGCAAACTGAATTGTTGCAGCTATAAATATGGGTTTACGTTTCAGTTACCAGCAGATATCGAGTCTCGTCTTAAAAATCCAGTTCTCGCTCTCGTATTCTATATTTTTAGCAGACTCGCTGTTGGAGGCTACGGTCTCGAGTGAGGCTATGGTCTCATTGCTGTTTACTAGGACGTTTGTAACAGCTCCCTGCTGCATTACACGGGTTAAAGTATTGCTTGAATTTCAACGTTGGAGGCGTTGATCAAGCCATTTTTATTGAAACTAAGCACAAACAAATATTTGGACATTTTTTTAATTCAAATAGTTCATTTTGAATATGCCGGTTTAAGCCGCGAATGTCGTACAGTAAAAATTATAAGTTTTGAAAACTGATTTAATGAATGTTGCCAGTTGATGAACACCAACGTATTATTGAAATTTTATTCATGTTTTTGCAGACCGTACTAAATGGAAAACTTTTCGACTAGCAGCTTCTAGTTTTTGTTGTTGGATTCCTATCTACATCCTCGCTTTCACAAGACTGGCTGGCTTGCATTTGTCTGGCGATATTTACGTAGGCGCAGCAATCATTCTGCTTCCACTCAACAGCGCGCTCAATCCCTTGTTATATTCCAGTGCCATTGTTAAAATTCGAAAACGTTTTCAAAGTTGTTTAGCAAAAATTCAACAAGGTCGATTGCAGAGGTCTTGATTTGTTATTATTACAGCAGGAAATGTAAGAAAGCTGCATTTAAAAAGGAGTGTTTTTCTTCCAGTTCCTTACCGAACAATCCGTTTTATGCCTGCTGTAAAAACAACTGAAAATTGGCAATTATAATCCCAAAAATTTCCCTATGCTGAAAAACAGTTTATTGCGTTTGCTCGAAAAGACGACGTAAGAGATTCTTCACTGCAGTAAAATAAAAACTTCAAGTGTACTTTTTGTTTAAAATTTAACTGTCAGTATCATGCGATTTTCCAAAATTATACCGAAAGATGCATTAAAAATTTTTGAACGCACTGTATGAATTCTTTAGGCGACGTACATGTATTCCCTGTAATTGCTCCAGTTCTAGTATTTTGCAGCTGTAGACAATTGCTTCTGTGTTGCATGATTTTATTGCGTTGTGAAAGCAAATACGCTGTTTCCTGAGTCAAATATTTCGAATAAAACAAAAAACACTGTACTCCTAGTTGAGAGTCACGAGAGATCTGCGAGCAACCAGCTCCGCTTGCGCGGCAACACTCCTTGCTAATGCTGCGTTGGCGGCAAGTCTACCGTAGAGTCCTACGCGGGTTAAAATTTTTTGTCCGCTCCCGTCCCGCACCCGCAGGAGTTCGAAAAATCTTGCCCGCTCCCGCCCAGCACCGCGCCCTTCTAACACGCACCCGTCCCGCACGCCATCACAACCCGCGCCCGCCCCGCACATTTTCTGTCCCAAACCCGCACCTGTCCGAAAACTACTAAAAACTCATAACGCCTAAAGAGAAGTCTAACAGACAACAAAATCAGGCTGCTCAATGTTTTCATTAGCGACCAAACCAAAACTTTTCCACACATCTGATCTTCCCCAGTCAACAGATTTGAGGTGATAGAAACCAAGTTTCCATTTAGAAAGGCTGCTAGACTGAATTATTCCTCACTAAGTACGACGGAAGCATTGGAAATGGTCACTTGTTTGCCTACCACATGTCAAAAGTCTGAGCTAACGTTTCGCAACAATGGGCTGTTGCACCATAATGTAATAATTGCTGTAGACCAGTGGTCTTAAACCTTTTTTGTTCAATCGCCTCGCTGCAGGAACTTTGCTTAAAAATCGCTCCCCACTTATGATTGTAGTGTTGTCTAAAATAATATTTTATTTGCAATTTAATTCAACGCTACTTAAATATAAGCGTACAGTCTACTTGGCACAAAAAAACGAATAAACAAAACAAATGCATTTGCATTTGTCGAAAAAAATATTATTCTTTTCCAAAAACAGGTGTTTCCAACCAGGGTTGTTGAGTCGCAAGGAGTCAGAGGTTTTGAGGTGGGTTGGATTTCTAGGAACACTAGAAGTCGGAGTCTGATTTTTTATCCGACTCCGACAGTCCAACTTAATCATTTTTACATCGCACTCCTAAGTTAGGAATCCCAACTCGTGCCCGTTGAAAGTTAAAATGGAACAGTTTCTTATGAAACCTATGTTGAAACAGTGAATTCGTGCTGTGCACCACGATTTTCATTGATTGCTAGTTGCTACAAAATTGTTGGCAGCCCAACTTCACGTTATGTTAAGAAGTCCTAGTCGGAAATTTTTGAAAGGTCGGAGTCGGAAAATTTTGAAAGCTAAGAGGTGGAGTCGGACATTTTACCTCCAACTCCGCAACTCTGGTTCCAATGATTGTGAACCTTGCTCCTGATTTTTATCTGCAAATTTTTTAAAGCAGTTGGCAAGTTGGCCAGCTTAAGTTGTATGACCCAAGTCTTGTTCATGTCAAGACGATCCCCAAGTCTTGTCCATGTCAAGACGATTGTGTTATTTATTGCGCATGTGCAGTACTTGGCTGAAACCTTGCTCAGAAATATACGTCGTGGGAAACTCCAGTAGTAATAAAAGCTTAACTTTACCCCAATCTTCCGGAAAACACTCACTGCACTTGATATAAAAGTCTGATCATCCGTGTTAATAAAATATGGCACGGCTTTATCGTCGCTTTGGATGTCGATGAAAAATTCCTGGTTGTGGAATCGCATTCGTTTATGTTAGTTAACTTGCAAAAAGGCAATTCACACAGTCACTTTCTACGCAATCCAACTTTCGGAGTTATCTCCACAGCAGAATGACTTCTTCGCAAGCTTCAAACTACAGGTAGCGAAAAAGATTTTTTGGGATTCTTAGTTGAGAAAGATGGGGAGGTTGTTGGATGGACTTACTCGCCGGTTTAAGTTACCCCTTACCCAGCCTATTGTTCTGTTATACTCTGTCATTAGTAAGATGAACAAAGTGCAGCTATATCTACAAGCCCGGCGGAACTCTCGAACTGACTGAAAAACACAATCAGCGCGTTTCACAACTTACGGCTAACTGTAACTAATTTTACTCGTCACCCTGAGCCAATTAAAGAGAGAGTCGAGCTGACGACACTCGGCATAACAGCAATTGAAATTTCCCGCTCAACCAGCAAGTTCACTCTGTTATTGCTGTTGCAAACTCATCCTTGTATAACGTAATCACGTCGCCACAGTTGCGACGTAAATCGTCTCCAACGATCTTTTTCCACATATTTTTAATAGTTCCCGCCAGGGACCGAGTTTGCTAAAAAACTTTGGGGGGGACAAACCTTATTGTTTGCCTTTCGATCACATCTCCTTGTTCACCCAACCGTAGTACGACCTTTTTGTAAAATTGACCAAATTGGGGCCACATTGTGGAATTGATGCCTGGCTACGCCCATTGTGGTGGTGCAGCAACTAGTAGTGTTATCTAGCGCTTAGCACTGCATTTGATATGAAAATGCATTAATTCTGAGAGCTTAAATAGACACAGTTATTCTAAAAAATTGTGTGATAATCAATTCAGACTTGGCCAGTTTCGATAAATAAAATATACTGCACTAATAATCACAACATAGATCAAATAAATAAACAAAGCACAAGATATTTTGGTGAATACTAGCAGTGGAACCAGGCGTGTAGCCAGAAATTGTATTAGGGCTGGGGAAAACAACAACCGAGTTTCAACATTTAAATATTTTTTATGCTCCTTGTTTTTAAAGCATCATCCATGAAACGTACATGTTTCTGGCGTTTTCTCCTGAACAATTGTGTTCAGATTGAAGCCGACAAATAAAAAGTTTGCTTTCATTGAATTGACAAGTTTCAAAAGTTTTGATAGTAAAGTTCCAAGCTTCTGCTTTGAATCAATGCCTCCATTTGCTCATAAACGTTTCTTGCAAAAGCGCTAGTAAACTTCTCAATGCCCAGTATTGCACTTGAGCAAGAAGTCATCGCGGCCGCCATTGCGACTGCGCTTACACTGTATTTACACGCTTCTGATGTACACCAACACAGCACGTTCAACCGAAGCCGAACTGCGACTTTACTCTGAGGCATTGACATCCGAAGTAGGCCTTTTACAAAACTTTCGCGCATGTAAGAAGTGGATCCCGTTGTCATCTAATTTTTGAGCAATTAATTCACGTCTGTAGTTAATAACTGTATACGCTAGAGTCTTTCAACGCGTTTGAAAATCTTTGGATTTTTGATAATCCGTAAGATATTTTGGCTATGTTCAACCTATTCCGTAAAACCTTGTAGCTTCTTTAAACTTACTTCATTTAAATTGTTGGATGAGACTTTGCTAAATTTAACTGACTTTATTGAAATATAAGATGGAATTAAACTGTAAACACAATAGTAAACCCAGTATTACAAAACTTATTGACCGCGCTCAGCTGCAGACAAAGATAGTTTAGCACTGGGCGTAATTTAAATTTGTACAAATCACGGTCTTCTTGAAAATACAACAAAGTATCTGCGTAATTTGAAGCCCTACTGGGAAAAATTCAAATTTAGTTTCATTTAGTCACACGCGCTTTGCCAGCAAGACAGATTGCAAGCTCATAGATGGATATTAGGGAAGGATAAGGAGGCAGTCGCCTCGGGCCCCTCTTTTTCAGAGATACCGTTCCCCCTTGAGAACTTTGCACCATTGTTTAGTTAAAAAGGTTATGTACCACTGTAGAGCCACATTTAAATAAGCTCTGAAGCAAGTCATATGTTTTCCAAAATAAAGTAAAAATTATGGGAAAATGTGCTATAAGAGGCAGCTTTCGATTGTCCAGCTGCAAAACTTTACAAATTTTTTCCTTGCGTATGTATCTTATGCTCTTGAATTTAGTTCATAAATTGAAATGTGAAACAAATTTAACTCTTTCATCCACGGTACGCCACATCTACTCGTCGCAGCGGCGATGTTTTGGAGCCCCTTTCTGAAAGCTTGTCCTTAAATTTTAATATGCACCCCTGTGCAAGTTATCTCAGTATCTGTAAGTAATGGCAGTGTTAATTCCTTCAGTCCTTGCAAAATGAAAAATATCTTACTACTTACTGTACGTTAGATTGTGCTGCTGACTCTTCTCGTTGCAGTTAAATGATTTCAAATAGTGGCAATTAACATCAAATGAAAGTTGAAACACTGAGCTTATGAACAGCAGGTCAGAGACTAATATCTTGAAAATATTGATTTTCTACTCGCCGGCAAGGGTATGGGGAAATCATTGATGAAAACGTTAAGGCTCCACATAATTGTGATTGAACCGTCACAAGACATGTCATCACAAATAAATATCTAGAATGAATGCTATTATGACTAAACAGTTACTATGGCACATTGAAGAAGACTTTGAAACTGAATCGCTTCTTAGCCAAAGTTTGATCTTCAAGACATATAAAATTTATATCACCGCCATATTCACGCATCTAGTTTTCGAACTGTGCAACAACAAAAATCTACGATATTGATTTAAGGCTATACGCTGACACTGGAAACAAGGATAGGTTATATTTGTAACATCCACGGTTATCAGAGAGGAATTTGCGATGGCCTTGAAATGAAGCTTACATAACCATTAGGTGGGATACAGCAAGCTGGTGCGCAAAACACAGCTGCGAAGAGCGTTATTCGAATTGTTTTTATCTGCGGTCATTGATCATGATTACAAAAGGTCAGATAAAAGCTCAAGTTTGTGTTCGACTGAAAGCTGAAGTAGGATAGGTTCCTTGAGGCAGTTTCGTTGATTTGCACTGAAGTATTTCTTTGGTTCATACTTCATATATTTTGTTAACCTGAAAACTTTGGAATTGGGGATGGAATTGCCCTGTTGTCCCCCAGAGCTACGCGCCTGGTGGCAACCAGTGGCGAAGCTAGGGGGGTTCCAGGGGGGCCACTGCCCCCCAAAATTTTGCCTGGCCCCCCAAAATTTTGCCTGGCCCCCCCAGTGGCCCCCCAAAATTAGG
>Ga0210059_1013873_pt1 | contig 11981 bp, 2 predicted proteins | sample Ectturendosymbi2_FD_188042 | JGI IMG/M metagenome (GOLD analysis project Ga0210059, IMG submission 188042) | Ecteinascidia turbinata endosymbiont from Florida, USA - Sample 2 (SPAdes) (version 2) | ecosystem: Host-associated > Tunicates > Ascidians > Unclassified | place: Key West, Florida... | reverse complement strand
TATCAAAGAAACAAGATGGCAGGTTAGTTGGAAGGACCCCCAGTTTTCGTGGTGAGTACAGTCAATTGTTTTTCCACAAATTAAGTGCTTTTCTTGACTATTCTAATCACAAGCAATTTTTCCTTTGCAAGGCTTTTGCTTCCATAACTTCAGCCCCCCCCTTAGAAAAATCCTGGCTGCGCCCCTGATATATATAATAAGCTGACACAACAGCCTTCCTTCGTTTCAACTTTACATAACCTGTCTTAAGCAGCTTTCACGAAAATGTAATATTGGGGTTACGATTGTGTTTACAGTTTAATTCCATCTTATATTTCAATGAAGTGTAGCAGTCACACTAGCGCGACCGCTACATGTAAGCAAAGTCGGCCAAAGCAAGAAGGGAAAGACCAAGTAAGCGACATTTATAACTGACTTCCATGCACATGGAAGCAAGGGATTTCTTTGGCCGATTCGTCTGGCGCGGGGTGAATATCGAAGATGTCACAATCCATCCTTCCCGAGGTTAGAGGATCAATCCCGCTCTGAAGGTGTGCGAACACAACCGGGTCGCACATGCTCATAAGTTAGAGTAAATTCAGCAAAGTCTCATCAAAGAATTTAAACGAAGCAGGTTTAAGCACAGTAGAACTCGTCTAATTCGTTACTTTTTCGTTGGTCCCGGCAAAATTCCTATCTTTTGTGTACATTTCTGTTCGTCTAATGCGTCAATTTGCTCAATTCGTCACCTCTTTCTATCCCTTAGAAGTGGTTTGCTCGGCTAATTCGTCAGTTGCAGTTTTGCTTTTGATGTTTAAGCAGCTAGTTTTAACACCTGTGGGAATTCAAACAAATTAAGGATCTTTATCTGAGACTTGTCACAGTTTGCTTGTCGAATTCATACACGAGGTGCAAAGCGCAACCCGGCTCCCTATTGAGAGAACGCGGAAAGTCTAAAAATGTTTAAAAGGTGCTGGATTAAATGGAGGAGTCAAGATAGAATGGAGGAATTAATTGTTGTATTCAACCATAACGTCATAAACTTGTATTTTAATGCATATAAGAACATTATGTATACGAGCTTCTGTGATAAGTTTTAACCTGCTTGCACTTCGCCTAATTCGTCACTTTTTTCTAATCTCCTTGAGGTGACGAACTAGGCAAATTCCACTGTAGCTACAAAGGTTTTACGGAATAGGTTGAATATAGCCAAAAGATCTTACGGATATCAAAAATCCAAATAATCTAGCGTTTACGGTTATCAACTACATACGTGAATTAACCGCTCAAAAAAAAGATGACAGTGGGATCCACTTCCTATATGCGCAAAAGTTTTCTGGAAGGCTTACTGCAGAAGTCAGTGTTGCTGCTTGACTTCGGTTGAACGTGCTACGTTGGTGTACATCCGTAGCGTGTAAATACAGTATAACATGCGCAATCGTAATGGCAACCGCGATGACTTCTTGCTCAAGTGCAATATTGGGCGTTGAGAGGTTTACATGCGCTTTGCATGAAAGGTTTATGAGAAAATGGTGGCATTGATCCAAAGTAGAACCTTACTTGTCAATTCAATGAAAGCAGACTTTTTATTTGTCGGCTTTAATATGAACACAATTGTTCAGGAGAAAACGCCAGAAGAATGCACATTTCGTGGATGAAGCTTTAAAAACAAGGAGTATTAAAAGTACTTAAATGTTGAAACTCGATTGTTGTTTTTCCCAGCCCTAATAAAATTTCTGGCTACACGCCTGGTTGCACTGCTAGTATTTACCCAACGATCTTGTGGTTTGTTTTTGATTTGATCCATAAGCGCAATTTTGTTGCAAAACGTGAGGGGGACAACTTGGTGTGAATGCAATACATTACGAAACCTAAAGAGAAAAATGCGAGGGACATGGCATATTACATCCCCACTGTCTGAAAAAAGGGGGGGATGCGTCCCCCACCCAGTTGCGCCCATGATTTGATCTATGTGGTGAATATTAGTAGCACGGAACTGACCAAATTTGAATTGTCACAATTATTTGACATAATTGTGTCTACTGAAGCCCAACACTCAGAACTAATGTGTTTTCATATTGAATGTGCTAAGTGCTACGTATAGCACCATTGTGGGCGGGGCATGGTCACCAAAATATACCAATTCCATGTGCCCCCATTTTGCCAATTTTACAAAAAGGCCGTACTACGGTTGAGTGGACCTAACTCAGTCCCTGGTCTCAGCAAATGAAAGAGATAAAGGCAATATATTAACTGTGGAACCGGGTGGTTGATGGATAATTTATTGCTTTGTCAATGTAATATCTGTGAGCGCCTTGCCAATGTAATGGCATCTTGAGACTTCGCCCACAAGATTTATAAAGGTGGCCTCACTTGGAAGGCGTGGAGTTCAGGGGTGTAGTGGGGTGGGAACGGCGTTCCCACACTTTTTTGCACTAGTAACGTTACTTGAAGATGTGGGGTCCAAACGATTATATTAAAACATGGCTGCGATCTCACAGATGTGCTAGCGACACGCAGATTCGCACTGTTATTCAAAAGTCTACAGTGAAACAGTAAGATCCAGTGTGGAAATTCTTGTAGGAGAATCCCACTTCATTCGAACTATTTGGTGCAGGCTTCTTGGTTATTTGGTGTGGGAACGGCGTTCCCTTGGTGGAGTTGCATACCTTAACATGAGATGAAAGTCTGGCTAATGATTGACGTGGATGTTCCGTGCTCATTTTCGTCCTTGGAAGAGAGAAGCGGTATACCTGGTGAACCATGCGCTGTTAAAGCAAGACTTGACTGGTCTACGTACAGTATGACCTGCAGGACATCCTGTGAGCAAACATTAAACGTAAATCATGTCCGCGTGACAAACACCATTCTAGGACAAAGCGTGCAGCGTCTTTGGGAATTAGAATCAGGGATGTAAACAGGCCTCATTTTGGAGCCCGAGATCACAAGCCCGAGCCTGGTCTGAGCCCGACATTTTTTCGAAGCCCAATTTCGGGCCGAAAGGTCAAATTTACCGAGTGAGTGAAGGTATGCGCAACCGCAGGGTATCAAATAACGTAGTGCACCGGCATATCATGTACACGGTTTTATCACACGTAAAATAGCAATTACCTTGACCAAAACATTGGCTTAAACAAGCACAAACTTAGCTTGTTAGTCAACGATGATACTGCGGAATGTAATGTTTCTCAAGAAAAAAGAAACTAACACAAAACTATCTAGGATAGCGCGATAGGCACGAAAAGCACATTTGTAGGCCATCGTTTACAAACCAAGAATCGCGTAAGTGATTGATCTTTTCGACGCAACGCCATCGCATGCTAATTTCCTCTTCGCTGTCTCCTTCTCAAAGAGTGCGAGACTAATCCGAGCAAAGAACAAGAACGCAGGTGTGTTTGCAAACAGACTTAGATGAAGAAAAATCACAACTTCACTCACAGAAGTCATCGCGGTGAACACAACAAATGTACGTCACTACAAATAATCGTTACTCTGAATGTTATAAACAAGTTGTGTGCAGGCCCGATATATTTTGACAAACGTAAGCCCCAACCCGGCCTGACTTACAACTTTGATTAGAACAATCGCCCTCTTTCACTCGACGCCAAGCATTGAATGTGCTAAGAACATCGGTACGCGCTTTGTCAGGTCATAAATTTATGAAAACGGGCACTACACGGCAGCAATGCCATGGTGTCCAGGTTATGCCAACCTGTCCTGCAATCGCTCTATCCAGGTAAGCTTTATCCAGGTTACAACAGTGAAAGAGGAGACTTAACAGAGATCAGGGTTTACTTGAGAAATATGTGCACGCTATATTTCCCAAGATCATGCTTGGAAGATGGATCTGCCAAATGGATGCTGCATCACCACCCTGTTCTGTATCCTCTAAAACCTGGAAAGATGAGGAGAGTTTTTGACTGTGTGACGTTGTCTGCTGTTGTCGTTCGATGAAAAAACAATTACTCACCGGCCCAGATTTGCTTCCAACTCGGTGGTGTAGCCTTTGCTGCTGATATTCAGCACATGTTTCATCAGGTATATGTGTAGCGAACGAGGACCAGGACTTGCTGCGATTTTTTTGGTGGCCCCATGACATTTGCAACTACCGCAGGAGTATTGCATGGTGGTGCATTTGTTCGGAGCGAAGTCGTTCTGGAGTTGCGCGAATTACGCATTGCTTCAAACGGCAGAAGATAATTCGTCGGATCATTCCTCCGCCGTATCAACTGTGAAAAGCAATTTTTACGTAGACTGTATACTACGTAACCTGTTGTCTCGGCGATCGAAGCCACAGTTTTAGTGAGTTGATACGCGAGAACGCAGTAGCTCGCAGAGCGTTCTTTGTGATGACCTTGATGGCGTTAAAACCTTTATTTGCAACATGTGTTATACTTGCTACAACATGCTCTGAACACGGCAAATGACCTAAAACTTGGCGGGAGCGCTGGTACGACTGTTGTGAGGCATGAACTGATACATTTAATTAAATTTATTTGCACATGTGGCCAGAAGCCTTTATCCTGTCGTAATTGCATAGTGGAATGAATTAAAAATGCAAAAGAAATACACGAACATCCAACAAAAGAAAACAAACACTGCGTTGAAGTTCTGAACTAACCGCAAATGAGCGCTTACATTTTTAACCCCCTCCGATAAATAACATTTTTGACAACTGGTACCAATGCGGGTCAGGCGAAGCGAACAATTGAACGAAAAAGATACTTGTCGCAAGTGATCAAACCATTGGCCACATGGGGTCTTCTCTTTGTCTTTCAGCAAAATTGAGTGAACATAAAATAAACAGCAACACCGCAAGGAATAACTGTTACAAAATAGGGGAATAGACGTAATAGCTACGTATACAGAAAATTTAAGTTCCTTTTAAACCTTTCAATTTCCTTATTGTGTAGTTCTACAAGCAGCAATAAAATTTTGCTATTGCGTAACTGCATTTCATAATCTTGACATGGTATATCGCCGGCATTCGTCTCAGAACTATTTAAATCACAATGCAGTTAGCAGTAGTTTCAAAGCAGTCTAATTTTTTTGTGCGACGAAGTGTAATAATTTGTCCGTTACAATTTGAAAATGTTAGAGTGCACTGCTACCATGAAACTTCTGTAACGGTGCTACACGCTCGACTGGGCCCAGTCTTGTTCCGCTCGCCAGCCATCCAACAGGGTGTCTGACACAAAGCAACAAAACACAACATGCCATTACTATCTCAATGCGCCACTTAACACATTCTACGCATTAATTGGAAAACACATGACAACACATGAACTGCTTTCTACAAAGTGTGCCCAAGGTTTTAATCACTATCAAATAGGCCCGTTGCAACGTTGCCAGATACCGTGCAGTTAGTGCCCCGAACCACACATGGATGATGACCTTTCCTTAGTTTTTGCTTAATATATCTTCCCCATTTTTCTGTCACCCCACCAATAAGCAAGCAAAGCGACATGTCTGATGTAAAATTATTAAATCTGTTAATCAGTTGTTCACAGCTGTCTTATTAACTGATGACAAACAACTCAGTTTTGACATAAAACAGCAAAAGCCCTGCGAACAGCGACTTACACGCGCGCTACTTCCTAACTTACAAGCAAGTAAATCTTTAGAAAATAGCAGCGAAGCATGCGAAAAAACGAGGGAGTTCATAAAGGGCTTGATCAAGCTATTCCAACGGCATCGTAAGATCCGTACTGCTTTCGCACAATCGCAGTCATGTTATTGCTTCTCACCAACACTACCACTTACGAAATTTTGAAACAATGATATTCCAAAGCAGTTATCTTTTCCGTTTGTAACTTAGCAAAGTACGCAGAGGAAAAAGTGGTTGTGTACGGTAAATGTTTTAGAGTTGCCACAATTGTCAAGGGGAATTTTGACGTCTGCAAATTTTGATTAGTAGTTTTTTTGCAGTGACATTTTGATAGGTTAGAACAATTCACCTTACAAGGACGATGGAGGTCGATAATTTTGATAGTGATGTTAAAACTGGAGGTCGAACGACAAGGCTTTTTGGGCCGATACCAATGTTTTCATTTCCGATAACCGATACTGTTATTTTTGCATTACTCAACTACAGCTGAAAGAAATTACAGCGCTTTTATTCTTTAGTATGTAGGCCACACATATAAATGAATAATTGCACAAGTTAAAAATGAAAGAGCAAATGGTGGTGAGGAACACGTTACCTTACAACATCAAAATCTGCGCAAACCTGGGTCATTTAGACAGTCAACCGCCACAGCAAACGCCTTGATTTGTTCGGAGGTAATCATGTGCTTTCTGCGCAAAAACCTGCGAGCGAATGGTACGTCACAGCAACATTTGGGACGATTGCGCAGCGGTCTGGACATTACGCACTGCTTCATGCAGTGGGAGGGCTGCGGGCAGAGAGGTGGGAATTTGCGTTAATCAAACAGAGACAACGTAGCAACTTGGGTTTCCGAACACTCCGTGCAGAACAATAGCGTAACGGCTTTTATGAGCAAATATTGTCGATATAGATCGGCGGAATTTTTGCCGATATGATCCATCGGCAACATCTCTATATCAGCATCCCGATGCATCGGTCGATCTCCAGCCAAACCTCAAAAAGGAGAAACAAGCAAAGATTTTAGTGGTAAGTGTTTGCTGAGCTTCAAACGCAAGTGTCTTTGGTACAACATTGTTTCAAAAATTTAAAAATACTCAAGTGTTTATGTTACGAGGTAAGTAGATGCCTTTCTACTTTCGGAAAGGTATGTCCACAATTGATCCCTCGCGAGGCCGCTGCACAAATGTATGAAAATGATCAGCCGTATTTAAGGTACATTGCGTTTTTCAATTCCATTTCCAAGCAGGAAGCTTGTTGTGATGCGGAATTTTGATCAAGCAATCGTACAAGCTCCCAGCTCCATCTACTCGCACAGTCTCTCCTGCAACAAGCGTACAGATAAATGCTTATAAACCTGATGGCAGAACTACTGTATGCATTCCGAATCTCTTTGACAAGCCAACAATAAATTCAACAGTGCAGCATTTCGATTATTTTTAGTACCTTGGAAAATTGAAGTTCGAACGGACAACAACGAATAAAATCGATACATAATGTGTAGCGATTACATAATGTGCAGCTTATCGCTACTTTACTGCAATTGGCAATCATTCACGAAACATCAGCTATTCTGAAAAGCTTACAATAAATCTCGTTCGTTGAGTTTACAAAGTACTATGTAAATTTACTCATTTCTTAAAATAAAACCGCGGAAACCATTTGGATTAATGAATAACGAAATTTTGTATTGTGAACAGTAGTGTCACCTCAGTATGCACTCATCTCTTTATTCTGAGTGGCTCTAAAGTACCAACATAGCCAGCCTATTTAATGCGTTTACACCGAAATAGTATTGTGTTACGTAATTCCGGTTGTAATATATTAAGTAGTAACGCATTTACACCGAAATAGTATTGTGTTACGTAATTCCGGTTGTAATATATTAAGTTTTCGTTTAAGAGATAACAATACACATTGAAGTCCGGTAGTTTTCTTGTCAAACAACACTTCCTTTTTTCTATGTGCACAATGCAAAGATGTTGTGAGTGGTTGGATGTATTTGGCCTTTTATCATAAATATGTTACCCAAGCTAATATATCCCTTAGGCCATGGTCTACGGCCCTGCGCTGTCGTGCTGGTAGTTATTTATATTTTGAAAATATACAGCCCAAACATAACGCCACGAAGTAACAAAAACTTCGACAACATGTTATAGTTTGAAACAGGCCATTACTATTTGTAACCCATCACACTATAAGCGTTTGTTATCAATCGAAGTTGGGGTGCGACGGTTTTGATGGAAGACAGCTCGACTCCAAGCACTTTTAATGGCCTGGGGCCCCGAGCACCCCAACTCAGCCTTGCCCTTGATCAGGAAATTATCTATTGGTTAATTTTAATTTGCAAGTAGCTGATTCCACATAAAGACATATTGCAAATATAAAATCACATGCTGCATCATTGTATCAGACTTTACAAAGTGAGGTGTTCAATGTTTAGGATTTTATAGTTTTCTAGTTTCAAGTGACATTAATAGCACCACCTTAACAGTGATTAACCCATCGAAGAATTTAAGCTAAGGACGCAATTCGATTTTAGCAGAGGCTACTCAAAATAAGAACTCGTGTTGTCAGATCCCTGATTTAGTTTTGAGAAGAGCGCATTATGTGGATCAACTGGGGATAAATCTGCGAGAAGCAGAGTCAGAGGACTCACGTTGAAGTTTGATCACACATCACGACCATGCAAAGAAAAACTTAGGAGTTTGCGATGGAAACAATGTTGATCAGCATTGCACTTCAAACCAGAATAAATTAATGCAGCTATTTTATTCTCGGCCAAGTGGCAAACTTTTGACAAATATCTATGGGCTGAAACTGGAAGCAATGATGGGTCAGAACTAATTTCAGTCTGGCATTTGCATACCGCTGATGGCTTTTCATGCTGAGACATTTCATTCATTTGCATTGTAACAGTATCAAAACTCACTGAAACAGTATTTACTAGCCTACCTTTTCTGACATTGCCACCAAATTGACTTAATTTTTTTCAGCCAATTAATAAAAATTTGTTCTATGACCGAAAAATGATCAGAAAAAAAACAGCCTGGAAGAAGTTCATAAAAACAGCAATCAATTAACCATGAATGCTTTCAGCGCTTCATATTTTCTTGATACCTGTTATAAATGATGCTGCTGGTGATAGAAGGAAACATACAATACTTGAAACTTCCTCAGGCTCACCCAGTCTGCCAGTAGGTTGCATTTTTTTAGCTTGACCAAACACATCATCAGAATAATTTGCTGCTGCAGATGGAGAATAAATGGCCCCAGGAGCAACAGAATTTATTCTGATTCCTTTGTCAGCCCATTCCAGTGAAAGTGTTTTCGTAAGGTTGTCTACTCCAGCCCGCGCAGCACCAGTATGTGACATCATTGGAAATCCTCTCCACATGTCAGCAATTATGTTAACAATAACACCACCATGGTCTTTCATCCATTCTTTAAATGCATATTGACAACAAAGAAAAGTTCCTGTCAAGTTTGTTTCAATAACAGCTTCCCAGCCTTTCTTGGAAATATTCTCTGCTAGAGAGGGAAATTGCCCTCCACCATTGTTAATCAAAAAATCTAAATGTCCATGCTGCTCGACAACAGTCTTCATTAGGTTTTCAACCTGTTCCTTTTTGCGGATATTGCATTGTAATGCTGAAACTTTACCAGCAATGCTTGGATTTTCATTCATTTTTTGTGCGGCAGCATCCAGTTTTGCTTCGTCTCTGGAAGCAATAACTACACTGCACCCCAAATGAGCAAGTTCATGAGCTATGGCAGAGCCAATGCCAGTAGCACCACCAGTTACAATTGCTACTTTACCAGCAAACAGATTAGGTTTGAAAACACTACACACATTCATGACAAAATATTGCATAACATACCTAAACATAATCAGCAAAAATTATTAAGAAGTCAATAAATCACATTTATAGAACATCTTTGCATTTAATAATATAATTTGTTTCTGAAAATTACAGCTCTTACAGTTGATATGTTTGATCAATAACATATTAGAAACAAAACACAGCAAGAATATGTTGAACAAACATGTTTTGCAATTATATCACAAGGTGTCCAGAACTACAGTTGAAAAACATATACATTTCAATTACCAAAACTTGATGACAGGCAGCATCAAAGATATAGACAGTTAGTAGTTTAAAACTTGATTTACAATAAACTGACGTGACTAAATCATTGCACCAGATTTTGTACATTATGATGCCCTCACATAAGACCACAGGTAGCTAACAAACAACTCAAGCACAAAAGGATAATTTCCTTTTAAAGATAGTTCTGCTTACGTACAAAATAATGCAACACTACTTTCTCTAAAACCAAAATGATTTTGAAGCTGATTAGAACTAACATCCTCAACTATCTTGATTGAGTTTGGCAATTTTTAATCTTTTCCAGTTACTCTGTAAACATGCAGTGATAAATACTATCAACCAATAGTGTTATGATAAAACCTCTTTTTGCATCCTACTTCTCAGCTAGTTTGTAAAAACAACACTTTGCGTTACAAGATATAGTGCACAATTAGCTAGTTGACCAGACCTCAAAGTTTAATATATTTTGAAGTGCAATAGGTTGGTGCAAAAGTTTCGATTTGAACATTTAAGCAGCATACTCAATGGCTGGTTAATGGTTTTCAAACAGTTTCTCGTTGTACATACTTTGCCAGATGCTGAAGTATGTGCTAATTTGTCCTATGAAATATAATTTGATGCAGAGATCCGTTACGGCTTTGATTTTGCATGTCTCAAAAATTTCTTAACTTGGTTGACACCTATGATACATTTATTCCTCAGCAGAAGTCCTTGTTTACTTGCATAAAAGTACTATGAATTTATTTTTTATGTTTGTCCCAACAGTTTTACTTTGCTATTGAGATACTCTATCAAGCAAACACAAGTCGCATAGCTCTTTCCTTTTCTTGGAGACTGCACTACTGTCTGCAAGAATTTTCACAGCTTGCCTTCAGAGCTAACCATTTAAGGCAGGGGTTAAATCATTCACTTTCAATCTGCCACTACACTGGATCTTGGACAAAACAAATTATCTGAAAGATCATCCTAATGGCTGTAATGAGTGTCAGATTTAAACACCACCATAAGCAGGCCACGTGCCAAAGCTACGTTTTCTTAGTTTTGTTAAAAACTGCTTGGTGTTCTTCAGGCTTTTTTCTATTTTACCATATTTTTTGGACCATAAGGTGTACTTAAAATCCTTTAATTTACTCAAAAATCGAAAGTGCACCTAATGCATGAATCTGGTTGTGCTTTCTCATCTAGAGCCAATTGAATGTGGTATATGGTACTATTCATTTCATTACTAGTTATGATTTTTTTGTCAATAGACTATTGTGTTGCGTAATAACAACAATTGCAATGAGCAGCTAGCACATACCACATATTGTATTTCTCCGCGACGCTTCTGACTACATTGGAGCACACCGAATGAAACATGCACACAACTTTTATTTTATTCTATTCGTGTCTAGCAGATTAGGCATGTGTGACAAAACAACTCTCGGGCACTCAGGAGCTTTGTCAAAGAGTTGAATACAGTTGGACTTACCTAAGTTTTGCTTCATTTGATGCACCTTATAATCCGGTGCGCCGCATGTATGACAAAAGTACAGCTAGCATTCAATTTTGATACTGCACCTTATGGCCCGAAAAATACAACTTTGGCTGTTACATTTCAAACTATGTCATATGAAAATCAGTCCCACGTTCTTAACACTTTTGGTACTGGGTGTTTTTCCCTAAAAATCAGCTGGATACCAGGCAGTTTTTGAGAGTATATTATGTTTTTGCCAGTTTCATGAAACACCTTGCAATTGGAGCCCAAGGTCTTCACCTTTACAACTGCTATTTATCTTCCTAGTTTTTGCACATAAATGTACAAAATTTCAAGAGAGAAAGATAGAGTTGATATCCAATCTATTCCAGATCCATATTGGTATGTTGCAGCGTGATATCTATCCTGCAAATACTAAGCATGAAAAGATACGCAGGCCAGCATAGAAAGTGTTAAGTGACATTGATTATGTCCAACAATCCTTTTGTCATTAACATGTTGAGAGCCAGCCTACGGTATATTCGTACTTGGATTTCGGCCTAAAAAACAGCAGTTTTCGGTTGCCTTACCAACACCCTAGCTCCTTCGCCGATTGCGCTAGAGAGCTGTTCAAGGGCTCAAAACGGATCGGCCAGTCTAGTAGATTGCACTCGAGAAAAATTTTTTGGTTGGGGGTGCGGGTTTTTTGTGACTGACGTCATAAGTGAAGTAGTTTTAGGGTCATTTTGGCTCATGTTACCTGGCCTAGGGCCCAACCGCTAGGCCAAAGTGTTTCGCTGAAGTTTTCATTCGAAACTAGGCTCGAGTC
>Ga0210059_1013872_pt1 | contig 11982 bp, 7 predicted proteins | sample Ectturendosymbi2_FD_188042 | JGI IMG/M metagenome (GOLD analysis project Ga0210059, IMG submission 188042) | Ecteinascidia turbinata endosymbiont from Florida, USA - Sample 2 (SPAdes) (version 2) | ecosystem: Host-associated > Tunicates > Ascidians > Unclassified | place: Key West, Florida... | reverse complement strand
AAGATTTTTTTTTTTTTTGCGCAGGACTGAAGATGTGTGTTTTTTTTGCGCAGGACTGAAGATTTGTAACACACGAAACTAGTTTCCTTACGCAATAAATTGCGATAGATTCGCTTGGTGTGGGTCACTGATGTGGCTTTACAAACATTGCAGGGTTTTAACGATTAAGACTTATTGCCATTAGCCTTTCATAGAGGTATTTCTAACAAGCCAGGTAGTTTTATACTGTGTGAAAAAAAGCCTGCATGAGCGTAGCTTCATTAAGCTATTCACTCAGGCAAATTGGTCACACTCACAAGCTCGCACTGTAATGCAGGCCTGCACAACTCAGAAAGCTTGAAGGGCCAAATAATCAACATAAATTTGCAGCGGGCTGCAAAGGTCTATTTTCTTTCGATGTGGAGATTTCGTTGTAGTATGGAAGGAATTCTGGGACGACAATTACTTATTCGAGGTCGAGCTTTTGCAACATTTGCTACAATTGAGAAAGCTCTCGCGTGCCGCAAGAAACGCTTTTGCGGGCGTGTGTTGTACAGGTCCGCTGTAATGGATTTTTCAAACTTGTGGAAGCGGAAGCATTGCTAAAGATTCTCTCATGCTTCCTTTCACGCAGTATAAACAACGTGTTTTACCGTTTTCAGCAGTCACTGTCTCGCTGCATCACTTGCCAAAGATGTGTGAGGTCAACAGTCCGACTCTAGAATGATTTGGTCCATTGAAAACTGGAAAACAGTTTGTTATACTGTATGTATAATTTGCTTGGCCCACAAATTATGGCTGTGGAACTGGAACCCAAATTTCAGGCTCTGGCTCCGGTTTCAGCTCCACCATCTAAACGTTTTTGTCTCCAGCTCCGCCTCCAGCCATCCAGTATTGCTTGGGGTACGGCACCACAATCCTGCTCTCAACGAAGTAGTAGCCGTGTGCGTGGAATCAAAATGATGCGCAGGAACGTGCAAAGTCCTGGCCAACATTTCAAACCACCCGGCGAAACAGCAAAGACCAGGTGTGCTTTTCAGTTATCGTTTTTTCGCGACCAACAAACTGCTCACGACTGACTTATACTGCAGCGACGAGGTCAAGCAAAATCATCGGTTACCCGCAAAAGGAACGTTATTTCACTGTCAATCAGCCGGTTGTTAGCGAAACGTTAAATACTATTCCTGCTTTACTTTTTTTCTCATGATCAAACAGCGCATCGTATAAGGTCATCCAAACAGCGAACTGGAAAAAGCAAGTGGGTTTCAATAACGTTGGCGCGTATGCATGTGGCAACACGGCGTGTGACGTTCGTTGAAGATCGGCAGCTACAGTACATGATCCTGTCAAAGGGTGAACGCATAAAATTGTAATAGCATAACGTGTTTTACTAGTTTCTTGGTTACTTTCGAGTGGCTATGAAAATTTGTGGATTTTCATCATTAGTCCACCAAGTACAGCTTCAATTATAGAAATGTTTCGGGGTCCCTTGCACACCACGCAGCTATATCGTGATTTCGATTTCAATGAGATCGTGGTTTTGCTTTTCCTGTTAGCAGTGTTCGTTGCAGCCACGACAACTATTTACTGTTTTCAGTTAATAACCATGAAAAACGAGAATGGTTACACGAACTGCTTACTCCGAATCATCCAAAAAGGGAGCTACAGGTATATGAAACGTTGCATGTTGCAAGGAAAAGTATTGGAGATCTTTGCAAACAGTGGCGATTCTAAGGGGGGCTTGGGTGGACCATGGTCCCCCCAGATGTTTGGTTGGCCCCTGCTTCCCCCCAGTTTTGTTCTTAATTTCCCGTTTAAGTTCGTTTGGTTGACGTATATAGTAGATAACTTTAGGCCAGCAATATTTTAAACGATAATTTAGAAACCCACTACCCTGCATTCAATATTTCCCAAATGCATGATAAGCTGTGTTGTTGTTTCTGGCGGCCGGGTAACTAGAGTTGTGTGTGACGAAACACAGCAGTGGTTGCTCGGATCCTGGTGTGTGTCGTCACACACAAATTTAGTCAGACCGCGGTCGTGGTGTTGAAACATTCATTTCGAAACTAAAAAACAGTCGCAAAAATCTGAAGATTGATCTTTCGTGCATTTTAGCGTGAGATGAACTGGATTATATTACTGCCAGCAGATTGTTGCTTGTCCCAGTAGCAAAACGTTTGTGAAAGCATTAAGAATTGGTTACAGTTAATTTATCCGAATTTATCCTGGCTGCAGTATTGGGTTGTGCTTCCTTGTGTATACCACTTCGAAACATCTTGAGCAAGTGGTTCGTGACTACAGTTTTAACTCTACCAAAACATGTCCTGCAACCTCATATAATTTTGTACGGATTTTCTGTAATGATCCAGAAGCAATTCTTTCGCGTATTTCAGCTCTTTGTCCCAGAGGTCAAACATTTCTATCAGAAAAACGTTTGGTAGAATTCGCAAATCATATTCATTTTGTTAAAATGATAAAAAACATAAAATAACTTTGGCAAAGAATTTGCTTCGGAAGGAGTCGAAGATGCCTATGTCGCTCGAACAATTTGTTTAATTTATAGTTACTTAAAATGCTGCGTTTGATTGTTACTGGTAGCTGTAACTCTTCCCGTCACCAGCGCTTCATGCGAGAGAAGTTTTTCAAAAATGAAACTAGTGAAAACATTTCCCAGAAATTCTTGGCCAGTGAAAGGTTGGGTAGCATTGATCTACTTTCAGTTGTAAGGTATACGAGCTGAAAAATAGATTTAGATGATTTCGTTGATGAATTCGACAGTCGACATAATAATCGAAGGATTAATTACACTGAGGTGATGATGATATAAAATTCTAACGTATCTGTGCAGGGATCTGTGTGAGAATTATATTGCCCATTGTCTATTCGTCTGAATCTTTTCAGGTTTAGAGTTAGTGCGTGTTTCGCTTATGACAGGACAATTATAAATCGACGCAGGGCTTAAAAGTCAGCTTTTGAGGATCAGTCAGAGGAAAATTCAGTGTGAATATTAAAATTAACTACTTCGTTGGGAATATTCTGCAAAATACGTTTTACGCCTGCTGTTACATCTTGCTATCAGGTACACGCTCTAAACGCCGATGTACACCTATCTGCGGCGCTACTTTAGGTGCAACTGGTGCCGAAACCTCGCTGCTATTGACTGCATACTGCATTGAATAGTCCTCACCCCATCCACGCTGCAGATGGGCATTACCCTCGTAATAGCAGTTGCATAACATTGTCATGGTTACACCACAATCACAAAATGTCCATAAGCTACCACAAAAACGTATTAATCAGCAGTCACCAATCCGTTAGCAGATGCTTTTTTTGTAATTTGCTTTGTAGTAAGTATATTTTGACGGAACTAGTTGGCTATCAACAGCCTTCTTGTCTCAGGGCCAAGATGGAATTCGTGGTTGGAACCATTTCGCTTTTATGTAATTGCACTCACATTCGTGCAGCTGTTTTCGTTCATGTGGGAGCGGCAAAACTGTGTACGGAAAATGGTGTTTCGTGTTCCATATGCAGTGCTGTGGAAGTTGCAAGGTTAGCACAGAATATTCGACGTAGCAGTACACGTGTGTGATTGCATCTACAGTGGCGATTAGGTGTCCCTAGTGAATACTAACGCTAGTTTATAGTTAACAATATTCACAAGCTTATGCTGGGTTTGATAGGGTTAATCATATCAACGATGAAAACTTCAATGCAATGAAAAATCACCATGCAATATAGGCATTTATGTTGTCCCCCCTATTTTTTCCTTGGCCCCGCAGTACCCCCCACACTTTTTGAATTCTAGAATCGCCACTGTTTGCAAATCGTAAAAACTCCGCGCTATCCAGTAAAAACATTTTCGAAAAAAGCGAAAATACCAGCATGGTGGAGTCTACGCCAATGCGCTGAAGCGTGAGTTAATGTTCACCCAAAAGTCTAACAAGCTGTTCCCTTGCTCTTTCGCGTCGAGCGCGGCCTTTGTTTCTTTTTTCTGCTGACTGTGCAAGCTTTAACGCCCCGTGAATGCCAATTAGTTTTCAATAAGGCAATTACTGAGTATTTCAAACATGAATCATTCGGTAGCTCTTCCACAGGCAAGATCCTTCGGACGCGAATGAAACAACTGCGCATGGGCGTCCATCGACGGTTACAAAGGGTTCTTTTTGTCTCGCAAAGTCGCAAACTTAGCGAAAGAACAAACTGCAGACTAACTTACTGTAACTCGGTAACTTTTCTGCTAAAGGTTGTGAAAATCTGCGAAAAAAATCTGTTCTTTTCAGGCCAGTGTTTCTTAACCTTTTTACTTCCGTTGCCCAGATAACTTTGGGTAAGAATTGCGTAGCCCACTACCTTGTAGGCTACGCTTTTATGCACTTAAACAAGCACACTTCATTCTAAAGTAGTAAATGCTATATGCACTTCAGTGAGAAACTTTCTGCAGAGCACAGTGTCTAACTAACTACAGTACATTGTAACATATTTTTGACCTATCTCCGGGACCCCTTCAAGCTGTACTGTGGCCCACGGGTTGAGAACCACCGTTTTAGGTGATTCAAATAAACCGCGAAATATCATATGAATTTGTATAGTCTTGCATGCACTCACTGTCAGTGGAACAGGGTAGAAAATGTTGGTATTGGCCATCAAGCTTTACGGCCCACAGTTTTCTTTCCGTCGGCTTGTTAAAGCTCCAACTGAAAGCAAAGACTTTGCATGAAATCATGCTTGTTGCCCACGGTTGTAATATAATGAACTACAAACGGTTGCATGTGTTTAATGAACAACGCTCAGCCACAGCACTTTCCAAGCAGTCCCGTCGCCCCGGGGGGTCTTTTGGGGGCTTAGCCCCCTCAAACAAAGCTCCAAGCCCCCAAAATTGAGACATTAAACACTATAAATCAGTTGGGATTTTGTCAATTTTTACAGTGTCAAGCCCCCCCACACAAATCCAAAGCCCCCCGCAGAAACGCAAAGCCCTCCTATTGAAAACTTTCTGGCGACGGTTGTTTCCAAGTATGGTCTTTCAAACTCAACGCTTTGTGTTATTTGCAGTTAGGAACACGCAAAAAGTTGTCTAGTCTTAACGGAGTGCCTTTTACATCCTGCATGCATTTTAAGTTCACATTTTTACGATATGATTGCATAATTCCAAACTTTACAATAGACTTTTCTTGAATCAAAAGGATAGGCACCGAGCCAAGTTTTAAACTCGGAATTATGTACCCATATGTCGAAACTTTTGACACCATTGCTTTGGTTTACCACCGAGTTTTTCACAAGACATTGCAAACCTTAGCGGAACCGACTTTGACCTAAAATAACGACTTGCTGGCGTAACTGACCAGGGGCAGATCCAAAGAGGGGAGATTGACGCGATCGTCTCCCATGAAACGTACGAAAGAAGCTTTATTCACTATGATTTTGTACAATTTGGAAAACAGCATTTGCGATATAAGACCATTTTGCCGTCCATTGTTTTGTCACAAGAGTGTTGTGAAGTATACTTAATCTCTCTTACAGTAGTTAACCTGTAATGAGAATTGACTGACAAATATCACTGAAATCGCTACCCCTAACTTTACTGGCTGGATCCGCCCCTGTAACTGACCCACTTGGACATATCGCTTTTGTCGTGGAATACAAACAGCTTCCACCAACGTAGTTTTGTATAGCTTAACGCGCTCAATAAGCACAGAGGCAAGTCAATAGGCTATGTGTAAAGAAGTTACATTTTACTATGACGCAATTTTGTCTTTGAAACATCTTTGTTTCGTAATAACAAAAAATCCAAATGATGGAGTTAGATTGTGCTTGGTCCTCAACGGCCAACTCATTATCAAGAAGGTGAAATATTTTTTGGTTAAAATAAAGTTGGAAGAGCTTTCATTTCCATGAAATGTCGAAACAAATTCTTTCCAGGAATTTTTGCCTGCTAATTCTGCTAAACGGTTTTCAAAAGCCAACTAGAAACTCAGCTAACTGCTTGATTGAAAATCAACTAAAATAGCAATTTGCATCTACCATAGCAGGGGACTCAAACACGCGGGTCGCATGTGGCCCGCGAGGGCATTTTGTGCGATGCTTTTGGGAAATTTTCATATAATTAACATTTACATTGTTTAATTATTCGCCGGTGTTTAAAAGTTCTCGGCTAGTTAGAGAAAAGTTCCTTTTAAACGAACGTAGAGACGACTAGAAATGACATCCCTATAACTCATGACAAGTTTCGTAGGAAATAAGATGTAAAAGCAGTTTCTATAGTAAAGTTCATATACCGTCATTATTGCGTCAGCGTCATGATGCGGCCCTCGGGTTACTCTATTAGTTCAAATTTAGCCCTCGGAGCAATTTGAGTTTGAAACCCTGCATTATAGCAACACTGCCCTTTGGTATGGCCATTTCTATCGGGAAAAACGCGCTGTTTGCATGGCGTAGGCGTTCTAGAACTGAAGATTTTTCCTGCATTGTAGTTATTCACGATGGAAAGGAGTGCTGGGAAAACCTCAAAAGCAGCAATGGCTTGTTCGACCACCATGCTAAAGCTTCATCGAGCAAAAACCGATCATCAATATTTCCCAAACTCTTTCGAAACTAATCCCGCCCACGCAGTTGTGAACAGCCAATCTGGGCCATTCGATTTTGTGCTAGGCGCATATGTTATTTTTATGCTATAGTAAGCCATTCAAACACGCTAATATTTAGTGAAATCCTGCCTGTGCGCGGTGAAGCAATCGAAATGTGGAGCACGTATGTAGCCTCTTCCTGCAGGTGTGGCGTTGTGCTTGTTTATTAATCGACAAACCTGTTGTCTAGTCCAGTAGTTCCCAAACTGTACTCTACGCGTACCATTAGTGGTGCGTGCAGGCCCGTACCCAGGTTTTAAGCTTTTTGGAGAAAGTAAATTTTAGGAGAGCAAGATTTTTGTTTGCATTATATGTTTAAAAAAAACTGTACAAAAAATTTTCTGGGCACAGCAAATTTGAGTGGGCGCAAAAAAACTGGGGGTAACTGTCACCGAACGCCCCACGTGGCTACGGACCAGGGTAGGCAAAGGCCTTCAAGGTGGTATGCAAATAGCCCTACTTTCTATTTTTCTTCGCAAAAAATATACTCGCATCTACAGTTTTCACTTATCGGGTTCTGTAAATCACTTCTTGAATTTTTGTGTACTTCCCTTGTTGGGTTTTAAAAATCGCCATCATAATTTCTTACATACAATTTATTCATGCCGCATTTGTGTCAATTCTGATTTTCCAAACTTTTGATTGAATGGCATTTGGTAGATTGTGTTTTCCTGGAACAAGGTGGTTCGTGGGGACATTACGGAACCCAGAATGGTTTGGGAAAGGTTTGGGAATCACTGATCTCGTCGAGCGGCGATTCAAACAATCGAGCCGCAGTTTCACACCCATGTTTGACCGTGCGCGACCACCACACAGAGGCCAGCGAAACCAAGGCTGGAGACGGCAGCACACTTTTATAGCGCTTCGAGATGTTTATTATTTCCTGAACAAGTTTCTCTAATTGCTAGCGAAGACACAACTTATCTGAATCATTTGATGTGGCTAAAATACTCCCTGCGTCATCAGAAAGAACGACGTAATGTAAGTGGAAAGCGGCATCCGTTACCAAGACTAGACCAAGTGAATCTGAAACATTTTCCTGTGCTCAAGAGGCTAATGTCTTATGAGGTAATGCTCACTGATTATTTCCATATCAGGCGCTGAAGGGGACAAGGACGAGAGGAAATAAAACCGTTTGCTAAACTCCCAAACTACGCGTTATATACTCTTCTGCAGGGTCTCCAAACTACGTCCCGCGGGCCAAATGCAGTCCGCGAAGCCATTTATCCGGCTGCAAATACATTTTGTCAATAATGAAAAAAATAAGATAGTACGAAAAATGTGTTGATTTTTTAAAATTGTAACATATCCCGAAAACATCACTTTGCGTAAGATGTCCGGCCCTCTCACTGTTGTGTAATAGATTATGAGACCCTCTGACCATAGGTGTACGAGGCGGGGGTCGGGGGCGGGGCGGCCGCCTCCCCTGTCTTGAAAAATTTCAGGGCAAACTCTGTTTTCAGGGCAAGTGCAAGTTGCTCAACAATCCTGAATGATAAAAATATTTCAATACAGTGAAAAATATCAGGGCAACTCGTGTTGTTCAGGGCAAGCGCAAGTTGCTCAAAAATCCTGAATGATAAAAAATGTATATTCAATATAGTGAATTCAGGGCACACTTTGTTTTTCAGGGCAAGCGCAAGTTGCTCAACAATCCTGAATGATAACAAATATATAATCAATACAGTGACAAATATCAAGGCAAACTCTGTTTTCAGGGCAAGGTGAAGTTGCTCAAAAATCCTGAATGATAAAAAATATTTCAATACAGTGAAAAATTTCACGGCAACTCTGTTTTTCAAGGCAAGCGCAAGTTGCTCAAAAGTCCTGAATGATAAAAAATATATATTCAATACAGTGAATTCAGGGCACACTTTGTTTTTCAGGGCAAGGGCAAGTTACTCAAAAATCCTGAATGTAAATGTATATTCAATACAGTGAATATTTTCAGGCAAACTCTGTGTTTCAGGGCAAGTGCAAGTTGCTCAAAAATCCTGAATGGTAAAAAATATATTCAATACAGTGGAAAATTTCACGGCAAACTCTGTTTTCCAGAGCAAGGTGAAAAAAATTTCAATACAGTATATTCAGCCAGTAAAGGCAATTACCGTTCTTGTCTTGGAGAACACAACACGCAATAAACTTCACCCCCTTGAGTTAACAAGCAAGGTAACTACAGAGTTTGTCAGTAACGGCACATCCAGGGTATAGTTAAGTATAAAGAACGTTACTGACGAATTGAAGTTATAAGCGGATTGAAATGCATGTAGAACAGGGGTTCCCAAACTGGGGTACATGTACCCCTAGTAGTACATTTCCCTATCTGAAAGGGTACATTTAAGGTTAGCAAGAGAAGGAAAAAAATATGTTTATACATTATTCATTTCAAATTATTTATATATATGAATTTGTCCGAACCATTTCATGTTACTAATGGGGTTAGGCCAGGGCGAGTATTGCGTCCATACTTTTTTGCTGTGTATTTAGATGATTTCTCTCTTGAACCAAGCAACATAGCCGGGTATTTTATTGGAAAAATCTTATTGAACCACTTGACATTTGTGGCTGACATTTGTGTGTTTTGTCCAAGTGTACGTGGGTTGCAAAGTATACTAAATGTGTGTCAGGCTAATGCAGGATTGCATGAAATTATTTTCAACTGCAGCAAAACTGTCTGTATATGGTGTTTAAGGCTAAGAGTGCAAAAAGCACGGCCATCCCGTTGCTGACATTGGGTGTACTAAAAGTAAAATCTATTTCCTGCTACAAATATTTGGGGATTGTATTAGATATTGAGCTCTCAGATGACAAAAACATTCAAAGACAAATGCGATATCAATAGGAAGCAGTGAACAAGCTGCGAGCTTCTTTTTCCCGATGTTCGAAGGCAGTGCAAAATGCACTCATTCGTTCCTTCTGTAGGTCCATGTATGCATCATAATTATTGGTGTGATTTCAGGAAGGCGTATATCCCCTGATGGCGTGCGGCCTACAGTATATAACTTTGGTTGCAGGGCTCTGTACAACCTGCCGTGGCGAGCGAGTGTTAGTAGTTATCAAGTTCAGTGTAACATTCCTACCTTTGAGACCTTATTGAAAAAATGTGTATCTGTTTCTTGAACAATGCAAAGAGTCAACAATGTATGGTTGCGCGCTTTGCTGCAGTCAGATTGTTTATACCAGTATTAGTCCTTATTATTTGAACACTACAACCGTATTTTACTTTGTGACTGAGTGCCCGGACGTTACAATGTTAGTTTGAGGATGTGTGCAGGCCACAAACCATTCGTACTTCACCACCAGGTTGGACTCTATTTCTTAAATGCGATTTTCACGTCCAACTCTGGATGTAGTGTTGTACCAAGTGTTACGACTTAGCCAACAAATTTGTTGAGTAAGTGTCTGTAATGTAGTGTTGTACAAAGTGTTACAAATTAGCGAACATGTATAGGTATTCCTGTGGTCCTGCCACCAACGCCGATACAAAATGTTCTGTGTCTGTTATTATCAATCTGTGTTGTGCAGATAGTGCGTGTGGACTTCATGTCTGGTTCAAAGATTAAAATAAAAATAATTGAATATTATTTTCAAAAACAATTGCATGCTTATTGGTAAATATATTTTTGTTATCTTCCTCTGCCTTTTTATCATAAGAAGTTTCAGGGGCATGGGCTTCGGAAGTGGAGGCCAAGGCCGCACCAAGATTTTGAAATTTGACATTTTCCCATCAATTATTGCAAAAAAAAGTTTTTTTCCTAGTTTCGAGTGGTGAAAATGCAATTTTGCCACTTTTGGGTGCCCCTGCAAAAATATTTTGGACCACCTTTAGAAAATCCGTTATTGGCCCCTTCCTGGAAAAAAACCCTCCGGCGCCCATGTTTAGGGGTACACGCTCATCTATCGAAATGTTCAAGGGGTACACGGACGGGGAACGTTTGGGAATCCCTGATGTAGAAGATGGCATCGGCACCGAATAAAATGCAACGTTATAGGCGAATTGACGTTACATACGAAGCTGTTATAAACGAATTCAACTCGGATTAAATTAAAAATGTTTGTTTCGGGGCATACTGTTCATTTTTAGGGCAAACTGTTATTTTCAGGGCAAATTTTTTCCGCCCTCCCAGTAAAATGCCTTCCCGTACGCCTATGCCTCTGAAAAAACGTTTGGCGGCCCTGCTAAGCACGGTTAACCAACATCGTTACCGCGAGCACCAGGTTGCCCGCATGGGCCACGTGGGTCGCCCGTGGGCCTGTCCTAAAAGCAGCATAACATGATCAGCGTTTTCACATAGATGAGTGTAACATGGTTAAAGGTAAACTTAGCAAATGTAATTCTGAAGTGTGCATCAAACTTACAACCCTTCGCATAAATCGCTACCCAAGAAGTAGCTCTCAGCTTCAAAAATGTTGGTGACCCCTACTGTAGAAAACGTTTCGGGAAAAACAATTTTTCTGGAGGGGGGAGCCTACCGCGGCCAGGTCAAGCGTGGTCGTTTCTAAGGTATAACTTTTCCTTCTGTACGTTTGTTATTCCCAGGGCATCAACTGAAATAGCGCCTGGAAACACTATTCTAACTCAACCGATATCCCGAAGGGACTTTGCATCATTCACATCTGAATTTCTAGTTGTAAAAGTGGAGAGCAGCTAGCAAAATACTGAGCAATACGAAGCGCAAATATATTTTTCTCTTAAAAGCTGCAATGAGAAGACTGGCGATTTTCACGCCGTTCACAAATGGTCTGGCGGTCTTGCAGCAAACCTCCAAAATGTTGACGGCTAGACCGAAACGGTTTATCAAACAGTAAAACCTCGCTGTAAACCCACACCAAAATACTCTAAAACGTCGCTTTACATCCGTCTTGGTGTTTAGATGAAGTAGCTGCGGTCTCTTTAAATGTTTTAGAGGTCACCACAGTCAAAACAAATAAACCTGGATAAGTAAGCATGAACCGGTGTACTGCAAAACAACATTTTTGCTAATTCACCGCTGACCTGGCAGTATGAGTTGTCCTTCCATTGAATGCCAGCTGAGTCTAGGTGTTTAGCAGCAATTTATCACTCCCTGCACCCATAGTATGGAGTCACTTTGAGAACCGGTCTACGATATATTCGTACTTCGATTTCGGCCTAAAAAACAGCAGTTTTCGGTTGCCTTACCAACGCCGTAGCTCCTCCGCCGATTGCGCTAGAGAACTGTTCAAGGGCTCAAACGGATCGGCCAGTCTAGTAGATTGCACTCGAAAAAAACTTTTTTTGGTTGGGGGGTGCGGATTTTTTGTGACTGACGTCATAAGTGAAGTAGTTTTAGGGTCATTTTGGCTCATGTTGCCTGGCCTAGGGCCCAACCGCTAGGCCAAAGTGTTTCGCTGAAGTTTT
>Ga0210059_1013871_pt1 | contig 11982 bp, 16 predicted proteins | sample Ectturendosymbi2_FD_188042 | JGI IMG/M metagenome (GOLD analysis project Ga0210059, IMG submission 188042) | Ecteinascidia turbinata endosymbiont from Florida, USA - Sample 2 (SPAdes) (version 2) | ecosystem: Host-associated > Tunicates > Ascidians > Unclassified | place: Key West, Florida... | reverse complement strand
GTCGTGGTGAGGATAAACTGCTTTGCTCCTCCCAGTGTTGGTCATGTGCTAACACCGTTTCTGTAATGTGCGCTGATGTACACCTAAACACTTTTTGTGCTCTTGTGTCTGTGATATGGACCATGAGTCCGCAATAAAATATCATTACATTACATTGTAATTATGTGACCGTTTGCGAAAAAGTTGTACCATGATTGAATAAGCACGATGACGTCCTCGAATTCATTTCATGAACATTGCCCCCCCCCAAAATGATGAGCTGGTTGCGCCCCTGTTCGGCGCCCGGGGAATTGTGCTACCCTTGCCCCCTCTCGTTACGCCTGTGGAAGTGACACAAAAACTACATGAAGAAACCTGAAATGCCGCCAGTAACCTTTGTTGGCCCGTCTGTGCAAGATCTATGCCGTATTGTGTTCTAAATTGCAGATGTTCATGGAATAGAAGTTCATTACGCTCGGATTTTAAAATTTGTTTATTTTCGGAAAATTTTCCGATTTTTATTGCATAACACCAGAGACGTAACGAGGGGCGGCAAGGGGACACAATTCCCCGGACGCCGAATCACTGCCGGGAGGTAAAAAGTCACAACAATGCCATAAGCACATTTTTCAAAACAGTACATTTGCTTCTGAAAGACTTCAGGTTCGAACATGGGTTGGCCAAACTTCTTTCTTACCCCCGGGTGCCATCTAACCTCGTTACGCCCTGCACATCACGATTATTTAGCCAAAATAGCGAAATTTGTTTACAAAAATACCTGCCCATCAGTGGCAAACTATCAACCACAAGCTATTTAAAACAAAATGCGCTTGATTAATTATCGTTGTCATTTGACCATAGAAAATAACTGGAATGCCGAAAAAAGGTATAATACTGTAGTTCGAAAACAAGCAAAACTTTCCCTCCCCCCAAAAAAACTCTTGGGGTGGAGGCAAACATACCAAAATCTCGAAATCAGTAATGCTGGTATTTTGCCCTGGAAGGTGTTTGTTGCATCACATGGGCATTGAAAATGATCAGACAATAGTTTTCCACGTCACTGCGGGAAACCTCAAGTTTGCAGTGAGTCAATCACCAAATTCTCATCCATTCAATTTTCTGTACGAAACTCGACTATATCACGGTAACGCAATTTTAGATATACTGTACAGTAGGTTGAAAACAATTATTGGAGATAGCAGAATATTGGTCCATGGAAAAGCATCTGATTTCGTGCTGAGCTGAACTTTTGTCCAAAAATGGTTGCTGGCAGGCAGGGGTGTACTGCTAAAAATAGAGATGTGGGAACCATGCCTATAACCATCTTGGAACACCAGGGGGGGGCGAATAGTTTTCTGATAGGAGACGAAATTGTTTATACTATCCCCAATAATTTTACACTCAGTCGAACACATTTTTCCAGGGGGCGAAAATTTTTGTGGGAAGCAACCACCTGGTTACGGGCCTGGTGGGAACGCCGTTCCACACCAAACATAAAGGAAGACTGATTCGTCCACAAGAATCTCCACACTGGATCTTCCTCTTTCACTTTAGTGCTGCGGTGCTATACACGAGATAACTTATCATATATTCATTTATGCTGCTCAAGGGGCTACACGTGGAAATTGAAATGAACAATCTAAATCTTTATGTGACGTTACTAAAGCAAAAAGGTGTGGGAACACCGTTCTCACCTCACTAGTCACTACACCCCTGCTGGCAGGTCTGATGTTAATCAGTAGTCATATTTAGCATAGCCTACAGCTAATCTAGCGCTCTTCATTTTGAGCCTACCTGACATGTAGGCTGCGTTTTGCGGTTAGGTTTGCTGTTTTGGAATTTACGCTGTCATTGAGAGCTGTCAAGTGGAATGTCAAGCTCCATCGCACAAACGCAAAGCCCCGCCAGGGTCCGATTAAATGAACGCGAGGCCTCGGGCAAAGTCTTGACCGCGAGGACCCTAAACGCTGAGCGCAACTGCGCAGCGTTTCACATGCCCTCGTTTCAACTTTGCAAAAGTACCGAGCAAAAACGTCAAAACTGATAGAAAACTTGAGAGAACTTAGCTCCTTAGCAGCTGAGTTCCGATTAATTAATTTGAATGTTGCAATGACGCTTTATTTGTCGTCATGACACCGACACTGCACAACAACTAGGTTCACTCTTGTGGTGTCATGCAATGATGAGATTAAAGTTCCCTCATGTCCGCGCCTTTGCCTGCAGAGGCAGGTTGCGGAACTTGCCAGCGGATTGTTGAACTGTTGCGGTCTTTATTGTGTAACAATAACACGGCAATAAATCTTCAAACGTTCACTTCACGTTGGGTAGTCGGCATTTTTTCGCGTGCGACCAAGGCTCCCTTTGCGTTTTTTTTCCACCCAGAACAGATTTTTTTAGACGACCTGCGTGTCTAGGTTTAATTATGAAAAATCGCGTTAAATATGTTTTTTTGGAAGTGATAGTTTCATCAGCAACTTCAATGCGTTCAATAATATAAAGATAGCCTTACATTAGTATTTACACGCGCACATCAGGTGAGAAAGTACGCATATCGGATGAAGCAGAACGTGCTCAGACGGTTTCATCATATCCTCATATAAGAACATTGTTGGGGATATATACAATATTATTGTCTCTAATGCCAATTGAAGAAACTGGTGAAACAAGTGATTGTTTGAATTTCGATGTTTCCCTGTGCATACAAATTAAAAACCAAATTTCAATTAGAGGAAGAAGGCATTGGGATTGTATTTTTCTGAGATTTTAGATCCCGCTGCAGTTCAAGATTACATAAAATTTCCCAGTTTAATGACAAATGTACTCGTACAATTAGTGAAAGATATCATCAACGGAGTATGTTACCACAGGCCCGTAGCCACGAAGGGCATTCGGAGGCAGTGCCCCCAAATTTTGTTGCGCCCAGAAAATTTGTTTTGAACATAGAGTAAAAGCAAAAATCTTTCCCCCCTAAAAATGTATTGTGCCCCACCAAATATTGAAACCTGGCTACGGGCCTGTGTTACCAGCGTTATGAAAAACGTCTTAACAACAAGGTCGTCCAAACGTTAAGGTTTGCCCTTCAGAAGAAAATTTGGAAGACTATAATTAAAGCAGTATTCGATTATCGTTTCAAATCAAATAAGCACACTATGTTTTTGTTCGTAACGTAAGTTTTCTGGGTTTTTATTGTACGAATATTGTTTTTATGGTGTTTAATCTGTGTTTATTTGAAATCACTGAATGGGAACCCGTAAAGCGTGATGCTGCTTTTGGTGCAATTCTTTTAAGTAAATCAAAATCGATAAATGCCGAAGTTGTCGGTTTCCTTAACTTATAGACTAAACGCAGTCATCAGAAAGCTCTAGAATTTCGACGCACCTTGAACAGCCTAAAAACATAAAAAGAAGTGTTTTGATATTGAAGCGCGAGGCCCCGGGCATCTGCCCGGTTTGCCGAATGGTTAATCCGGCCCTGCCTCTGAAGTCTAAACAAACTTGCACATGTCTGACTCACTCAGGCTCAGGGTCGTCGCCAGCGGGGGGACCAGTGGTGTCCGGCCCCCCATTCAAACCTATTCCCCCATTTGATGTTTGATCCCCGGTTGCTACATACATCCAATCTTGTATTGAAAAAATTCGACCCCTCCTTGTAGTTTTTGGCCCCCCTTGCTGCGAAATCCTGGCCACGGACCTGCTCAGTCTACACTAAGGATGAAAATAATTGTGTAGTTGCGACAACGAAGCCACAATCGGTTATTTCCACGGCTCTGCATTAAAGTTAAGAAACGCTTGCCGCAGATTGACAAAATGGTTGGTTGATTTATAGCCATTTTAACATAGCAGCTTTTACCTCAGGTAAAGTCACCCTAACACTTATTACACTACATGGTCAGTTTATTGCTTCGTTCCGGTTCGACTACCTAGAAACTAAAGCAGGATAGGTTGTTTAAAAAGTTTTGCTAATTTGCACCGAAATATTTCTTTGGCTTACACATAAAATGCTTGATTAACCTTAAATTTTTTGGTGCAACTTTTCGGAATTCGGGGGAGCATTTGCCCCCATCCCTGGCTACGCACCTGCCTAACTACACCCTATTATCTACGCTACACTGACTTGAGCACATCAGTGAAACTTGTTCTTATTAACTGTGCTACTTAAACAAACATATTTAGGCAACATTCGGAATTTAAATGTGGGGGGCTAGGTCCCCCCAGAAAAAGTGGGGGCTTAGGCCCATGCAGCCCCCTCAGTTCCGCTACCTATGAATAGTTTCCAGGTTTACCAAATTGGATTTTTCGAAGCCAGATTTTGAAATTCTGACTTTGGTAGGAGGAACGGGAGCATACAGTCAAGTCTTCGCCCCGGGCATCATAATACCTCTGCACGCCCCTGAGCTATAGCATCATTTAAGAGCATGGGCGCAATTAGGTGGGGGACACATCCCCCCACTTTTTCAGAGAGTGAGAATATAATGTGCCATGTCCCCTCACATTTTTCCTTCAGGTTTTGCAATATATTGGTTTCACACCAACGTGTCCCCCCACATTTTACAACAAAATTGCGCCCATGTTTAAGAGCAAAGTTCTACACAAGCAATGAACATTATTTGGTTTGTTTGTCACAAAGGATTGGTGAAAGACCTTGAGAGACTAGACAACCTCATGGTCTTTCACCAATCCTTTGCAAAGAATACTGGAGTGATTTTCTACTTGTCCTAAAAATGTTTGATGTAATTAGTAAGAGAAATGTATGTCAGCAGGCCCTTACCTAGGGTTGAAGAACCCCCTGGAAAAATGTGTTGGACATAGTTTAAAAAATTTGGGCCCTCTCAGAAAACTCTTCGCCCCCTGGTGTCCCAAGCTGGTTACGGGCCTGTACGTCAGTGTAATCACAGGGAACAGAAATGCTTCTGAAGATTTAAATTGTATTACACCAATGTTTCTGACAAGTTTTAATATCTATTTTGTGTTTGGTTATGCACGCTTTATACATGTGATATATGTTATGACTGCTATCAGGATTTTTTTGGTGAGGACAGGTTGGCAACCCTGGTAGTTGCTGTTGTTCTGTTCCAGTTCGTTCCTCTTCCGTATTGATACGCGTACCAACTAACACCTCTATAAAAAAACGAAACCACCAGGGATGATTTTCAGGACTAATGGAAAATCCACATAGTCAGAAAAAGTATGTGTATATAAGGTACTGTACAATTACAAGGTATGTGTACAAATTCGCTTTGTAATAAACAACATATACTGAATGTTTGAAACTCAGAAGAAGCCAATTTGAAGATCATAGTTATGTACCAATGTAACATGTCATGTTCATGATAAGCTTTGGCAATCTCCACTTCACAGTTGATCTCATCATCACCAGAGCTGATAGTGTATGGCGTGAGCTTTGCTGCAAATAGCTACAGAAACTACAAAAAGGCAAATGAACCTCAAGATGCCTAGGCTGTTAAGCCTTCATGAAACAATCTCTAAAATATTAATTGCAAAAGAAATACAAGTAGAACTTGAGCTATCAGCCTCACAACTCACAAATGTGGTTAAATTTTGCACTACTAAAGTTAAGTATTACATAACTATGGAAATGACAAATTCTAACATGTCCACAATGAAAAAGGAAAAGTCAAACTTGACTCTGAATCAGATATAAAATCAACTCTACCTGAACTCTCAGAAAATTACCACAACACATTAAATCTAAGACAGCTGCATGTTTGCAGTTCTCCAAATTAACAACAATATCCAACACACACATTAAACCAGAAGCACATAATCGTGGTGAGAAGACACTAAATAGAAATATTGACACCATGTTCATTTTGTTCTAGAGGACATCTTGTTGGCTGGTTTTGAAGAAAGGTTTGTGGTCTGGGAGCTTGAATTTGAGCTAGTTAAAGCAGCTAATTTAGCATCCTGAGCTTGTTGTTGAATCCAATCTGGATTTTGCTCACTCATATCAGGCGTTTCACTGAACACCATGCAAAACTCTCCAATCTTTGTTAAGCTACCAAACTTTCCAACGTACAGAGTCAAGCAGTTTTTAAACAGAACAGAGTAGCAACGACATAAAGATAAGATGTCTCCTGGCTGAATGTAATTCCCATGATCACCCCACACAGATAAATTGATGCTTCCAGACTTATCTGCCACTTTGCATGACCTTACTTCTAGTCCATCTTTTGTTTTGTAAGAATTTCCTACATGCAGTATTATAACCTTCATTTGTAAGTTTTTTGCTTGTGGGTACAAGTCTTTTATGAAGTTGATTGTTCCATTTTTTGAATCTTCACCTGATTTGCCATACATCATTCAAGATGTTGCAACAAACCTTTCGTTTAACAACTTTAGCCCAGTTATTCGACTGGAGTACAACACAAATGCCCAGGATAAAACAACCACAGCACACAGCACCTGTAAAAAAGCATTTGCATTTAGTTACCAATACTGCATATGCAATATGTTCAAGTGTGTGCCAAACTCTAAAAAAATCTGAAGCCATTAAAGCCATTAACATCTTATAAAAAAGTTTAAAACGCTGCAACTCAAAGTTGTTGTTTCGCACAACTAACAATTTGGAGATAAAATTGATGCAGACATACTAACTCAATTCAAAGGAAAACAGCCTCAAAACTTTATTTTAAGGCTCTTTTAGTTTTGATGAAGTACTAACACTCTCTCTATAAAGGTTAAGCTGAAGTCTTTTTAAGTTTTTTTTTTGGATAACTTTTGCAATGTCTATTTTTAAAGAATATATTTTGTGCTTGAAGACCTATTATTTTTATTGTGTAGTTGCCATGCTTTTGTTGTTTACAATTAATGCCCTTGTGTGAGCAGTGGTGTCTTTTTATTTTTCGAAGAGAATTATGGAATCATGCATTTTTGTCAAAAACTCATTACCACCTTCCTAAACGTAGCTGGCAGTGCTTTGACTAATCAACTACATGCTGCCAAAAATATTAGGTGAGGTTCTTGTGATTGATCAACATTTATCTTAACATCTGAACATACAAATGACTTAAAAGCATGGCTTCACAAATTTAAAACTTAATATATTCAAACAAGACATTATCACTTACCAAGCAGAAGATGTAGTCCAACCAGCGTCTGTTTATAAACATGCTTACAAAAACAGAAGCATATGAAAAATGCTACCTATACATCTGCACTGGAGGTATCTGGAAAGCGCAGGTAAATAAACATCATAAGACAGTAATCATGCCATAACAACACCTAAACTGTTTTGGCTTAACAACCCCAAATGGCCCGCAAGCCATGATTTCCCATCATTGCATTAGGCTATTCTTTTCTTCACTTAAAATTAGTTCCTGTTACTTGGCAGAATTGCTCAAATTTAACCTGAAAACAAGGTAGAGCTGTTCAACACTGAACAGTTTGCACCACGAATGTGTATGCAGGCTATTTTAGGATACTTTTCATAATATTTAGTGGCCTTGCAAGCAACAAATCCTAGATTATACATCAAGTCATAAAATATTTGATCAAAATGATGTATACCTTTTAACCTGCAGGTCCGTAACATTTAACTGTGAACCTGCGTAAAAATTTTGCAAAATTACATTGTGAATATTTGTGCTCAATTGAAAAAATTAGAATCGAAAAGTTAATTAAAAAATTACGCAAAGATTCACAAACCAAACTCTTCACATGAGCACGAATACATTGTGGAAAAAATGAGACAAAAATAAACCTTTCCAATAATTGAACTGCTGTTGCCTTTTTTGCATAAAGCTGAACTATAGCTAGGTTTTGGACAATGCTGTTTAACATTGCAATGATTGTTTAACATTTACTTTTACGGGAACAAGAGCTGAGAAACCTATCAATGGAACCAGAACGCAAACTGCTTTATTTGCCAAAGATGTATAGGTTTGCTGTTGTGAGCACAAAAATTATCCATTTGTTCCAGAATACAATTCCATTTGTAATAGCTTGCTTGCTCACAAATCAGTAAGGCCGTCTTTGCTAAGATCTTCATTGTTTAATGTTGTTTACCTATGCCCTCTTAACGATAGGCCTGATAGATTCAGCTGTGTCAACACTACACTGTGGATACTAACGTAGTTGCACACTAATGATTGTATTAACTCTGTTTTGAAAGCACAAGATAAGCTGTGACAACGATCTTGCAATAATTTCCTGATTTATATAATATACTGGACCTTATACCTTTGCTTGTCTTTACAGCTTCGCAACAAGTGTTGATATTTTTAAAGGTACACCATATATGTTATTTTGTTTTTAAGCCACATTTAATAGAAAATGAAATAGCATGTTGTCTAGAGATAGACCGATATATAGGCCTGGCCGATATTTGGGTTTTACCGATATATAAGTAAATTACCGATATATCAGTATTGGTTGAAATGGTCACATGAATATTTTGTCCGATATGTTATATTTAGTCCAATTTTTTTTGTTTGTTTTTTTTAATTTGTTACTTGTCACTCTGTTACTTCTGTGTATAACTATTGTCTTTTATCATCTCTTCATTTGTGCATTTCACATGCACCTTGTGTTGTGTGAATCTAATCTACTTGATGTAATATTACACTGGCACTGTTACTGTATGCTAAAACACTTTGGTGGATTGCAGGTCTGCTCTCTGTGGGCATGTTGGTTACATACATATTTGACACTATCCTTTTGTAATGGAAAACATTTGCCTGAATATTTTTATTACAAGGTTTGTTGTTCAAGTACTTTGGCTTTTGTACTGAAAAGGACTGTTTAACCTGTCCTATGTATTAAAATAACCAATTCAAAGCAGCTTTTTTAGTTAGCCAACACCTAGTGTTGCCAGCTTTTCTTACAACGAATATACCAAATCTAGTCTACCAATATGCCAAATATTAATAGCTCCTTTGCAGTTTGCAATTTTTGTTTGGCACAGTTTGTAGAAGGGAATACACAGCACCAGCAGAACCTGATTTGCAAGCAACACAAATTCATCATGCAATTTCAACAAATCCATCAGAAATTACTTTCAGGTTGTAGTAGTGTAGGTATCTGCAGGATTGTGATAAGACCTTGTTTTTGTCTGATGCATAGATGCTGAATTAAAGTTGCAGTAGTCTGTGTAAGAAATGATTTGTAATGGCAGTGGCTACAGATATGCCTGTGGATCTTGAAATTTGAAAACTTATTAATATGCCACATGTGACGTAACAGTAACTAACGCCGAGAGTGCAGTGGGCTTGGTAGAAACGATATAAACGTAAAAAATAAACCCTAAACCTAACCTTAACGCTAACCGTAGCCCTAACCTATTACCTAACTCTAATCCTAACCCTAATCTAACTCTGACCTAATGCTAACCTACAGTGCTAACCCTAATGTAACCCTAACTTAATGCTAAGGTAACACTAACCAAAGCCTAACGATAAGCTAATGCTAACACTAACTAACCCCTAAACGTAACACCTAAGCCTGAAAAAAAGTAAAGTCGGCAAGGTGGAGTCGAACTGAAAACCATTGGCATAGATAGATACAGCAGCAGCCGTAACCCATAACCCCTAGGTTACGAGTTCCACGCCGATTGAATGACAAACTGACCGTTATATTTATTTTTTTTGTTTTATTTGAATTGCGTCAAGCCAGGCGTATCCATAGTCACTTCCATTTGTAATCCTGGCCTAATCAGATTAATCCTGGCCTAATCAAACAGATTAGTAATCTGTTTTTGCCTTTCATTGATTATCCTTAAACAAGCTGGGTTTTGTGAAAAGTAATGACTACTGTGCCTCTAAGTGCTGTCGTAGAAAACTATTGTTTGTCATTTTGTACTTGGAAAACCTACAGCTCTACAAGCACCAAAGAGTTTCAGTAGTCTGTTCGTGAAGCTGTTGCTGCTACCCTAACGACCGTAGCGCAGAACATCCAACCAGCCGTTCTTCAAGCGCCATGCAATGTGAACAAGCAAATTCTACGCTCTCGTTTTGGTTCAATTGCACTGAGCTCTCTTGACGTCAAAACTCCCATCGACCGGTGACCAGTGCCGATTTTAAGGGAGGATTTTTGCTTGGCCTCCCTAGTTGTTTTCATAATTTCCCGTTTAGGCCAAATGAAGCTTCCGATAGTGTTTCCACTATCAGGGATGTTATGCCTTTGACCGTTGAGCTCGCAGTGTGCTTCTCCTTACGCACTCAGTAGGGCTTTTTACATGGCGCTTTAAGTGAGCTCATCAGCTCACTTTCCTGGTCACATGACACGACTACTGCTGTATCACCAACTGCTTGAGTGATCGAATGAGCTCTCGGGAAAGTGAGCACAGCACGCTCGTAGTTGCTTGGTTCGTAAGTGAGCTCCCAGGCAAAAGTGTGTTCACGAAGCAGCCGCCTTAGGTTTGGGAGTCGTTATAACGCCTGCGTTGGTTGGATGATGCATGGTTGAATTTAAATCACGTCTGCAGTTTTGAAATGGTACAACGTGTTGGTTTTAACTTAGTTTTGCAATCCCTATTGCAGTATAAACGACATCAAACTGCTGTGTGATTGTGGAGTGTGGTGAAATCCTGTAGGCTACGTAACATGGCCTGGTTGTACAGTTTGTAGTACGCTAGACTGCTGTTTCGCTGCAATTTTTGGATGTCAGTATTGTCCACAGAAAAATCCGGCTGCAATTTACATACAAAATTAACGGCCTGGTAGCCTATATAGGCTAATTGCTGATAGTGCTTTGCTTCCAAGAAGTACTGTAGGACGCCACGTTTGCTGGAATGCAACCCAAATTGGGTGTTATAGTAGGTATCTGCAGGATTGTGATAATCCCTTTGTGTTGTCTGACGCATGCTGAATCGTTACAGAAACCTGTGCAAAGAAATGATTTGTAATCCTGGCATAATGTTTTTGCCTTTCATCAACCTAGCAAGCTGGGTTTTGTGAAAAGTAATCACTACTGTGCCTCTTGAGTGCTGTCGCAGAAGACTGAATCTCCATTTGTCATTTGTAACTGGAAAACCTACAGCTCTACAACGACCAAAAGGATTAGTTTACTCGTGAAGCTAGCCTAAAGTCAGCAGCACAGAACACCCAACCCAGTCGTTCTGAATCGCATGTAAAAACACAGCTGCAACGTTCTCGTTTTGGTTCAATTGCACTGAGCTCTTTTGATGTCAAAACTCCCTTCGACCGCACTTACTAGCACGACCATGTAAATACGCCTAATGTAAGCGCTGCTCGACAGGCGCTTTCACAACTCCCTTTCCCACGGAAGTTATTCGTGAGACGAAGCCAGTGTATCGAAGATCGTATGCTCCTGCACTTCATGGCTTCGAACACCTGCCCTCCACCATGGTGTTCCCCGCATCCCCAACATTTTTGTTTTACTTCGCCTCATCTTCTTAGGCCAAAGCCAAAGGAAGTTTCCGATAGCGTTTCCACTATCAGGGATGTTATGCCTTTGACCGTTGAGCTTGCAGTGCGCTTCTTACGCACTCAAATATAAGCACTTACATAACTTTCAGCCAGCAATATTTAAATGATAATTTAGTAACCCTCTAGCCTGCATTCAATATTTTCCAAATGCGTGATAAGCTGTGTTGTTTTTGACGGTCAGGAAACTAGAGCTGTTTATGACGACACACACCTGTAGTTGCTCAGATCCTGCGTGAAATTTAGTCAGACCGTGGTCGTGGTGTTGAAAAATTCATTTCGAAACTAAGAAACAGTCGCAGAAATGATAAGATTGATCTTTCGTGCACTTCAGTGTGAGATGCAACTGGATTATATTACTTTCAGCAGATTGTTTCTTGTCCCAGTAGCAAAAGATTTGTGAAAGCATTAAGAATTGGTTTCAGTTAATTTATACGAATTTGTCATGGCTACAGTATTGCGTTCTGCTGCCTTGTGTACAGGGTGTTTCACAATTGTTGAAACAAAGCGATTGGGCACAAATCCAGGATTTTAAATGATACCACAATGATGATTACATTTATTGAAAGGTGAAAAGATAACATTTTATAATCTGCAACTGT
>Ga0210059_1013870_pt1 | contig 11983 bp, 5 predicted proteins | sample Ectturendosymbi2_FD_188042 | JGI IMG/M metagenome (GOLD analysis project Ga0210059, IMG submission 188042) | Ecteinascidia turbinata endosymbiont from Florida, USA - Sample 2 (SPAdes) (version 2) | ecosystem: Host-associated > Tunicates > Ascidians > Unclassified | place: Key West, Florida... | reverse complement strand
AAATTAGCTTCATCTACAAAGTTAAAGGAAAACAACAAACATGTCAATTAAACAAAGAGTTGAACTGTAGTGCTACGTGTTTGGTTTGAAGAACGTTTTACCGCAAACTAGTCGAATGCTTTCTGGCAGAGATTCTTGCTTATGTGTCTTTGTGCAGACATTTCGATTATTCGTGTGAAACATGGTGTCTCGCTGATTCACGACGATCAAATTCGATAAACCTGCTTCTGTGTGGAACTGTTTTCTGAGCAAATTATTGCGCGATGTAATGGTAGCCTGAGAAGGATTCAAATCTAGTTCTAAGAGACATGGCTATATCATCGCTATCAAAACCCTTGCGAGGTATTAAGTACTTTCGAAAACAACAGGTTGATCAGCCTGATGATGATTTCTGCATCAATGTACCGAAACCACTCTTTTGTTCGACTTAAGCCGGAAATGAGTTGAACACAAACATGAAACATTGTTCCGAAACTCCCCGAAGTCGGGATGTTTTGGTGATGTTGTATTATAAGTGTGACTTGATAGCAAGTGCACTGAGGTTCTCAAACACAAACAAGTAATAGATTCCATGACATAAAATTTTGATTTGTGCATATGTAACACGGAACAATGACATTTGCACGAGATGCTTTTGTTTTCCGTAGATGTATTTTCATTAATATCCTCAAAATGGATTAATCAGAAGTGGAAACATTTGGCCATCTCTACATACTGAAGAATGTAAGTGAATCGGGAACAGATAGAGTTTTATGTTGAATATAATAAATGAGATGTATTTGTCGCAAAGCAGGTTTTGTTTCTGGAACAGGTAATATAGCATGACAAGTTTGCCTTCATTCAAAAATAGTTTTTGCACATACATATTCTTTGCAACACAGAGAAGGGATTCATTCAAACAAGAATGAACTACCTTTCCATTTTGGAGACGCCAGGACGTCGATATGCAAACCTTCAATCATGCTCTGCTGAGGCTACAAACGTAAAAACACCTTAAAAAAACTACCAACATTTCGATAGTTGATGCGACTATCTTCATCCGAGCTAAAGGCGAAATGACTTGAAATGGGAGCACGGATGTTATAAAATGTGTGCGCTCCAGGTGGTACAGTGCTGTTTAGAACTCGGGAGGCGGGAAACTCTGATTGAAAGATAAGACGGTAGAAACAGCAGAATGATGAATCATGATGTGGACAGGACGAAAGAAATTTAGGAGATCATAATGTAGACTATTGTAGCAAAAACCGGTGAATGTGGGGAACAAGTCCCATCGTGTTTCATTCATTGTGTTTTTGTCGCTATTTATGTGAATAGATTCGTTCAATTGGCGTGTAAAAGTTGGATTGAAATTCGAAGGCTTTTGAATTATCCCAATCCTTTCTGTGATTTAGATCAAATGTGTGTGCATTAAAGAACTTTTGTCGCATCATTTGTTTTTTATGTTTCGCTTTATGCACTTTCTGACGGGTTTCAAGGCTTCGTTTGGTTTCTCCAATGTATCGTTTATTGCAGTCACAGCGTTGAATAGAGTAAACAACGCCTTGTCGAGACTTTATATCCCATGGGTCTTTGATGGAAGTTAGAAGGTTGCCCAGCTTTCTCACTGGTTTTGATGCGACTGTATTTGTAGGCCGTCAAGCATCGTTTGATTTTGATACTAAGCCCCGGGATATAGGGTAATATGGCTAACCCCTTGTTTCATGATTTTCGTTCTTTGTTCTGCTTGCAGGTTTCATTCTATAGAGCAGTCTGTCTGGGTGACCGTTTTGTTTTATAATATCCGTTGCTGGAATCTCACGGTATTTCGTTTTTTTGCCCTGATGAAGATAGCTGTATCAACTATCGAAACAATGGCACATTTCCGTTTGTGATGTCCTGAGGAATTGCAGTTTCACCTCCGAAACTATTTGTGCAATAAGAGAAGCAATGCTGTAGTGTTATGGACGGGGAAGATTTAATGCGCAAGTAAGATCGGAGATGTAGTGTTAGCGATTGATAAACTTCAAATATGTTACCTGTACAACTGATTCCATTTCCACTGTATCCATTTATGCAAGAGCATTTGAAGCTGCCAGCACTGTTCGTGCATGATCCACCATTGGCATGACTTGCACATTTGTCGATACCCAATGTGCATTCGTCAATATCTGCGGTACCATGCAATGACGGAAAGATAAAATGGGATTTTCAAAAAATTCTTAATTCCAGATGAGGGGTATGATTCTATATGTTCACATTAGATGAAAGGCTTTCCTTGCGTTCTGACAGTAGCTGAGCTTTTCATCATTAATTATGTCACATTCGACGTAAAGAAATTAGTAGTTACATTGTGTAAAAGAAGAATTTTGCATTCTTTAACTGAAAACAAATTTTTCTCATAATGTTGTTGCAAGTACATAAATCTCTTCCTTGAAATAAAAAAAGTGGTTAAATGAAAGGTTGATTGGTTTTTGGACACAAACTTAAAAATAAGCTAAGCTACAGAACCATCATTAGCCGAAAACAAGCCACTGCAAATTAGCATCATCTACAAAGTTAAAGGAAAACAATAAACATATCAATTAAACAAAGAGTTGAACTGTAGTGCTACTTGTTTGGTTTGAAGAACGTTAGACCGCCAACCAGCTGAATGTTATTTGGCTGATTTCTCCCCTATTTCTGTTTGTGCAGACATTTCGAATATTCGTGCGAAACATGGTGTCTCGCAGAAAGACGACAATCATGTTTGACCAAATATGCTTCTGTGCAGGGCCAGATTAAGTAGGGAACAACGGTGGCAATTGCCCCGGGCTTTTATTAAAGGGGCTCCCCTGCGATGAAATTTAATTGTTTCAAATGAAATGGTCGCTTGAAAAAGTTTATGATTCAGAAGCGATACAAGAATACATCTATATATTATATTCCTGCCTATTTCTCTGCAAGTTTGACAATCTGCTAGTTTTAGTAACCGCTACTGAACAGCCTATTAATATTTTCGGTTTTGTTCAATGCAAATACATTTGATTTCGCTGGAAACTTTGTCCTGACAATCATTCTTCTGGCATGTGTAAGCAGGCCCGTCGCCAAGATTTCCCAGCAGGGGAGCCCACAGTTTATTAAATACAATATTGGAGGTATGAGGCAACCGGGGGGTTAAAAATGAAATGGGGGACCGGACATCACTTCCCCCCGCTGGCGATGACCCTGTCGGCTTCACTTTATACTCGTGCATCACGCCTATTGCACAAATGTCACGAAAACGTTACTATTTGCGTGCTAAAGCTAGTGGTTGCTGACTACTATTTAGCATCAATCAATGTTGCCACTGTGGGCAGTCTCGTTAACATCAGATTGTTGCCTTTTCAACATCAAATATTTTACACTACAGTTTCATATAAGCCAAACGCTTCTATTGACAAACCTATAAAAGTGCGTTACCCGTGTTGAATCCGAAACAGAGCGAAATATCGTCATTAAATGGAGAAGTGGTTGATAATTTTCGTAAAATGTTTGTAGCAACGCAGCGAAGAGAGCTTCTTCAGCTTGAAACGATAACCAAACACACATTAGGGTGAGAGATTGATTAAAGGAACTTCAAAATCATGAATCTAAGATATTTTCGTTAGTTAGAGTTCGGATTTGTAGACAAATCATAAGACATCAGACCAGTCTTAGTTATTTATCTGAGAACATCACATCTGATGTTATGTTAAAATATTAGAAGTGGCAACACTGGTATCAATTATGCCGAATTCCTGGTGTAGTCTCTAGGTAACCGCAGCCGAACTGCACCTTTGTTTCGTCATAGACGGTAACGTGTGGTGGAAGCGCACTTTTCTTCCGATGGGTACTGTCGTTGTGTTACATCAGTGTTTCCCAATCTTTTTTTGGCTAGCGCCCCCTTTCTGACAAACAAATTTCTATCGCCCCCTACCATCCCTAGCACACATATCAACAATTTTTTCGTATTCTATATTTGCGATGTTTGAAAATGATCAAAACAAGAATGAGCGCAAAGATGCATTTCACTATACAACTTGATTTAGTAAATTGATAATAATAATAATGATATTGTATTGCCGACTCATGGCCATATCACAGACACAAGAGCACAAAAGGTGGTTAGCTTTACATCAGCGCACATTACAAAAACGCTGTTTTCACATGACCAACGTTGAGAGGAGCAAATCGCTTTATCCTCACCACAGCTGTATCGTCATTCGCAAGAGCACAGAAAATGGATAAACCATACAGTAGCGCATCACACAACCAGTGTTAGTACGTGTCCAACCTTGAAAGGCGCAAAACACTTTCCCAGCACTCCTTACTTTTATGCTTGGTGTGTACACAGTGTCCACATATTTTTACTACACAAAAGCAATACTGATGAGACGCAAACTCCGAAACAATTCACGGACAATTAACTCATTTAGCAGTTGGAAACTGTAAGAGTTAATGATTTGGAAACTGTTGGAGTTCATGAAGGGCTCGATTTCGTTTGAACAGCATTAAACTTGGACAAGAAGGTGAAGATTGCTGATCTGGCTTTAATGAGGTCAACATCATTCCCCAGCAATTGCAAATTAACTTCATTGAACTTCGTGAAGATATCTGTGGACTGTGACAGCCAAGACACTGTATCTATGACAACCTTTGACAGTCACCTTCTGTGTGTAGCAACAGGCGTACAAACTCTCTTCAGCATTATCCGAGTGCACCACATTGCCTGAACGTAGCAGAAAACTTCCAAACCCTTTGGTGTCCTTTGGTCAATCATTCCATTAATACCCTGCCACATTTTCAGTAAATTGTGAGTTCGGAGCAGTGCAGGATTGAATTTAATCTGCATGTTTTAAAAGTTTTTCAACTTAGCCGTGACACTTGCAGTCGTCCATTGGCTCTACCATATCTCTCCTCCTTGGATTTCCTTGACGCTACTCAAGCTAAAATGCGTTCTGAAACACACTTTTGTTTTCCGGAATCTTTTCGATTCCCTTTAGGTAACTTATTCTTGTTGGCACCTAACACTACCTGTAAAAAAATAAAAATTGCCTTTCTACTTTCGCATTGAACACGTACAAGGTTATTATTATACTTGTGATCTTCAAACCACTCCATCCAAAATTAGCTCACGCTTTTGGTTACAGGCTGAGTCTAAGTGCAAGCATGCATTCTCAAACCTGACCGGTGATAGTCACTGTAACGAAACGAGCATTATTATGTATCGGTTTACCCGTGTCAAGAACTACAGCTGACGAAAATTCCAATCATAGTCATTTCATTACAGAGGAGGACAGTTTTACTGTGCAGCTTACCTTTCGCAATGGAAACTGGAGTTCATCAATTTATCTCCTAGCATTTCACCTCTGTATTGTTTCCAAAACGTTAAGTTTTTGTTTACAAATTTCATTCATACATGTTTGTTGATCATACTGTTTTTTTATGACATTTGGTCACTCAAAGTTAGTAAGACAAGGGAAATATAATTATTAACTGGGTGTCCTATCGCCCCCCAATCGCCCATTTCTGCTTCACCGCCTCCCTAGAGTTTCTCACCGCCCCAAGGGGGGCGGTACCGCCCACTTTGTGAACCACTGTGTTACATCATAAACATATGCAGCTATTCACGCCATTTACACCACATGTTATTGCGTGGTCCGTCAGAAAAGGTTTTAATCAGTCGATTCGTGGAACGAAAGAGCAAAAACGAGATTGCATTGTTCAGCTAGCGCGATCCTGAAACCTGTAATGCGATCAGTAGCTATGAAAAGCGCAAAGCTTCTAAGAAAAAGCGCAAGGTCTAGCAGTGTTAGCTAAAACGTCGCGACTGAATCGCTATTTCTAGCAACTTTCAAGCAGCAATGTTAAAACAGTGGCGTTAACCTTAGCACCTGAAAACGAAGGTGAAAATCAAGACATTACTTTGGAAACAACATTCACACTCAGCCTAGCTGGCCATATTCATATGTTCTTTTTCCGGTGTTTTTGTTTGTAATCTCTGGTTTCTGCTGATTGTTCGGGTGAATGTTGTTTCTTGCCGAGTAACTCTCTAGCATGTGAAATATTTTTTCTCAGTAAAAATACACTCCAGTATTTACATCTCGTAGATAACCCTATGTGCGTTTGAGTAAGCACAATTTCGACCATCGAAAAAAAACAAACGTGAACCTTGCGAACCAGCGAAAACAAAACTTTTACAAACGACGACGTAATGAATCACGTCATGGGGGCCCTCCAGTGATAATTGCCCCAGGCCCCCTTACCCTTTAACCACGCTCTGCTTCGGTGCGAAACTTTCTTGAGTTTGTGGTTACGCAGTATCATGGTCGCATGAGAAGGTTCTAACCTAGTCCTAGTTCTAACAGACATGGCTATATCATCGCTATCAAAATCCTTGCGAGGTATTAGCGTGTTATCGAAAAAAACAGGTTGATCAGCCTGATAATGATTTCTGCATCGATGTACAGATATCACTGTATTTTCCGACCAAAGCCGGAATGACTGGAAAAAAATTAAACATTATTCCGGAAGTCCTCGAAATCGGAATGTTTTTTTGTGATGTGGTGTAGTAAGTGCGATTAGATAGCAAGTGCGCTGAGACTCTCAAACCCAAACAAATAATCTATTCAATCATATTGTATTCCGATTTGTATTTATGAAGGCAATTTGGAGAAGGAATATTGGATTTTGCGTATAATATTTTTACAAGGTTTCCACGACGTTGATCAAAACGGTGGTGGAATATGTTAATCAGCACTGAAAACTGAATAATGCTTTCTGTGGATTTTATAAATAAGAGGTATATGCCACAAAAAGTTTTTGTCAGTAACAGGAAATAAAGCATGTTAATGCTGGCTTCATTGAATAATAATTTTTGCGCATGCATGTACTTTACAACACACCGAAGAAAGTCATTCAAACAAGAATGAACAGCATCTATATTATTGCAAATTCTAAAAATAAAAATTATCTGTTGCAATGTGGGGAAAAATTGGAGTTTGTGATAACGCAGGCAATTGGCATGTCACATCCGAAAACATTGCGCAGTACTGCAAGCAATGAAGTTATGGACGGATAGGTTTAAAGCGTAGGTAAAGGCCGAGAAGTAGTGTTAGCAATTCATAACCGTTACCTGCACAAGTGATCCCATTTCCACGGTATCCACTTCTGCAAGAGCATGTAAAGCTGCCAGCACTGTTCGTACATGATCCACTATTGGCAGGACTTGCACAGTTGTCAATCCCCAATGCGCATTCGTCAATATCTGTGGTTCCGATCAATGGCGGTACGAGAAAAGGTATTTTCAAAATATTCTTAATTCAAGCTGAGGAGTATGAATCTATATCTTCATATTAGATGAAATTTTTTCTCTGCGTTTGAAAATCAGTTCAACATTTCTTCATTATTCATGTCAAGTTCGAAGTAAACCAGTTAACAGTCACAACGCGTGAATGAAGCATTTTGCATGTTTCTTACTACTTAGATGTATTCCCCAGAATAACAATAAAAGACACGTTAAACAAAAACAGAATAGTGGTATGATAGAAACTGAAAATGTTGCAAACTAAAGCCACAGGACAATCGCTGTCCAAACACAAGGCAAGTTCGCTTCAGTTACAAAGCAAAGAAAGAGTAATAGTTACGTCAAGTTAAAAAAAGCTTTGAACCATCCAAAAGGTTTGAAGAACATTTGAACGCCAACAACTTAAAACGCTTTTCAGCAGAGATTCTTGCCTATTTCTGTTTGTCCAGATGTTTCGACTAGTCGTGCGAAACATTGTGTTCTACAGAAACATGACGATCAGGTTTAATCAACATGCTTCTGTGCGAAACTGTCTTATGAGTGTGTTGTTATCGCGGTATCATGGTCGCATGAAGAAGATTTTAAACCTTGTTGTAACAGACATGGCCATATCATCACTCTCAAAATCTTTGCAAAGTTTTACGAGCTATCGAAAACAACAGTTTGATCAACCTAAAGGTGATTTGCGCATCGATGTTCCGGGATCATCATGTTTTTCGACAAAAGCCGGAAATGAGTGGGAACCAAAAAATAAAAGATTATTTCGGAAGTCTCCGAAATCTGAATATTTTTGGTAGTGTGTTATTATAGGTGCGATTTTATAGCAAGAGCACTCAGATTCGCAAACGCAAACGAGTAATAGATTCCATGACATTAAATTTTGATTTGTATATACATAATATGGAACAAGGACAATTGCAAGAGGTGTTTTTGTTTTCGCGTAGATATATTTTCATGAATTTCTTAAAAATGGATTAAATCAGAAGTGTAAATATTTGGCCATCTCCACATGTTGAAAAATGCAAGTGAATCGGGAACAGATGTAGTATATATGTTGAATATAATGAATCAGGCATGTATGTCGCTAAGCACACGTATCATTTCTGAAACAGGTAACGAAGCATGACAATTTTGCCTTCATTCAAAAATAGTTTTTGCACATGCATATTCTGTACAACACAGAGAAGGAATTCAATCAAACACGAATGAACATATCTGCATAATCGTGATTAAAAAAAATAACAATCAGCTGTTGCAATGGGTGGAACAAATTTTCCATTTGTGATCTCTTAAGGAAGTGCAATTTCACCTCCGGAAATATTTGTGCATTATGAGAAGCAGTACTGTAGTCATGGGTGTCGGAAGGATTTTTTCTAAGGGGGGACCAGTCGGGGATTCTCCCAAAATTTTTTCCAGGGTGGTGTCAAAAGTGGTGAAATTTGGTTTTTACCCCTCGAGATTGAAAAAAACAACCTTTTATTGCTAAAGATTTCAAAATCCAGGGGGGCAAGTTCCCACCCTGCCCACCCCCTACCGACGCCCATGACTGCAGTGTTATGGACGGACGAGATTCAATGCGCAGGTGAAAACGGATTCGTAGTGTTATCAATTGACAAACTTCAAATCTGTTACCAGTGCAAGTGATCCCAATTACACTGTATCCATTTATCCAAGAGCATATAAAGCTGCCAACAATTTTCGCACATGATCCACCACTGGCAGGGTTTGCACAGTTGTCGATGCCCAATGAGCACTCGTCAATATCTGTGGCAGTTCCGTAACCAGGGGGGAGCAGGGGAGGCGAAGCACCGCCAAGAAAAATTTTACCCCCCCTGGAAAAAATGTGTTGGACACAATTGAAAACTGTTGGACAAATTTCAAAAGTTTTGGGCCCCTCTAAAAACTATTCGCCCTCCTGGTGTCCCAAGCTGGTTGCGGGCCTGATCTGTCGTTCCGATTAATAGCGGAACGGGAAAAGGTATTTGCAAAATATGCTTAATTCAAGCTGAAGAGTACGACTCTATGTGTTGGCATTAAATGCAATTATTTCAGCGTTCGAACAGTAGCTACGCTTTTTATCATTATTCCAGTCAGACTCGATGAAAAGCAGTAAAGCGTTTAGTATTTACGGGGTTCAAAAGAAGAATTTTCATGTTTTATGCTGAAAACAGAAAACTTTCTGTAAGCGTTTTTCTCATGATGCCGTTCGAAATGATCGATTTTTCTCCTCCGAATCACAAATAATAAGACGTTAAATAAAATCTAATGATGGTGTGACACAAACTGCAAATTAGCTATTAACGAAATTGCGTTGCGTTTTCATTATAAGCTAAAGTCACAGAACCATCGCCGACCGAAAACAAGCAGCTGCAGGTTTGCCTCCGCTACAAATCTTAGAGAATGATTATAGCTATGTTATGTAAACAAAGTATTATTGAAGTGCATTATTATTGTTTGGTTGCAAGATGGTAAGAACGCCAACGAGCTGAACGCTTTTGGGCCGAGCTGCATGATTATGTCTCTATGTAAAAACGTTTCGAATAGTTGTTCAAATAGGCAAGAAAAAATCGAGTTTGCAGCGTGTATCAAATTTTCGTTTTTTTATAACCTAATGAATGGAATTTCATTCCCAAAAATATCTGCGCAAAGTGAGAAGCAATAGGGTTGGGGACGAGAAAATTCAATGCGCACGAGAAGACGGAGAAGGAATGCTACTGCTAGCAATTCATAACCCCTTTCAGTCCCGCGAAAGCCCCAAATCTTGCAGAGTTTTGCAATACTATAGCTCGCAAGGCGACTGACTAGAGAGCTATCCAAACCATCCACGGATTCAGCAAGTCTTGTAGTCAAAATCGAAAAAAAAAGGTTTTTTGTTTTCGTTGGGGGATATCTGGAGGTGACGTCACAAATAGGGCATGTTTTGGAAATTTTGGAACGTTTTTCCCGGCCCTGGTCCCCAACCCATTGACCCACTTTTTTGGCTCAAAGGTTTGTTGAAAACTAGGTAAAATCCGCGTCTATAGAGCCCTGGATTGACTTGCCAGCATATCTGTAGCCAAAATTATGGATCAAAAACCCAGTTTTTGGCCTAATTCCTAACTTTTCAGAAAAGGCATAATTTACCCCTTCAGGCCAAACTTTGGCCAGCCATAACTCGGCAGAAGATTGAGCTAGAGAACTGTTCAAAACCCTTAATGACTAGTGGCGTTGTGTAGTTTAGAATAAAAAAAAATCTTTTAAATTTGGTTGGGGGTTTTTGGGCCAATGGGATCATGACAGGGGCATGTTTTTTGGTTAATTCTATGACGTCATCACCCAATCCCACGCGCCAATATTTTGGATCGCAGTATTTTTGGATTCTAGGCCAGAATACGCATTTTCAAAGCCTTTGATTGAGTTTCTAGCGTTTCTGGTTCAATAGTTAGCCAAAAAACAGCTAATTGGTAAGGGGCTTTTCTCTATACTTTTGGGGGATTTCCCAAATTAATTTTAAGGTTTTTTGGCCCTAATCTTGGAACCAAGAACGCTAAAAACCCGTTCGGACCCTTCAAAGTCCCGAATAGTAACCAAAAAACAGCTAAACTCAAAAAAAAATTACGTCATTTAAAAGGCTCCTGCGGGTCTTAAAGGGAGTTCGGGGGAAAATGCTGACGTCAGCAAAAGATAACACAAACATCCTTTATAAAAACAGACATCCTAAACTTAAACGTTTTTTTTTCATTGCACACTACATACCTTCACGACTATTTAGTGGGTTTGAACAGCTCTCTAGCTCAATCTGACGGCGAGTTATTGCCTGGGGTGAAATGCCCTAAGAGTGAATATTGACGGAGCATATTTTGGTAAATTTTTCGTTGATGAGCCATAATTTTCGCTCCCGATATTATGGAAAGTCAATCAAAGGCTCTATAGACGTGGATTTTGACATAGTTTTCAACTAAACATTGAGTCCAAAAAATGGCCCATTGGGACGGCGTCCAGGACCAGGCAAAGATGGCCAAAATAACGCAAAAACACTCCAACTAGTGACGTTCCCACCAGAAAAGTTCAAACCCAAGACAAAAAATTTTTTTTTTCGATTTTGACTACAAGACTTCCTTAATCCGTACAGGGTTTGAACAGCTTCCTAGCTCAATCGCCAGGAAAGCTATAGGATTGTAAAGCTCTACAAAAAAATGGCGCACCCGGGACTAAAAGAGTTAAAACTCTTACCTGCACATGTGATCCCATTTCCACTGTATCCATTCGTGCAAGAGCATGCAAAGGCGCCAACAATGTTCGTACATGATCCACCAGCGCCAGGATTTGCACAGTTGTCGATGCCCAATACGCATTCGTCAATATCTGTAGTTCCGATTAATGGCGGTTCGAGCAAAGTTACTTTCAAAATATTCCTAATTCAAGCTGCAGAATATGATTCTATACGTGCACATAACATGAAATTCTTTCCATGTGTTCGAAGAGCCACAGAACCATCGCCAGCCGAAGAAAAGCCACCGCAAGTTCGCTTCGGCTACACAGCTTTTGAAAATATAATAGTCATACCAGGTAAACAAACTATTATTGAAGTGTATTACTACATGTATCTTTTGAAGAAGGTTATGAGTGCCAACGAGCTGAACGCTTTTTGGCAGAGCTTCGTGGCTCTGTCTCTATGTAGAAATATTTCTACGACTAGTTGTGCAAACATACAAGAAAACG